>Ga0247823_10000788_pt1 | contig 26642 bp, 29 predicted proteins | sample 13C_PalmiticAcid_2_FD_192426 | JGI IMG/M metagenome (GOLD analysis project Ga0247823, IMG submission 192426) | Soil microbial communities from agricultural site in Penn Yan, New York, United States - 13C_PalmiticAcid_Day30 | ecosystem: Environmental > Terrestrial > Soil > Agricultural land... | reverse complement strand
ACTGAAGCAGAAGTACCTGCCCAAGATGGCGACCGGCGAATGGACCGGCACCATGAACCTGACCGAGCCGCAGTGCGGCACCGACCTGGGCATGGTCCGCACCAAGGCCGTGCCGAACGGCGACGGCAGCTATTCGATCACCGGCCAGAAGATCTGGATCTCGGCCGGCGAGCACGACTTCGCCGACAACATCATCCACACCGTGCTGGCCCGTGTCGAAGGCGCGGTGCCGGGCATCAAGGGCCTGTCGCTCTTCGTCGTGCCCAAGTTCCTGGTGAACGAGGACGGCTCGCTGGGCGAGCGCAATGGCGTGGCCTGCGCCGGCCTCGAGCACAAGATGGGCATTCACGGCAACGCCACCTGCGTCATGGCCTATGAGAACGCCAAGGGCTGGCTGATCGGCGAAGAAGGCCGGGGCATGAACAACATGTTCGTGGTCATGAACGAGGCCCGCCTCGGCACCGGCCTGCAGGGCCTGGCCATCGGCGACGCCGCCTATCAGGCCGCCGTCGAGTTCGCCAACGACCGCCTGCAAGGCCGCGCCCTGACCGGCGCCAAGAACCCGGACGGCCCGGCCGACCCCATCATGGTCCACCCCGACGTGCGCCGGATGCTGCTGGAGTCGAAGGCCTTCGTGGAAGGCGGTCGCGCCTTCATCCTGTGGACCGCCCTGCAGGCCGACCTGCAGAAGTCCTCGGACGAGGCCACGGCGACCAAGGCCAAGGACTACATGGGCCTGATCACGCCCGTGCTGAAAGCCTATCTGACCGACAAGGGCTTCCACGTCGCGTCGCTGGCCATGCAGGTCCACGGCGGCTCGGGCTATACCGAGCACTTCCCCGCCTCGCAGTATCTGCGCGATGCGCGCATCACCATGATCTATGAGGGCACGAACGGCATTCAGGCCCTGGACCTGGTGGGCCGCAAGCTGCCGTCGAACGGCGGCCGCGCCATCATGAGCTGGTTCGCCGACATCGACGCCTTCGTGTCCGAGAACGGCGACGACGAGGCCCTCAAGCCCTTCGTCGACGGCCTGGCCGACACCAAGAAGAAGCTGCAGGAAGGCACCATGTGGCTGATGCAGAACGGCATGGCCAACCCGGACAACGCGGCGGCCGCCTCGACCGATTACCTGCACATCTTCGGCCTGACGGCCCTGGCCTATATGTGGGCCCAGATGGCCAAGTCGGCCCAGGCCAAGATCGCCGCCGGCGACGCCGACCCCTACTACGTCACCAAGCTGCAGACCGGGCAGTATTTCGTCGAGCGCATCCTGCCCGACGCCGCCGCCCACCTGACCAAGCTGAAGACCGGCGCCGAAGTGCTGATGCAGATGCCCGCCGAGGCCTTCTGATCCACGACTGACCTACAGGGCCTCTTCCGCTGACGCGGGAGAGGCCCTTTCTCTATCGACCGCGCCCAGACGACCGCCAGAGTCCGAACCGCGCCCGCAGGAAACGCCACGATGAACGTGCTCAACACCCCCGATCCCGACTTCATGCAGGAAGAGGAGATCGTCCTCTTCTCCGACAGCGTCGGCAAATGGATCGACGAGCACGCCCCGCCCGAGAAGATGTCGGAATGGATCGCCGCCTCCAGCGTGCCGCGCGGCCTGTGGAACACGGCGGGCGAAGCCGGACTTCTGGGCCTGTCCCTGCCGGAAGAGGACGGCGGCTTCGGCGGCGACTACCGGCACGAAGTCGTGCTGATGCGCCAGCTGGGCTGGAAGGGCGCGGACCACTTCGGCATCTCGCTGCACAACGCCATCGTCATGCCCTACATCTGGCACTACGGCACGGCCGAGCAGAAGACGCGATGGCTGCCGCGTCTGCAGTCAGGCGAACTGGTCGGCGCCATCGCCATGACCGAGCCGGGCGCCGGGTCTGACCTTCAGGGCGTCAAGACCACCGCCATCAAGTCGGGCGACCACTATGTCCTGAACGGCTCCAAGACCTTCATCACCAACGGCCAGCTGGCCAACTTCATCATCGTCGTCGCCAAAACCGACCCGGCCGAAGGCGCCAAGGGCACCAGTCTGATCTGCCTCGAAACTGATGGAGCCGAGGGCTTCGAACGCGGCCGCAACCTGCACAAGATCGGCATGGAGGCCAACGACACCTCCGAGCTATTCTTCAACGACGTCAAGGTTCCGCTGGAGAACGCCATCGGCGGCGGCGAGGGCATGGGCTTCGTCCAGCTGATGCAGCAACTGCCGCAGGAACGCCTGAACATCGCCGTGCAAGGCGTGGCCGCCGCCGAGCGCGGGCTGGAGGCGACGCTGGACTACGTCAAGCAGCGCAAGGCGTTTGGGAAGCGGGTGATCGACTTCCAGAACACCCAGTTCAAGCTGGCCGAGGTCAAAACGAAACTGACCGTGGCCAAGGTCTTCGTCGACCACTGCATCGGCCTGCACCTGAAGGGTCAGCTGGACGCCGCCACGGCCTCCATGGCCAAATACTGGGTCACCGACATCCAGGGCGAGACCATCGACGAGATGCTGCAGCTGTTCGGCGGCTACGGCTACATGACCGAGTATCCGATCGCCCAGCTCTACAAGGACGCCCGCGTCCAGCGCATCTACGGCGGCACCAACGAGATCATGAAGCTGCTGATCGCCCGCACCCTGTAAAGCGAACAGCCGGGGCGCTAAGGGTGGCGCATGATCGTCCGCTCCCGCCCCGGCCCGCTGCAAATCCTGTTTGCAATTAACGGGTCCATCCTGCCCCGCATCGTCGGGCGACTGGCCCTGACCGTGGTCATCACCGTGGCGGCGGTCATGCTGCACCGCGCGCGGCCGGACCTGCCGGTGCATCTGGCGGCGGCGCCCTTCGCCCTGATCGGGCTGGCGCTGTCCATCTTCATGAGCTTCCGCAACAACGCCTGCTATGACCGCTGGTGGGAGGCGCGAAAGCTGTGGGGCGAGCTGATCATCGCCGTACGATCCTTCATCCGCCAGACGGTCCTGCTGCCCGAGGACCGCCGCACGCCCATGCTGGACGGCGTCGGCGGCTTCGTCTTCGGTCTGGCCGCCCGGCTGCGCGACCGCGACGAAGCGGGCGAGATCGCCCGCTGGACCAAGGTCGCGCCCGCCCACCACGCCACCGACGCCGCCCTGACCGGCGTGGGCCGCCAGTGCGCCGAACTGCTGCGCGACGGCCTGATCGACCCGATCCGCTATTCGGTGCTGGAGCTGCGGCTGACCGAGATGAGCCACGTTCTGGCCGGGTGCGAGCGGATCAAGACCACGCCTCTTCCCTTCGCCTACGCCCTGCTGCTGCACCGGACAGCCCACGCCTTTTGCCTGATGCTGCCCTTCGCCCTGGCGCCGGCGCTCGGGTGGTGGACGACGGCCGTGTCCCTGCTGGTCGCCTACACCTTCTTTGGTCTGGACGCCCTGGGCGACGAACTGGAAGACCCCTTCGGCGACGATCCGAACGACCTGCCGCTGGACGCCATGAGCCGGATGCTGGAACGCGAACTGCGCCACGCCCAGGGCCACGCCGACCTGCCCCCCGTCTGGCCCGCAAAGCGTGACCGGCTGAGCTGAACGGCTGACACAAGAAGTAACTGCGTTATTCTACCCGCTCATCCCCGCGAAAGCGGGGACCCAGTCCTTTTGCGGGGCAGACCGTCGCCTTCTTCACCTACATTATCGCCAGTGGGCGGAACGGCGCCCTCTACACCGGCTCGACCGACGACATCGTCGAACGCACCTCACAGCACCGCGAAAAGGTGTTCAGGGGGTTCTCGGCCAAGTATGGGTGCGCTGTTCTGGTCTGGTACGAGCTTCACCCGACCCGGCACGACGCCTTCATTCGCGAACGCCAGATCAAGAAATGGAACCGCGTCTGGAAACTGGAGCTGATCGAGCAGGCCAATCCGGGCTGGTGCGATCTGTTCAACGACCTGTTCTAAGGCTCTCACTGGGTCCCCGCTTCCGCGGGGATGAGCGGAAAATATGATACGCCTTCACGTCACCTCCGACCTCGCCCCCGGCCTCGCCGTCGCTCCGACCCTCGACCAGTCGCGCTATCTGACCCAGGTCATGCGGCTGAAGGCGGGCGACGACCTGCTGGTTTTCAATGGTCGTCACGGCGAGTGGCGCGCCAGCGTCGCCGAGGTGCTGAAGAAGGGCGTCATCCTGCGCGCCGAGGAGCTGGTGCGCGAACAGACCCACGGCCCCGATCTGGAGCTGATCGTCGCCGTGGTGAAGAAGGCGCGGATCGAAACCATCGTCGAGAAGGCGACCGAGCTGGGCGCCAGCCGCGTGCGACTGGTCCTGACCCACCGGACCAACGCCGACCGGCTGCGGCTGGACCGGCTGGACGCCATCGCCGAGGAGGCCGCCGAACAGACCGGCCGTCTGGACGTGCCCCTGGTCGACGATCCGGTCAAGCTGGACGCCCTGCTGGACGGCTGGGACGCCGAGCGCCGTCTGATGTTCTGCGACGAGACCGGCGGCGCGCCCGCCGTCTCGGCCCTGACGGCTGCGGGCGGAGAAAAGTGGGCCATCTTGATCGGCCCCGAGGGCGGTTTCTCGCCCGAGGAAGGCGAGCGGCTGCGCGCCCTGCCCTTCACCACCGCCGTCTCTCTGGGCCCGCGCATCCTGCGCGCCGACACCGCCGCCATCGCCGCCCTGACCCTGTGGCAGGCGGCCATTGGCGACTGGGAACGTTAGAAGTTTGCTCGCCCCCTCTTGAGCAGGGCCGTATCCTCGCCCATCTAGCCGCGACAGCAGAGGTTACAGATGTCCGACACGGCGCCGCTTTCGAAAGAGCAACTGATTCACGCCATGTCGAAGGGCGAGAAGCCCGCCGACCAGTGGCGCATCGGCGCCGAGCACGAAAAGTTCGGCTTCGACAAGTCCACCCTGCGCCGCCCCGCCTATGAGGGCGACAACGGCATCCTGGCCATGCTGACCGGCCTGCAACGCTTCGGCTGGTCTCCGGTCGAGGAAGCCGGCCACGTCATCGCCCTGGAACGCAAGAACGCCGAAGGCTTCACCGCCTCGATCAGCCTGGAGCCGGGCGGCCAGTTCGAACTGTCGGGCGCCCCGCTGCAGACCATCCACGACATCTGTTCGGAAACCGGCCAGCACCTGATGGAGGTCAAGCAGGTCGCCGACCAGCTGAACCTCGGCTTCCTCGGCGCCGGTTTCGATCCCCTGTGGCGGCGCGAGGACGTGCCGATCATGCCCAAGGGCCGTTACGGCATCATGCGCGCCTACATGCCCAAGAAGGGCTCTCTGGGCCTCGACATGATGCTGCGGACCTGCACCATCCAGGCCAATCTCGACTTCGACAGCGAAGCCGACATGGTCATGAAGTTCCGCACCTCGCTGGCGCTTCAGCCCATCGCCACCGCCCTGTTCGCCTGTTCGCCCTTCACCGAGGGCAAGCCCAACGGCTTCCTGTCGGCGCGCGCCAATGTCTGGACCGACACTGATCCGGACCGCACCGGCATGCTGGACTTCGTCTTCGCCGACGGCTTCGGCTACGAGCGCTACGCCGACTATGCCCTAGACACCCCCATGTATTTCGCCAAGCGCGGCGAGACTTACGTCGACCTGTCGGGCCAGTCGTTCCGCAAGTTCATGACCGAGGGTCTGGACGCCCTGCCCGGCGAGCGCGCCACGGCCAAGGACTGGGCCGACCACCTGACCACCCTCTTCCCCGAAGTCCGCCTGAAACAGTATCTGGAGATGCGCGGCGCCGACGGCGGCCCGTGGAGCCGCATCTGCGCCCTGCCCGCCCTGTGGGCCGGGATCCTCTACGACGCGCCGTCGCTGGCTGCGGCCTGGGACCTGTGCAAGGACTGGGACATCGCCGATCATGAGCGCCTGCGCCGCGACGTGACCCGTCTGGGCCTCAAGGCCGAGGTGGCGGGCCGCAGCGTCCGCGACATCGCCGTCGATCTGGTCGAGATCGCCAAGCACGGCCTGAAGAACCGCGCCCGCTTCAGCGGCGGCATGGTCGACGAGCGCGGCTATCTGTCGGAACTGGAAGACATCGCCGACAGCGGCGTGACCCCCGCCGACCGTCTGCTGGAACTGTATCACGGCGAATGGCAGGGCGACGTCAGCCGCATCTATCGCGACTTCGCCTACTAGGCCGGTCAACGACCTCATCACACGACGGAAATGCGACCTTAACCGGCGTCGTCTAGAAACGGCGGCCAGTATGTAAGGATCGCCCATGACTTTCGCCCCGGCCGCCGCCCCACCGCTGACGGGACAACCGCAGCCGGCGCGCGACACGGCGGCCGATCTGGCGACCTTCTTCGACGTGTCGCTGGACCTGCTGGTGATCCGGGACCTGGAAGGTTTGATTGTCCGGGTCAGCGCGTCCTGGGCCGCCACCCTGGGCTATCGTCCCGAGGACCTGATCGGTCTGGCCATCCTGACCCTGGTCCATCCCGACGACCTGCCCGGCACTCTGGACAGCGTGGCCGAGGTTGAAAATCGTCGCCCCGACGCGCCGGTCAAGGGTCACGTCAATCGCTATCGCCACCGCGACGGCCATTACATCACCCTGGAATGGCGGGCGCGGAAGTTCGGCGACCGCATCTACGCCGTGGCTCGGGACGTGACCGCCAAGATGGCCGCCGAGAAGGCGTTGATCGAGGCCAAGGCCGCCGCCGAAGCCGCCAACCGCGCCAAGTCGGACTTCCTGGCCAATATGAGCCACGAGATCCGCACCCCCCTGAACGGCGTCATCGGCATCGTCGACGCCTTGTCGCGCACGCCGCTGTCACCCGATCAGGCCGAAATGCTCGCCCTGATCGGCGCGTCGGGCGTGACCCTGGAACGACTTGTGTCCGACATGCTGGACGTGTCGCGCATCGAGGCCGGCAAGCTGACGCTGGAGCTGCGCCCCTTCGACCTGGACGAAGCCCTGGCCGCGCCGCTGGACACCCTGCGACGGCGAGCCGAGGACAAGGGCCTGGCCTTTCACCTGGAGCGCCCTGACCACGTGCGCGGCGCCTTCGTCGGCGACAGCGTCCGCATCGGCCAGATCCTGGGCAATCTGCTGTCCAACGCCGTCAAGTTCACCGCCGAGGGTTCGGTCGCCGTCCGTTTCGCCCTGGACGAGGATTACGGCGCCCCGACCCTGTTGTCGTTCGAGGTTCACGACACCGGCGTCGGCTTCGACGCCGACCACGCCGCCCGCCTGTTCCAACGGTTCAGCCAGGCGGACAGCAGCATCACCCGGCGGTTCGGCGGCACGGGCCTGGGCCTGTCGATCTGCCATTCCCTGACCGAGATGATGGGCGGTCGCATCAGCGGAACCTCCACCCCGGGCGTCGGCAGCCGCTTCCGGGTCGAACTGCCCCTGCCGCGCGCCAGTCACGCCGAAACGCGCGCCGCTGCGGCGCCGCCCGCCCTGCCCTCGCGCCCCCTGCGCGTCCTGTTGGCCGAGGACCACCCGGTCAACCAGCGCCTGGTCCAGTTGATCCTGGCCGATCACGTCGCAGAACTGGTCATGGTCGAGGACGGCGCCCAGGCCGTGGCCGCCTTCGCGGCCCAGAGCTTTGATGTGGTGCTGATGGACATGCAGATGCCTGGCATGGACGGCCTGACGGCGACCCGCGCCCTGCGCGCCGCCGAGGCCGCGCGCCCCTCGGTTCGACGCACGCCGATCCTGATGCTCAGCGCCAACGCCATGGCCGAACATCGCGAAGCCGCCCGAGATGCGGGGGCCGACCTGCACCTGGCCAAACCGGTCACCGCCCGCGACCTTCTGAGCGCCCTGACCATGCTGACGCCCGAGGGAACGGAAGCGTCCGCCTAGCCGAACCAGCCCGCGATCATGATCCGCAGAGGGTTGGCCGGATCGGACAGCAGCCGCGCGGTGATGGCCAGGGAGATGATCACCAGAAGAGGCCGGATCAGACGCGGACCGAAGCGCATGGCCGCGTGCGACCCCATCCGCCCGCCGACGAACTGACCCACGGCCATGATCCCGGCCAGGGTCCAGACGATGTGCCCGCCGACCGCCAGCACGACGATGCCGACAACATTGCTCATCAGGTTCAGCGCCTTGGTATGGGCTGTCGCCCGCGTCAGCCCCATGCCCAGCAACATGACCAGGCTGAGGGCGAAGAAGGACCCGGTGCCGGGCCCGAAGAAGCCGTCGTAAAAGCCGATCCCGCCCGCGACCAAGGCGTAGGCCAGGGGCGTCAGCCGGGCGTGGGCGTCCTCGTCCGAGGCCCTCGGCCCGAACAGGAAATACAGGGCGATGCCGATCAGCAGCACCGGCAGCAGGATCATCAGCCAGCGCGAATCCACCAGGGTCACGGCGAAGGCGCCCAGTCCCGCCCCTCCCGCCACCAGAGCCAGAGGCCAGCGGATCAGACGGAAATCCACACGCCCCTTGCGCCAGAAGTTCCACAGGGCGCTGGCCGTGCCGACGCTGCCCTGAACCTTGTTGGTGGCGATGGCGGCGACCGGGTTCAGCCCCACCGACAGCAGGGCCGGCAGGGAGATCAGCCCCCCGCCGCCCGCGATGGCGTCGATGAAGCCGGCGATCACCGACGCGGCGCCCAGCAGGGCGATGATCTCAGGCGTCAGTTCCGGCACGCGCACAACTCTCCCACGACAGCGGCGCTATAGACCCCGGCCGCGCCGCACGCCACTCCTGCCCGCCACGCCTGCCCGCTTGACGAACGCCGCGGTCGCGGGGTTGATGCGAGGTCTTCGGCTCGGCCGGAATCGCAGGGGATGCGTGATGAAGAAGACCGTGGTCGTGGGCCTGCCCATGGGACTGATCATCGGCGTCATCCTGGGCGCCCTGATCGACAATATGGCGATCGGCATCCTGATCGGCCTGGCGCTCGGTTTCGGCGTCATCAAGTTCGGGGGCGGCAAGAAGCCGGCCGACGAAGGCGAGGCCTCACCGCCCCGCGACATGGACGAGCAAGCACCCAAGCCCTAAGCGGGACAGTTGGGGGGGCCGACATGAGCGCATTCGAATTCTTCTTCAGCTTCTACGGCCTGGTGCTGGGCCTGTCGGTGGCGGTGATCGCCACCGGGGCCGCCCGCGCCTTCAAGCACCGCAAGACCGTGAAGATCGGCTGGAAGACGCCGATGCTGGCCGTCTTTGTCGCCCTGGACATCGCCACCTTCTGGGACGCGGCCTGGATGAATTTCAGCTCCGCCCCCTACAGCTACGGCCTGCTGATCGCCGGACTGTTGGTGGCCACGGTCTATTTCGTCGCCACCAGTCTGATCTTCCCCGAGCCGGATGACGAGGTGCAGGATCTGGACGCCCACTTCTGGGCCAACAAGCGCGCCATCATGCTGTTGCTGGTCCTGGCCAACCTGTTGATGATGAGCGGCTCGATCTGGATGAGCCTGCCCAAGGCGCAAGGCGCGCTGATCGCCGGCGGCTACGCCTTCAACATGGCCATCTATCTGATCCTCGTCCTGCCTGCGGCCCTGACGCGCCGGGCCTGGGTGTTCGCTCTCGCCATGGGTCTGCACATCGCCCTGTACCTGGTCCTCGCGGCCGTCAGCATCATCAACCCCGCCGCCATGATGGCCACCTCGATCGGCGCGTCCTGATCCGGTTCGCCGTTGCCCGAGAACCCGCGCCGGGTGCATGAAGAGACCCGCACCCCAGGAGGCACGGCCATGACAGGTTCCATACACATCGGCGTCGGCGGCTGGACCTTCGAGCCGTGGCGCGGGGTCTTCTATCCCGAGGGCCTGACGCAGAAGCGCGAGCTGGAGTTCGCCAGCCGGGCCCTGACCTCGATCGAGATCAACGGCACCTATTATTCGACCTTCAAGCCCGACAGCTGGATGAAGTGGCGCGACGAGACGCCGGACGGCTTCGTCTTTTCGGTCAAGGCCAGCCGTTACTGCACCAACCGCAAGGTCCTGTCGGAAGGCGGCGAGAGCTTCGACCGCTTCCTGTCGCAGGGACTGACGGTGCTGGGCGACAAGCTGGGGCCGATCAACTGGCAGTTCATGGGGACCAAGAAGTTCGACGCCGAGGACTTCGAAGGCTTTCTGAAGCTGCTGCCCAGGGAGAAGGACGGAGTGCGGCTGCGGCACGCGCTTGAGGTGCGCAATCCGACCTTCGCCTGCCAGGAATTCTATGACCTGGCGGCCAAGTACGGCGCGGCCATCGTCTATGCGGTCGACGACGAGGAGCCGACCTGGCCGCAGATCGACCAGGCCACCGCCGACTTCAGCTACGCCCGACTGATGTCCAGCCGCGAAGACGAACCAACGGGCATGACCTCGACCGAACTGGACGCCGTGGCGGACCAGACGCGCCGGTGGGCCGGGCGCGGCGACGTCTTCGCCTACTTCATCTCGGGGGCCAAGGTGCGCAACCCGGCGGCGGCCCAGGCCCTGATCGCCAAGCTGAAGTGACGGACAGCGCACGGACATGCGTTATCGCTTCGTCATCGACATGGGCCAGATTGATCAGGCCGCGTAACAGCGTCTTCTCCAGCAACGCTTGCCAAGCTAAGGCGTAGTCTTGAGGGTGGGGCGTCGTCGGCGACGGCGCCTCAAAATAAAGACAGGGAAACGCATCATGGCGCGAGTGGCTTTGGTTACGGGAGGCACCCGGGGGATCGGCAAGGCGATCGTCCAGCGGCTGAGGGAAGACGGCATGTCCGTCGCCGCCGGTTATTCCGGAAATGACGAGGCGGCGGCCGCGACGGCCCGCGAACTGGGCGTCATGGTCATCAAGGGCAATGTCGGCTCATTCGACGACTGCGCCCGTGCGGTGCAGGCGGTCGAGGCCGAACTGGGGCCCATCGACACCCTGGTGAACAACGCCGGCATCACTCGCGACGGCTTCTTCCACAAGATGAGCGCCGATCAGTGGTCCGACGTCATCCGCGTCAACATGGACAGCGTCTTCAACATGACGCGCCAGGTGATCAACGGCATGCGCGACCGGGGTTTCGGCCGGATCGTCAACATTTCCTCGATCAACGGCCAGAAGGGCCAGATCGGTCAGGCCAACTATTCCGCCGCCAAGGCCGGGATGATCGGCTTCACCAAGGCCCTGGCGCTTGAAAACGCGCGCAAGGGCGTGACCGTCAACTGCATCGCGCCCGGCTATATCGACACCGAAATGGTCGGCGCCATGGATCAGAAGGTGCTGGACAGCATCATCGCCCAGATTCCGGTCGGCCGCCTGGGCAAGGGCGAGGAGATCGCCGACATGGTGTCATGGCTGTCGGGCGAACGTGCCGGATATGTCACAGGCTGCACCCTGTCGTTGAACGGCGGCCAGTACCTGGTTGGCTGAACCCGTTTTGCCTAAAATCCGCCGTTCGGGCGTTCCACGACTGCTGTCATGATGGCTACGGTCGAGGTTGAGGCGGAGAATCCGCCATGCTTCGCCGCCCAGGCGCGCCGCGCCCGGGCGGTTGCGGGCGTGCGCCTCGACCTCGCCGCCCTGCTGGCGCTGACGGCCTGCCTGGCGACGACGCCGGCCGCCGCCCAGGCCCGCTCCAATGTCCAGTCGGAGCAGAGCCGCGCCATCCGCAGCCAGACGGTGACCCGCACCCTGCCCCCGCCGGCGCGTTACGTCTCCGAGGCCGGCCAGGGCTTCATCCTGGACCGGGCAGGAACCCTGACCCTGCTGCGCTTCGACCGATCCGCCGAGACCTGGGCGCTGCGCCCCTCTTCAGCGCCGCGCGGCGACACCATCTATCGCAACGACGCCGGCGAGCAGGTCCTGCGCGTGACGCCCAGCGGGGGCATAACCGTCTATACGACACGCAATCCGGGCGGCTCGCCCGTTTCCGTGGCCGGTCCCGCCGTCAGCCTGGAGCCGACCAGCCTCGGTCCGGTGCAGATGTTCAACCTGATGACCCGGCGCAGCAGCCTGGTCAGCGAGGCCATGGGTCGACTGGTCCGCATCAACCTGTCGGGGGCGGAATCCGAGGCCCTGTGCATCGAGGCCCTGATCGTCACCACCGACGCCGTGGTCCGCATCGCCCGCTCACCCAGCGCCCGCCCCTTCCTGGACCGGCTGCGCAGCATCACCGTGGTCGAAGGCTCGCGCGCCTCGGTCACCTATTCCGGCGGCGACCTGCGCGTCGTGGTCGACCCCAAGCGCGGCATCGCCGGCCGCCCCTCCTCCGCCCGCGTCATCCGCGCGGTGATCCCGCAGGACTGACCGCCGGAAACGGACGGCGCGGGCGTCTGCTTTCGACCCAAGGCGGACATTCGGAGGGTCTGCTAGGTGCTCTTCAAGCCGGACAGCGAAGATGTCCTCTGACGGGATAGTATCCGACAATCGTGGTATCGCGAGGCTGTCCGATTGCCGAGATTTCTTCGAATTCCCAGCAGCGCTCAGATCTCTGCTCAGCGGATTGCGCTACTTCGGAGAGCATCTCCCGGCCGCACACCCCTGCATCTGTGATCCTGACAGACTGAATTACCACGCGGGCTCCGTCCGCCGAACAAAACGATAGTTCGGTAAAGTCAGGATCGATCTGTCTGGAGATGCGGGCCTGCCCGTGCGCAAGACTTCGCTCTGCCGCTAAGGCCATATGTGCCGATACGGAATCCGGAGATGAGGCGGTGTATGACACCGAGGGGACGCAGGCCGATAACGGCACTGCGATGAGTAGACCTGCCGCTCGCTGAGCGATGCGTAGCCTATTGATCATGATACCTCCCGCTGACGTTGGAAGGTTACCCTAGTCAACGTCGACTTCCCACCCTTAGCTGAACTCCGCCTTCCGCCCGACAGTGGACATTGCTGCGCCTCGCGACCAAGCTCCGGCTCCTCAATGGCGGAGGCTTCAGTGACGAACGATTTCCCTCATGGCGTCGTCCATGAAGCGGGCGCGGATATGCAGACCGCCTTGCGGGCGGATCCCGAGGTCTTCGCCCTGTGGTCAGGCCTGACGCCCCTGGGGCGTAACGAGTTCATCTGCTGGGTCGAGGACGCCAAGCAGGCCAAGACGCGTCAGCGCCGCATCGAACGCACGGTTGAGGAACTGCTGGAGGGCAAGAAGCGCCCCTGCTGCTGGGTCGGCTGCATCCACCGCACAGACAAGGCGCCCAGCCCCTGGCAGCAGGCCGTCCTGATCGACGGCAAGGCGAAGGACCGCCCCTAGCCCTTAAACCCGTCCTTGGCCGCACGCCGGGCGGCGAAGTCGGCGGCGTCGGCGGCGCGCAGGAAGGGGTTGAAGCGGCGCTCGACTGCGACCGTGGTCGGCACGGTCGGCTGGCCGCGTTCGCGGGCGGCGAAGATCGCATCAGCGTGGGCTCGCATCTCGGGCCGCTCGTCGAGGCTGAGGGCGAATCGGGCGTTGGACGCCGTATATTCGTGGGCGCAGTAGAGCGTGGTGCTTTCCGGCCAGGCCGCGATGCGGCCGAGGCTGTCCCACATCTGCTCGGCCGTGCCCTCGAACAGGCGGCCGCAGCCCAGGGCGAAGATGACGTCGCCGACGAAGGCCATATCGTTGTCCGCCGCGCGATAGACCACATGGCCCAGGGTGTGCCCGGGCGACAGCACCACCTCGAACACGGTCTCTCCCAATCGCACGACGTCGCCATCGACGACCACGCGGTCCAGCGGGGCCGCGCGCCGGACTTCTTCGGGGCCGACGATCTCGCAGCCCGTCACCGCTTTCAGCCGCTCATTGCCGCCCGTGTGGTCGGGGTGCCAGTGGGTGTTGAGGATCAGGTCCAGCCGGCCCCAGCCCGAGGCCTCGATCTCGGCCAGGACGGCCTCGGCGTCCGGCGTGTCCACGGCGGCGACCATGCCGGTCGCCTCGTCGCGGATCAGGAAGCCATAGTTGTCGGACAGGCAGGGAAACTGGCGCACGGTCAGGGTCATGGACGCATCCTAGCAGCGGGAGCCGTCCGGGGACTATAGTAGCTCCATGAGGCGCAGCATTGACGATCTCCGCACCTTCTACGGCGAGCCGACCGGCGCGCTGGTGCGACGCGTGCTGGCGCGACGACTGGAGGACGCCTGGGGCGAGGCTGAGGGCTGCGACGTTCTGGGCCTGGGCTACGCCACGCCCTGGCTGGACGGCTTCGTCGGGGCCCGGCGCGTCATCGCCGCCATGCCGGGCGGACAGGGCGCCGAACAATGGGCGACGGCGGGACGCAACCGCACCCTTCTGGTCGATGAGAAACGCCTGCCCTTCGCGGCCGGAACCTTCGACCGCATCCTGCTGGTTCATGCTCTGGAAGAGGCCGACGATCCCCGCGCCCTTCTGACCGAGGCGGTACGCGCCCTGGCCCCCGCCGGTCGCATCATCCTGGCGACGGCGGCGCGCGGCGGCATGTGGGCGCGGGCCGAAACCACGCCTTTCGGCCACGGCCGCCCCTTCACGCGCGGCCAGCTGGAGCGGCTGGTCCGCGAGGTCGGACTGGAGCCCGCCGCCTGGTCCCAGGCCCTCTATGTTCCGCCCTGGAGCCCCCTGTTGCCGATGGCCGATGGCATCGAACAGGTCGGACGCTGGATGCTGCCCGGCGCGGCGGGCCTGATCATGCTGGAAGCGACACGTCAGTCCTATGCCCGCATCCGGCCCCAGGGCCTGGCCCAGGCGGTGCTGGCGGGACGGCCCGCCCTGACCCCCTCGCCCGCGTCGCGCGACCATGGGCCGCCCGCCCATGCTCTGGTCGGCGAGCGCAAACGGCCTTAAGGCGAGCCCCATGCAGCGACTGATCATCATGCGTCACGCCCAGGCCGAGAAGAGCGCGGCCGGCGGCGACATCGACCGCCCCCTGTCCAAACGCGGCCGCACCGACGCCCTGGCCATGGGCAAGGCCCTGGCCGAGCGGGGCCTGCGCCCCGACACGGCCCTGGTGTCCAGCGCCCGGCGCACGCATCAGACCTGGGACGCGGTCAGCGAAGCCATGGGCGACGTCGAGGTGCATCTGTCGCCCGCCCTCTACAACGCCTCCTCCGACGTGCTGCGCCGCGCCGTCGAAGCCGCCGAAGACGACGCGGCCTGCCTGATGCTGGTGGCCCATAATCCGGGCGTGCATCAGCTGGCGGTTGAATACCTGATCGAGAGCGCCGCCTCGCCGAGCGTGCTGGACAAGATGAGCGGCGGCTTCCCCACCGGGGCGGCGGCCGTCTTCACCGTCGATGTCGCGGGACGGCCGTCCTACGAAGGCTGGCTGACGCCGCACGATCTGGAAAAATGACCGACGCCCTGCCGACCACGGCCTTCAAGATCCTGAGCCGCGCCGACTGGCGGGCGACCCTGGCCGAGGGCGCCTATGACGGCTCGCCCGTCGACCACGCCGACGGCTATATCCACCTGTCCGCCGCCGACCAGTTGGCCGTCACCGCCGCCAGGCATTACGCGGGGCAAGACGACCTGATGCTGGTCGAGGTCGACCTGGACGCCCTGGGCGAGACCCTGGTCTGGGAGCCGTCGCGCGGCGGCGCCCTGTTTCCCCATATCTACGGCCCCCTGCCTGTTGCGGCGACGCGGGGCGCACGCGCCCTGTCGGTCAGCGCCGACGGCGACATGATCCTGAGCGAAAATCCATGAGCCTGACCAACCTCGGCGCTGTCCTTTTGCGCCAGATGGACCCCGAGACGGCGCACCGTCTGGCCATTCGCGCCCTGCAGGTCACGCCCCTGCCCGCGCCCGGCGGCGACGATCCGATCCTGAAGACCCGCATCGCCGGGCTGGAGATGACCAACCCGGTCGGTCTGGCCGCTGGCCTGGACAAGAACGGCGAGGCGCTGGAGGGCCTGTCGCGGCTCGGCTTCGGCGCCGTGGAATGCGGCTCGGTGACGCCGCGCGCGCAACCGGGCAACCCCAAACCCCGCCTGTTCCGCCTGTCGGAAGACCGCGCTGTCATCAACCGCATGGGCTTCAACAACGAGGGGCTGGAGCCCTTCGCAGCGAGACTGGCCTGCCGCCCCAAGCGCACGCCCATCGGCGCCAACCTGGGGGCCAACAAGGACACCGAGGACAAGGCGGCGGACTATGTCGCGGGTCTGAAGCGTCTGGCCGGTCTGGCCGACTATTTCACCATCAATATCTCCTCGCCCAATACGCCGGGCCTGCGCGCCCTGCAGGGCCGCGAGGCGCTGGACGATCTGCTGGGCCGCATCCATGAGGCCCGTCCGTCCGACGGGGCTCCGGTCTTCCTGAAGATCGCGCCGGACCTGATCGGCGAAGAGATCGGCATGATCGTCGAGGCCTCCCTGGCGCACCACATCGACGCCCTGATCGTATCCAACACCACGCTGGAACGCCCCGTCACGCTGAAGTCCGCGTTCGCAGGCGAGGCCGGCGGCCTGTCGGGCGCGCCATTGAAGCCCTTCGCCCAGAAGGCGCTGGAAGCCGCCGCCGAGGCCGCCGCCGGCCGGCTGCCGCTGATCGCGGTGGGCGGCATCGAGAGCGGCGCCGACGCCTGGGCGCGCATCCGCGCGGGCGCCTCGGCGGTGCAGGTCTATTCGGCCCTGATCTATGAGGGGCCGGGTCTGATCGGCGCCATCAAGCGCGATCTGGGCGCCCGTCTGCGCGCCGAGGGGTTCAGCCACATTTCTGACGCGGTTGGTTCAGGTCGTTGACGGAGCATTAGGGCAAGCGGCCGCATCATCGCTCCGATAGGCGAATTCGCCTGCTCGGAAGGTCGCATGACGCAAACCGCCGCCGACGCCCCGACCATCTGGGCGCCCGCAATCCGCCAACGCCGCAAGGCGATGCTGCAACGCATCGTCATGGGCGCGGCGACCGCCCTGGTGTTCAGCCCCATGCTGGGCTGGCGCTTCAGCGCCATCTGGTTGGCGATCTACACCCTGATCCAGTTTCTGGAGGCCGAGGTCTTCGCGCCCGTCGTCGCTGGCAAGGTCACAGAACCGGTCGGCTGGCGCGGCGTTTACGGCGATCTTGTTCTGATGCTGAACGCCGGCTTCTTCGGCGTCATCGCGGTGCCTCTATGGATTGTCGGCGGCGCCATGGGCGGCGTGGCGGCGTCCGTTCTGCTGTCGGCCGGCATGATCAACTCGGTCATCATGTCCGCCGGATCGATGCGCATCTTCGCCTGCACGGTCCTGCCTCAGCTGGCGATCTTCGCCCTGACCCCGCTGTTCATGGCCCGCTCGGGCGCGGCCCCGCATATCGTCACCGCCGTCTCGGTGGCCATCCTGTCCTACACGGTCTTCTGTCTGAACACGCGACGCCATCTGTTCCGCGCCAACCGGGCGGAGACAGAGGCCCGTATCGAGGCCGATCGCAAGCGCGCCGAGGCCGAGGCGGCCATGGCCAGCCGCAGCGCCTTTCTGGCCGCCGTGGCTCATGATCTGCGCACGCCGATCAGCGCCATCCTGACCGGCGCCGACGAGCTGGATCGCGCCGGGCGCTCCGCCTCGACGCGTCAGCAGGTCGCCCTGATCACCGACGCCGGCATGATGATGAAGGATCTGCTCGACGACCTGCTGGACCACGCCCGTCTGGACGCGGGACGCATGAACATCGAGAGCCGCGACTTCGACCTGCGCCTGTTGCTGTCCCAGACCGCGCGCCTCTGGCAGGGCCCGGCGCGCGCCAAGGGGCTGCGTCTGCGGATGGAGGGCGCCCGCCAGATGCCGCAGATGGTGCGCGGCGACGCCATGCGCCTGCGCCAGGTTCTGAACAATCTGATCTCCAACGCCATGAAGTTCACGGACCAGGGCGCCATCACCCTGCGCCTGCAGTCCTGGCCGGACGAACACGGCGCCCATGTCCTGCTGATCGACATCGCGGACACCGGCTCCGGCATGAGCCCCCGTCAACTGGAGCGCCTCTTCACGCCCTTCGATCAGACCGCCGAGGGCGTGGCTGAACGGTATGGCGGCTCAGGCCTGGGCCTCGCCATCAGTCGTGACCTGCTCGGCCTCATGGGCGGACGCCTGACGGTCCGCAGCACCCCGGGCCAGGGATCCATCTTCACCGTATCCCTGATTCTTCCTCGCGGTGCGGCGATCGACATCCAGCCCGCCTTGGCGCCTGAGGCGCGCGCGACCATCACCCGTCCGCTGGCCCGGTCCGCCCCGATGGTCTCCCCGCCCGAGCCCCTGCCCGAACCGGAGGCGCCGCCCGCCTTGCCGGTCAGTGTCGAGGCCGAGGCCCAGCCTCTCCCGGCAGAAGAGGCTGACGCCGCCTCGCTTCGCGTGCTGATCGTCGATGACCATGCCATCAATCGGCGCGCTATCCAGTTGATCCTGCAGACCATCGACTGCGAGATCGTCATGGCGGAGGACGGCATGGCGGCCCTGGACGCCTGTGGGCGAAGCCAGTTCGATGTGGTCTTCATGGATGTCCGCATGCCGGAGCTGGACGGGCGGGAGACGACACGCCGCCTGCGCGCCGGGGGCGGGATGAACGCCTTGGTGCCGGTCATCGCCGTTACAGCGGACACCGCGCCCGAGGACATCGCGGCCTGCACGGCCGCGGGCATGAACTACTTCGTGTCCAAGCCCCTGACGCCCGGCTCCCTGCTGGGGGCCCTGTCACAGGTGCTGGACGAGGCCGCCGCCGCCGCCGAGAGCGCGGCGGCCTGATCGCCCCGGATCTCGGCCAGGAAAGCAGCCTCGAAGGCCGGGTCTCGCAAGCGGCATTCCCAGACCTTCGTCACGCGCCAACCTTCCGCGCACAAGGCCGCCTCGACCCGCGCGTCGCGCGTACGATTACGCTCGATCTTGGCGCCCCAGTAGCCGGCGTTGGCCTTGGGTTTTCGCGCCCCGCGCGGGCAGTCATGGCCATGCCAGAAACAGCCGTGGACGAAGACGACGAGCTTGCGCCCCTTCATCACCACGTCGGGCCGTCCGGGCAAGCCGCAGCCGCCCAGACGGTAGCCGATCCCGGCGGCGCGCAGCATCCGCCGGACCTTGAGCTCGGGCGCGGTGTCGCGCCCCCTCACCCGACGCATGACCGCGCTGCGTTGTTCCGGGGTGAAGACGTCCGTCATGGATCAGACCATGACAGGCGCGATCAGAGCTGGGCCAGAAGGTGCTCGGCCGAGGACACCTTGAACTCGCCGCCCTGTTCGATGTTCAGCTGGTCGACCACACCGTCCTTGACCAGCATGGAGTAGCGCTGCGAACGCTCGCCCATGCCGAAGCCCTTGGCGTCCAGGGCCAGGCCGACGCTGCGGGTGAAGTCGCCGTTGCCATCGGCCAGCATGATGATGTCGTCCGTGCCGTTCAGGTCGTTGGCCTGGGCCCAGGCGCCCATGACGAAGGCGTCGTTGACCGACAGGCAGGCCACGGTGTCGACGCCCTTGGCGGTCAGGTCGGCGCGGTTGTCGACATAGCCCGGCAGGTGGCGCGCCGAGCAGGTCGGGGTGAAGGCGCCGGGGACGGCGAACAGGGCGACCGTCTTGCCGCCGAACAGTTCAGACGTGGTGACCGGCTTGGGGCCGTCAGCGGTCATGGTGGTCAGGGTCGCGTCGGGGATGCGGTCGCCGATCTGGATGGTCATGGGGGTCTCCGGGGCTGAAGGCCCGGGACATCCGGGCGGCGTTCAGATCCTCAGATAGAGAGCGCGACGGCAATCGCCAAGGCGGCTTCGTCTTCTCCCGATAAGCCGCATCTTGCATCGGGGCCACCGCCCCCCGATGATAGGGACATGACCGCCTTCTCCTCCCTGACCGGGCGTCTTCTGGTGGCCATGCCGGGCATAGACGACGACCGTTTCCGCCACGCCGTCATCCTGGTCTGCGCCCACGACGACGAGCACGCCATGGGCCTGCGGCTGGATCAGCCGGCGCCGGGCGTCACCCTGTCCGAAGTGCTGAAGAAGCTGGACACTCCCGTCTTCGACGCCATGTCGGACCGGTCGGTGCTGATCGGCGGACCGGTCGAGCGCGAGCGCGGCTTTGTCCTGCACACCGACGACTGGACCAATGAGGACGTCACCATGACCTTCGGCGACGGCCTGGCCGTGACCGGCACGCGCGACGCCCTGAGCGCCATGAGCGATCCCGAGGACGGGCCGGCGCAGTCGATTCTGCTGTTGGGCTATGCCGGATGGGGCGAGGGACAGCTGGAGGAGGAGCTCGGCGAGAACGTCTGGCTGACCGCCGACGCCGATCCCGACCTGATCTTTGACGCCGACTATACGACCAAATGGAGCCGCGCCCTGGCCGGTCTGGGCGTCGACGCCGCCCGTCTGTCGACCCAGAGCGGGCGGGCCTGACCTCTAGGCCGAGCGCGCCTTGATCGGGGCCGAGCCGTCGGCCAGGGATTCGTTCAGATAGACCTCGGCCTCCTGGGCCGGAAGCGCGGGGGCGTAGCCGAAGCCCTGGCCGTAGTGGCAGCTGGCGTCCAGCAGCAGGCCGGCCAGTTCGGCGTTCTCGACCCCTTCGGCCACGACTTCCAGGGACAGATCGCGACCCAGGTTGACGACCGACTTGACGATCTTGGCCGAGCCCTCGTCCTTGTTCATCGTCAGAACGAAGTAGCGATCGATCTTCAGCGTGTCGAAGGGCAGTCGCGCCAGATAGGACAAGGACGAGAAGCCGGTGCCGAAGTCGTCCAGCGCCAGACTGGCCCCCGCCTCGCGTAGCTGGGTCAGGACCTCGGCGGCATGGGCGGTGTCGCGCATGATGTCGCCCTCGGTGACTTCCAGCTTCAGCGCGCCGCGCGGCAGGCCGGTTTCCTGAATGATGCGGGCGACATCCTCGACCAGGTGCGGGCGTTCGATCTCGCCGACCGACAGGTTGACGCTGCAGAACAGCTTGCCCGCGCCGGGATGACGATGCAGCCATTCGGCCAGCTGACGCGCCGCCTGGGTCATCATCAGCAGGCCCAGCTCGTTCATCAGACCCATTTCATCGGCCAGGGTCAGGAACTCGTCCGGCGGCACCAGACCGCGCTGCGGGTGGCGCCAGCGCACCAGGGCCTCGAAGCCCGCGACGGCGCCGGTCTTCAGGTTGACGATAGGCTGGTAGAAGGGCTCGATCTCGCCGCGCACGAAGGCGTTGCGCAGGTCCGATTCCAGCGCCAGCCGCGACAGGCTGTCGGTTTCCAGCGCCCGGCCATAGGCGGCGGCGCCGCCACGCCCGGCGGTCTTCGCCTGTTCCACGGCCAGTTCGACCCGGCGCAGCAACTCGGCGGGATCGGGCGCATCTGGTCCGCCCTCGGCGGCGACCGCGCCGATGGAGACGGTCGGATAGATGTCGAAGCCGGCGACGCGCAGCGGCTGTTCCAGCGCCTCGCGCAGACGTTCGCTGGCGCTGGTGACGCCGCGCGGGGCCAGGACCGCGAACTCATCCTCGCCGATGCGGGCAGGCAGACAGTCCTGAGCAAAAGCGCCGGACAAACGCGACCCCAGAGCCGACAGCACCAAGTCGGCGCGTTCATGGCCCAGGGCCTCGTTAAGGCGACGCAGACGATCCACGTCAGCCACGACCAGCTCATAGTCGCCCGGCTGGGCCAGGGTCTCGGCCACCCGAACCAGGAAGGTGCGGCGGTCCAGCAGACCCGTCAGGGTGTCACGGTCCGCGCCCGCGAACTTGGTTTCCAGCGCCACGACCCCGGCCGCGCGCAGACCGTCCTCCAGCCAGACGCCGCGCCACAGGCAGGTCTCGCAACCGCGCATGCGCAGGCGCACGGCGATCTCGGTCCCTTCGGCCTGAGGCTTGAGCAGACGATCGGCCAGGGCGCGGTCCTGGGGCATGGCCAGGGCGGCGAAGGCGGCGCCCGAGCATTCCGGGGCCAGCGGGCCGAGGCCCAGCGAACGGGTCGCGCCGGTGAAACGAATCTGGTCGTCGGCCGGCGTCCAGATCCACAGGGCGGCGTCGGCGGCGGCCAGCGCCTCGATCGCCGTCGTCGGGTCCCAGGCCAGGGCTCTGGATCGTGTGCTCAAAGCGAATCCCGGGTGTAAGAACTGAACGCAGTCGGCCCCGGGACGAACTCGTCCTCGATGACGCCGAACAGCAGATGATCTGCCCATGCGCCGTTAATTTTCAAATAAGCCTTCGCCAGTCCCTCGTGCCGAAAGCCCGCCTTTTCCAGAACCCGGCGCGAGGCCTGGTTGGTCGGCACGCAGGCCGCCTCGACCCGGTGCAGCTTCAGAGCGCCAAAGGCGAAGCCCAGCATGGCCTTGGCCGCCGCCGTGCCGACGCCCTGGCCCGCATAGGGCTGGCCGATCCAGTAGCCCAGGGTGCCCGTCTCGGCCACGCCGCGTCGAATATTGGACAGGGTCATCGCCCCCATCAGCCGCTCTTCATCCGGATCGAAGACGAACAGGGGCCAGGCCGTGCCCAGCTCCATCTCGCGCGCATAGACGCCGAGGCGGCGTCGAAAGGCGGACCGGGTCAGGTCATCCTCGGCCCAGGCCGGCTCCCAGGGTTGCAGGTAATCGCGTGAGCCGCCGCGAAGCTCGGCCCATTCGGCATGGTCCGACGGACGCGGCGGACGCAGCAGGACCCCCTGTCCGCGCAGGACCGGTCCGGTCGCCTCCGCCATCCAGTCGAACAGGGCCATGGCGGCAGATTACCGAGAAGCGCCGCCGACGCCAGCCACGACTTAGCTCGCCTTCAATCGCGCGGCGAAGGCGGCGCCCGCGGGCGCAGCGGCCCTGGGCCCCAGCACCGCCGTGGCCGACCGCCCCGCCTCGATCATCAAACGCCCCACGGCGCGCAGGTCATCGCTGGTCTGGGCCAGGATGCGCGCGGCGCTGTCCTCGGACGAAACCGGCGCGCCGAAGACCAGGGTCTGGGCGGCGTTGCGGCCCGCGCGGCTGGCGGGGCTTTCGTCAGCCATCCACAGGGTGGCGTTCAGCACGGCCTTGGCGCGCGACAGTTCGGCGTCGGTCGGGCCCTTCTCGGCCAGGTCCAGCAGTTCGGCGGCGCTGACCTCGGCCAGTTCGACGGCGCGGTCGGCGGCCGCCCCGGCGTAGATTCCCAGCAGGCCTGCATCCTCATAGGCCTCCTGATAGGCGTCGATGGCGTAGGCCAGACCCCGGTCCTCGCGCGCACTCTGGAACAGGCGCGAGGCCATGCCGCCGCCGAGGATCTCGGTGAACAGCCGCAGGGCCGGCAGACGCGGGTCCAGCGCGCCCATGGACGGCAACTGGAAGACCAGGTTGGCCTGTTCGATCTTGCGCGTCAGCCTGGCCTCGCCGCCGACGAAGACGGCGGGCGCCAAGGGGTCCAGCGGCGTCGCCGCCTCCTGGCCGAACCAGCGCTCGGCCAGGGCCAGAAGCTCGTCCTCGTCGACAGCGCCGGACACCGCCACCACCATGCGGTCCGGCGAATAGAGCCGGGCGCGCCAGTCTGCCACGGCGGCGCGGTCGGCGGTCTTCAGACTGTCCACCGTGCCGAGGATCGGCCGGCCCAGCGACTGCCCGGCGTAGGCCTGGGTCTGGGCCATCTCGAAGACGTGGTCGTCGGGGGTGTCAAAGGCCTCGGCGATCTCCTGGGCCACCACATCCTTCTCGCGGACGATCTCGACCGGGTCGAGCGTGGGGCGGAAGACCAGATCCGACACCACCTGCATGGCCAGGGGCAAGGAGCCGTGCAGGGCGCGTATCTCAAAGCTGGTGCGCTCATAGCCGGTGGCGGCGTTGATCGAGCCGCCCTCGGCCTCGATGCGTTCGACGATATCGCGCGCCCCCATGCCGCCGGCGCCCTTGAACACCAGATGCTCCAGCAGGTGCGACCAGCCTGAGCGGGCCTCGTCCTCCATCCGCGCCCCGCCACGCACGGCGACGGTCAGGGCGAAGGTCCGCAGACCGGGCATGGGGTCGCAGACGACGCGGACGCCGTTGGACAGGGTGTGAAGGCGAGCGGTCAGGATGCGGTGTCCTTGCGGGTCATTCGGCGGCGCAGCAGCACCGCATAGAAGGCGATCAGGGCGACGGCGAGACCGAACCAGGTCAGGGCGTACCCCAGGTGGTTGTTCGTAAAGGCGGCGGGCGGCGCCGAGGGCTTCAGCGCGGCCCAGTCGGGATTGGTCGAGGTGGTGGCGAAGACCGTGAAGGGCGAGACCGGCCCCTGGACCTTCAGGGCGCGGGCCATGGCCTCGGCGTCGCGGCCGTAGAAGCGGCCCTCGGCGGGCGGCGGCGTAAGGGCGCTGGGGGCCGGCGAGCGGCGCAGGACGCCGGTGATGACCACGGGCATGGTGTCGGCGGCGTTGACCGGCGGACGGCTTGAAATCTCGGCGGAGACGAAGCCGCGATCGACCAGCAGGGTCGGGCCGCCCTCAACCGCACAGGTCGAGACCAGACGCACGCCCGCGTCGCTGTTCTCGATGGACTGCAGTTCGACGAAGGGCGCCGCCGACAGGCCGCGGCAGGTCAGGATCACCCGGCGAAACTCGGGGTTGTCGAGCTTCAACGCTTCGTCCAGCGGCAGGGGCGGCTGTCCAGCGGCGGCCTCGGCCGAGGCGATCAGGCCCTCCTTCCACTGCATCCGCTGCACCTGCCAGACGCCGAGCGCCAGCAGGACGCCCAGCAACAGGACGGCGAGGATCGTCAGGATGATCGGGAAACGAGGACGGGCGGCGGACGTCATTTCAGGTCTCGGGTTCTCAGCATCTGCAGGGCCGTCATCAGCCCCTTGCCGGGGCGCATCAGGCCGAGCGCCAGGGCGGCGACCAGCGGCAGCCAGATAATCAGATGCAGCCATATGGGGGGATGCCAGGCGACCTCGACCGCCAGGGCCGAAAACCCGACCAGGAAGCCAGCGATCTGCATGATGAAGGTGGCGGCGCCGTCGCCCGTCTCGACCGAGGCGAGATCATAACCGCAGACCGCGCATGCCGGGCGGACTTTCAGAAAGCCCTGGAACAGGGCCCCCTGCCCGCAGTTCGGGCAGCGACCGCGCAGACCTGCCCGGATCGCCTGTCCTCCAAGCAAATCGGCGCGGGACTGCTCGTCCCGCGCCGTTTGAAGTTCAGAGGCTGGTTGGCCCGTCCTCACCCGAAGGTGACGTAGACGAAGGCGAACAGGAACAGCCAGACCACGTCCACGAAGTGCCAGTACCAGGCGGCGGCTTCGAAGCCGAAGTGCTTCTGCGGCGTCATCTGGCCGGCTTGCAGACGCAGCAGGCAGACGGCCAGGAAGATGGTGCCGATCAGCACGTGGAAGCCGTGGAAGCCCGTCGTCAGGAAGAAGATCGAACCGTAGAGCTTCGAGTTGGCGGCGGCTTCGTTGAAGAAGAAGCCCTCGTGCAGGATGTGGTGATACTCGTAGGCCTGAACGCCGGTGAACAGGACCCCCAGCAGCACCGTGATCAGCAGCCCCAGCTTGGCGGCCTTGCGATCGCCGACCTGCAGCGCATGGTGCGCCCAGGTGACGGTCGTGCCCGACAGCAGCAGGATGACGGTGTTCAGCAGCGGCAGGCCCCAGGGGTCCAGCAGCTCGACGCCCTTGGGCGGCCAGGTCGACCAGGCCTTGCCCGTGTCCATCCAGTTGCCGACTTCGGGAATGATGGCGCGCGACTCGTTAAAGATCGCCATGTCGAAGAACATCCAGAAGAAGGCGACGAAGAACATCACCTCAGACGCGATGAACAGCACCATGCCGTAACGCAGGCCGATCGAGACGACCGGGGTGTGGTCGCCCTTCTTCGATTCCTTGATGACGTCCGACCACCAGCCGTACATGGCGAACAGGACGCCCGCCAGACCAGCGAAGAAAAGCCACTTGGTGCCTTCCGGCAGGCCGAACAGGCCCTTCATCCACATGACCGCGCCGACGAACATGACCACGGAGGCCAGGGACGAGATCAGCGGCCAGGGGCTCGGGTCCACCAGGTGGTAATCGTGATGCGGTTTCGCGTGCGCGTCGGCCATTCCAGGGTCTCTGAATTAAGGCGAGAGATCGTTCTTACAGGGGCTATAGCGTCCGCTATCCGGCTTTGCCAGTAGCTGATTGACCGGAAGCGGCCTGCTGGAAGCCCTTGGTGGGGAAGAAGGTGTAGCTGAGCGTGATTTCGCGCACCCCCTTCGATTCGGCGTCCGTGGCGATCTCGGGAGCGACGAAGTACTGGACGGGGAATTCCGCGGTTTCACCGGGACCGATTTCCTGCCCCTCGAAGCAGAAGCACTGCAGCTTCTGGAAATAGGGACCGGCGCGCTCGGGCACGACGTTATAGGCCGCCGTGGCGTGGATCGGCTGATCCGAGGTGTTGGTCACCTTGAAATAGGCCATGCCGGTCTCGCCGATTCGCACCCGCTGGCTGACCTGCTCGGCCTTGAACTCCATCGGCAGGTTGCGGACGTTGGTGTCGAAGCGGATCAGGACGCTCTGATCCAGAATCTGGGTCGGCGCCGCCTCGGCCTTCTTCACCGTGCCGTCGAAGCCTGTAACCTGACAGAAGAGACGATACAGCGGCACCGCGGCGAAGGCCGCGCCCGTCATGCCCATGACCACGGCGGCGCAGATCAGGGCGACGAGGTTCTTGCGGTCCTTCACTGCGCCGGCTCCGAAACCGGCGCCCCTTCGACGGGGGCGGGCGCGGGCAGAGCCGGGTCGGCGCGCTCGACGGTGGCCAGAGCCGCCGCCTCGGCCGCCTTGCGGGCCTCGGTGTTGCGCTGAAGATTCGTCACGGTGACGATGAAGACCAGGACGATGAAGCCGACCAGGCCCAGGGCGATGGCCACGTTGCGGCGCTTGCGCGCCTGAACTTGCTCGTCGGTCAGTTTGACAAAATCAGGACGGGTCACGCGGTCAGGCTCCCAGGCCCGGCA
>Ga0247823_10000787_pt1 | contig 26697 bp, 37 predicted proteins | sample 13C_PalmiticAcid_2_FD_192426 | JGI IMG/M metagenome (GOLD analysis project Ga0247823, IMG submission 192426) | Soil microbial communities from agricultural site in Penn Yan, New York, United States - 13C_PalmiticAcid_Day30 | ecosystem: Environmental > Terrestrial > Soil > Agricultural land... | reverse complement strand
GGTGAGGGGGATGGGGCTCTGGGAGTTTGTGTATCTCTTGTTGTTTAGAGGGGGGTGGAGGGAGATTTGGGAAGTGGCACGCTTGGTGTTGTGAGAAGTTGAGCAGAAGAAATTCACCAAGTGGCTACGGCAACCTTGCTGTTTTTTGGTCTATTTGTGATAGAACGGAGAAAACAAAAGGCATGTTGCAACAGATAAATTACGAAATCCCCCATATGAGAAAGAGAAGGTCCCGTACTCAAAAAGCATTGCGTTGGTCTCGTCTAATGCGCTGCCCGCTGCTTCGAAAAAGACAAAGGGCGCACATCCTGGCTCAAGAACAGCCGCGGCGCGGGATGGCTGAACGAATCAGGCAGAAGACGGAAGTGCAGATGGAACGATTGAGGAGATTGCAAGGAGAAGATGCGCATGAGACACCGCGTTGGTGAGCATCGGGGCGGTTGTATCCCGGCCTGTCGTCTTGTCCTTGACTGGGACGGCGGCAATCACACACGAGAGAGAAAAACGAGACAATCGTCCAACTCACCGCAGAGACCACAACGCAAACAGGATTAGCCAATTGTCAGCATTACCATAGTATCTGCATGTCGCTGGGGCAGTGCCCACTGCAATGCAGTTGAGGAAATTGTCCCCAAATCCACACACGTTGTGTTCTGGAAGAAGTTGAGGTTGGGAAGTGTGGGAAAATCTTGTCGCATGGGCTCTGGCAGAAAAGAAGGACATGGGTTCCGTACCTGAGCAGCTGACCACAGCTGACCACAGCTGCACACAGTGTGGCAGCTGGCGCCTGTGGGTAACACACTGTAGAGCGTGAGCGCTTTTGTGAGATTCGTGGGAATTCCTGCAGTGGGATGGACGAGCCGGGAGCACGAAAAGGAATAGTCTCAAGCTGTGCTTGAGGAGTGTACAGATTAATGTGTGTGGAAAATTAATAACACAGCTATTTCCCGGTATGGCGGGCTACCTTGCGGCGTTTGAGCATTCGTGACCGTCGGGGTAATTCCCTCTGAGCCTCACTGGCGAGGCGGGCCCAGTCCGCTAACAATCGAGACAGTTGGTCGTCATCTAAGTCCGTCGGTGGCGATTCGGGGTCGTGCCGCAAACTGTCTTGGTACGCGACGTTTCCCCTGATTGCGTCGAGTTGCGGCGCCCCAGCCCTGGCATGGGGACCAAGGAAAAGATCGAGGCTTCGGATCGAGGACGCCGATGCCAGCTTCACTGACTTGGCAGCGAACCTGACTTTGATGTCTTCAAAGATATCCATAAGCGGTATGGCATAGGCGTCGTCAAGCTCGTCTGTGGCGACAATGTGCCCGATGACTTCAAGCGTGTGTTCGTTCACAACCCAGGAACCCGAGTCGCCATCACGGATTGCACCTGGGCGGGCACGGCTGTCAGCAATTTCCCAAGACCACAGAGTTACTTGGGGAGAAACGTACCCGGCTGGGGAAACGACACGGTAAATGCGGCGATAAACTCGGTGCCAGGCCCAAACATCACTGGGCAGCACAAGGTGGATAACCATCCCTTCTTGGAGCCGCCGGATCCCGTCATCACAATCACGGGAATGTCATCCACGGCTGACCTGAAGGTCTTGTCAACGTTGCGGAGCTCGGGCAACAGTCTGGCGTGGTGCTCGTCGCCAAAACGTCTGGGTGCATGTTCCTGCGGCTGGAGGCAGTTTGGGGCAAAGCGAGAGAGATGGCACAGTGCCCAGTCATAGTACCCCCCATGCTCTGACACGCACTGCTCAAGGCATTCATCCACCACAGTGCCGATGCGTGGCCCTTGTTGGACCTTCCAGGACACGGTTGCTCCGGTGAAGTTCAGTGGCATGATATGACCTGCCGTCAGGCCGTAGCACGCAACATGGTTTGTGGCGTCGACGACTTTGACGATGCCACCAAGCGTTGCGATGCTCATATAACTTGACCCGAGGTGCTGCAGTTGTATTGATGTCCCACAAAGAGTGGCACCCGGTTCTTGGTGAATATCGCCAATTTCTGGCTCTGCCGAGAAAACATCGACGCCATCGTCCTGGGCCTTCTGTTGCAGCGGTGGCCCCAAATAGAAGTCAAAACTTGGCAGATCGGGATCACTCCCTGGCGGCCGGTATAGCTCCCGAACTTCCCGTTGCTCAAAGAATTTCCTGACTCGTTTCCACTGGGCTCTAGAGCAAAAGACAACAATGCACGGCCTCGCGTCAACAGGGCTGCCATCGGCCGTGCCCAGCATCACTAGTCTCATCGACACGCTCTTCTGAAGCTCCTCTTTCAGACCCCTGGACAATGGACCCACGATGTTTGACCAGCGTTGCCGAATGTTGGGCGCAGGTGCGTGCCTAATGATGCAGAGGTCCTCTCGATCCGCCAGGGGAAACGGCTTTGGGGGCAGGCAGGAACCCGGATTTGGCAGGGCTCCTTCGCTCGGCGTTTCTGTGTTGGATTGGCTCGGTATCGTCTCGCCTCGTCTGTCTGGGCCTCGAGTCCCGTCGTCGTTGGCGCGGAAATCCTCGACATCGGCGCTCTCAGCACGAACACTGTCAGCGGCATGGGTGCTCCCCGCAACACCAATGCTGCTGTAGCCAGAGTCGGTTCCGGCTACGCATTGCGGCAAAACGCGATTGGGCGAAGATGGATTGTCGGGGACTGGCAGTTCTGGCACAACGGCGTCTGGCCTGCACAGGGTAGGGCCAGAGCCGTCCATGCTTGTTGTCATGGAGCTGCCTCAGCTTGGCTGGGTGTCGTTGGCGAGTCAGACAACATTGTGAATGGGTTCATGCTTAGGTATAGAAATTGAAAAATTGCTGTCAAGACGGTGGGTAGACAAAAAGTCTACCGGGCCGCATCACCCAACCTGGGATGACAGGGTCGGGTACCATACCCCTTACCGCTCACGGTCTTGTTGAGCCTCATTTCGTGATTTGTTGGGAAATTCACAGTGTGGTGGTCAATCAGTGGTGATCACTGGCCAGGTTCTCGAGGCAGGTACATGTATTTCGTACAGAATACATCCCACTGCCGGGGTCCCGGTGGCGCTGCCAAGTCAGGGCAAGGGGTAGTAGGTATGGACCGCAAGGCTCTGCGGAGGGCAAACAGGCAGTGTTGAGCACACACGCACATCCCAGGCGTTCAAATGCCGCCTCGTCTACATACTACGAGGCCAGTCTATTTAGGGAATCTCAGCACGAACAACCGCAGGCACAGCAGCTATCCATGCCATCCCGCAGCAATGTCGACCCGTATCCCCTCGAAACGACGACCGAGGCCGATCTGCGAGAGCTCTCGCAGGTCCTGTGGCATTGGCATGACTGTGCCGCAGCTAGAGGCAGCATCTCGGACTGCGGGGAAGAATGTCCCTGGAGCCGCTACATCAAACTGGCTTCATTTCACTCCTTATACAGAGAATTGGTGGCTGCATACGTGCCCGACTTGGACTACGGTTGCCCCCCAGCCCTGAGCTGTCACGGTAATCTCTTTGATATCATCAAGCGCCTCAAGGCACAGCCCGACGTGTCTCGCGCTCAGTTGATGTCACAATGCTTTGGCACGAATCGGGTAGCGAGCACGGCCGAGATGCCGACAATGGAGGACCAGGAGAGGGCATTCAGCCTCGCCGCTCGAGTCATGACCGCGGTGGCCTGTTCAGGCGAAGACGTGGAGAGCGCGGTGCTGGAACTCGGCGTGGAGCCTGTCCCCTGGCGAGGAGAGACGTCGATATTAGAACTCTTGCTGGCCGCGTTCCCCCTGGCCAGCACGCTGTCACTCGCCTCGCCCCCGAGACTTAGAAAAGACCACGACACCAAGTTGTTCCTGTCCGCTGAGACAATCGTGAAGGTCGGGCAGCTCCGACTAACTCCGACTGACGATCTCCGAAGCCATCTCAATCTCGACTACAAGGCAGGGACGGTCCAGATCTATCAACAAACAGCAGTCCTAAAGGAACACCTGAGAGCCACCAAGAGCTTACCTGCTCAGTCGACTATTGCTGAGGAAATACGAGTGTCGGTTCCCAATCCCCCAAGCTGAGCGCACTCAGTCTCTGATCAGCACTCCGAGTTAACATAAGTCGGCAGAGGAAACATGCCCCGGCAGCTCGCCCTCGAGGTCTTGGACTCGCTCAACGCCATCCTCTTCCCGCCCCTGACCAGGTCCCACAGGATCCTCCGGGATCTTGTTGCCAAGGGCACCTTCAACGAGGACATGCTACAACTCGAATCGCGTGACATACGACACAAGCATGAGACAGAGGGCGAGTACCGCTATCTCGCATCCAAGCTGCGGGACTTGCGCGACGAGATTGAGAACCCTACCCCCCGAGGGCGATTTGAGCGCTGGTTCGAGAGACGGATTGCGCAGCGATATTTCATGATGGCGACTCTTGGCGGGCTGCTCGTTGCTATCCTCCTTGGTTTTTTGGGCCTCGCTGTTGGGATATTCCAAGCCTGGGTGGCGTATATGGCGTGGAAGTCTCCTGTTACTGCGACTTGAGCAAACCGTTCACAGAATCATCATCGACAGATGCGAGTTCTCTGAACAAAATCAAGTCTAATAAATCTAGGTCCACTGCCGTGCTTGTCGAGGCCCTTTGAAGAGCATCTCCCTCATTTTCTCCCCCAAAGCTCATAAAACTCCGGCAATTGTTTATCCGCAAGAGGACCATCCCAAAACCGCTGTTGGTGTGGTGGCAGTGTTCTATGGCTTTCGTTTCTGCCAGAAATATGGCCAAATCAATGTTTCAGGTAGGCTCCTCTCCTGACCCCAAAGTTAAATCTCAAACGCCGGTTATTTGCGCAGTCATCTCGAACGTGCTCGCTGTTCCTGATGGAGCAGAGCAAACCCTTGCTCACAAGTAGATCATGTCATCACGCGCCGCTAGAAGCTGTCAGCAAAAAGAAGAGGGGAGGAGAAGACTAGTCTGCTTACGGCCCGTCCCGATCCACTTCACAGGCACACCAGTGAACTCCTCAACGAACTTGACATAGGCCTGCGCTTGCCGCGGCAGGTCACCCTGTATTGTGTTAGCAACGACCCAAGAAAAAGTTGCCGGTTGACCACGGAGGGGCATACAAATGTCTTGACGGCGGTTGTCGATGTCTGCCAGCCCTCAAACTCCTTGTAGACAACGTCGCACCTCTCGAGGTATCCGAGGTCAGCCGGGAAGTAGTCGAGCTCATTGCCAGTCTCGGGATCCTTGTAGGCGACGGCGACCTTGAGGGTGGCGAATGTGTCGAGGACATCGAGCTCTGTGTAAATACCGTTAGTATGATAAGCCACTCGCCTCTGGGCTGCGAGAGAACATACTCGTCAGGTTCCAGGCCGTGTAGTAGTTGACCGACGCCGAGTACTTCAGCACGACCAGGTCGAGCCATCCGCATCTCCGTTTCCTGCCGGTGGAGACGCCCCATTCACGGCCAATCTCCTGCAGCTTCTGGCCCTGCTCGCCAACATCTTCTGTCTTGAAGATGCCCTCTCCAACTCTTGTCTATTTACGGTTAGTGGGAGTCAAAGGTGGAATTCAGGGGTAGGCACATACGGTGTAGGCCTTGGCAACGCTGGTAAGGGGTTAGTAAATAAAGTACACAGTGGCCCGAAAACGAGAAAACTAACCCGACGATCTCCCTGGCAAAAAAGTTAGCAATTTGCGGAACCCAGAGCCCATGCATGTGAGTAGGCACTCACTTGATTTTCCTCGGGTTGACGGCCAGCCCGGTAATGACACCGCCCAACCCGGTGTTGCTGCTGGTAACGAACGGATATGTGCCTGTCGACACCATCAGCGCATGCCCTCAGCAACCCACCCCCGCAAGAGATCCTCACCGTAGTCAATATCCAGCATCAGGGCGTTCGCGCCCTCAATCAGAATGTCCACCCCGCTCGCCTGCGCCGCCTGCATGTAGTTGACAGCATCAACGACAAACTCGGGCAGCTTCTCGCGGTACTCGCGGAAGCGGGCAATCTCCTCCTCGACGTCGTACTCCAGAAGGTCGCCAAAGCGCTTCTTGTAGCCGGTGGCCAGCTTGCGCAGCTTGGCCTCGAAGTTCTCCTGGTCGAAGATCTCGTGGACCCTGATTCCGTTGCGGGCCGCCTTGTTCGAGTAGGACGGGCCGATGCCGCGCCCGGTCGTGCCAATCTTCTTGCCGGCCAGCTCCTTCTCCTCCAGGCCGTCGACGCGGGCGTGCAGTTCGAGGTTGACCTGGGCGCGGTCGCTGACCAGGAGGTTCTTGCGTGCGTGCGTGAGCCCCTTCGCCTCGAGGGCGGCGAGTTCCTTGAAGAAGGCCTGGACGTTGAAGACAACGCCGGAGCCAATCAGGTTGGTACATTGGGGGTTGACGAGGCCCGAGGGCAGGAGATGGAAGCTGCGCGATGCGAGGTCAACGGTAGTTCACGGGATCAGGTGTTACAGGTGGTGGTTTCGCACTCGTAGGACACGCCATTGGCACTGCAGACATGGTCAATTAGCCTCGCGCAAGCCCAGGGTTCCACATGGGTAACGTACACAACAGAGTGGCCGGCGTTATGGCCGCCGGCGGCGCGGGCGCAAACGCGCGCCTTTTGGCAGAGAATGTCGCTGAGCTTTCCCTTGCCCTCATCCCCTAGCCGCGAAATGTCAAGTCAGCAAAGCACCCAACTAAAGTTCCGCCCGGCTTTCGGCACCTACCCCACTGGGAGCCCAGAATGATGGTCGTCATGTTCGAAAAAGGCCAAAAACGGCAAGGAAGCAGTCTCAATCGCGGTCCGCTCAGGTCACGTAGAAAATTTTGTTGCGAAGTTTAAAGCACTCTCGCAAGGCGACACGCGGGGTTGGTGGGGCAGTCCCTGAGTCACCAGCGGTGTCGTATCGTAGCAATCGCCGTAATCGCCAAACGCGGGGCAGTTTCAATACGCGCAGCTAATACCCAACACGGGGACTTGGAGGGCCCGGAAATCCCTCTGCCACGGCTCTGCCACGGCTCCGAAACCGGTACCTCCCGATATCACTTAAATGCTGAGGATGGGATGATCCGCTTTCTGTGTAACAACCTGGAACCCAAAACTGCCACGCGCATCCCTCTGGAGTTGATCCAGTTTAGCCACGTTCGCGACGTGGCTTGCGGGAAATTCAACTTCACCTCAGGTTGAATGTGTCAAAAATCTGGAAACGACCCCTCGCTGCCCTTACACCGAGACGTGGGGGATGTTTTATTACGTCAAGCTGGCTCTTGGCGACGGGAGATTAGCGCGCACGCCATCCCAGCCGCAGGGACAGAGACATGCAACCATCATGAGCTTCATTGGCCCGCGCCTGATGTTTTACAGCCGAGATTGATGCCGGCCGCTTCTTTACCGTGGGTCTCCGGCTTCCGGCCTCCTGCGGCCCGGGCCCCGCCGAGTTCCGTTGTTGGCAGTCAAACAATGCCGGCAGGGCTTCGAGTTGAGGCAATCTGGAGCACCAGGTCACGAGTTCCTCGGGCGGTGGCGATGAGAGAGTGTGGGAGTCTAGTATTCTCAATTGATTTGGCGTGTCGAACACGAGATGATGGAGTAAAAAGTCCTCAGCGAAACGGTCCAGGGACAAACAAAGTGCAGCGAGGATTCCAATCGCATGACACTGCACTGGACGGCGGGTGGCACGCAGAACACCTCCTGCAAAGATCAAACCAAACTCTATAGGGTTTGGTATACCCGAGATCTCGTTGCGCAAACACTCACCACTACTCCAGAGTCTAGGATCTGCTGAGGCTGTAATGCTTGAAGCATTAAGTGACTTAAAATGCTTAGTACCAAAAGTCAGACCGTAGGTGTCGCTTTTAAGAGCACATGGTATGGTAGTAGCTGTTGTGAGCCCTGTCATTCTTGTTTGTATGTGATCATGCCACACCAGCACAAGCATGAGTCTCTCTGAAGTGTACATATTACATACCTCCAATCCTGAGTAGGTATTCAAGTGTAACTCGGTGCACATGGATTGCAGCATGCCGTAGCAACCGCAGTTTGAGTCGGTATGCAGGACAATGCTTCCTACCTCTTGCATGGCCTCGACTGGTCTGTGTCGCCAGCATGCTTGGGCATGCTGGCATTTGCGCTGTGCAAAGTGGGTCGCTCTTGGAGTGACAGACGCAAGGAACGACACCGACAAGTAAATCAAAGCTTTCTTGCTGTGCCTGTATGTATTTGGTTTTCTGCTTGGTCTTTCCTCTGAGAAGGGATACCATTCCCTGCCTGTGGAGATTTGCATGGTGATATGCAAGGGGATGGGAAGCTGAAACTGGGGGTGGTTTGTTTGGGTAGCCGGCAACTACCTTCGAACCCTTTTCTTAACCGAAGTATTGATTTCAGGCTGCTCTCAAATTACTCTTGTGATGAGAGTGGCGGTCGAGTCATTTTTGTTGGCCAAGGTGGGCAGCGGTTTGCAGTCAAATCAGACGATTGCGGCGCACAGGAACATGCAAAGGGAGTTTGCTCTGAGTTGCCTGCAGTAGGAGGGCTTGGGATAAACTGTCTCGGACTCTTTGCTTCGGCAACTTGCATCATAATCCTCAACGGAAGAAAACCGTGCAGTTGAGCAAACAACTTCATCCGGGCTCCTAACGCAGTGCGGTGTAAGTGGAAGCACTGACCACCACCTGCCCTTTTTCGACGCAATCCCAGGGCCTGGGCCAATCAGCGCACGCACCGAAACACCTCGACCAACATGCTGATGCTTCTCCGTCAGTTTCATTCCCTGCAAAGGCAGAGACCACAGCAGGAGTGGGATAGAGATAATTACAGTGAAGAACTCGAGCTTTCGACCATGACTCAAGCGAGCTGAACTCGCCAGACGTGATGCAAGAGATGACCTAGGGGCACACGAATACCTGGAGGGCGGCCGGGCGGCGGTTCCGGGAGGGCTCCACAGTCGCCGGAGCGCACCGAAGGCTACCGCCACACCGGGCACGGGTCCTGCACCGGGCACAGGCCCGGGCCTGAGGTGGAGAGGCTGGGACTGCGGCGTCGTGGGCCAGTGAGGGCAGGCTGAAGACAAAATCCGGGGACCCGTTTGCCCGGCGAGCGGGATCCCAGAATAGAAGACGTGTGCTTTCACATGCAAATGTAGACACATTTGAACTTTGTTGAGGCCGGGAATGTGCTGGAAGAGGAAGGTGTGGGCATGTGTTGCGAGCGCAGCACGCTGCCCTGCTCGAGAACTCGCAGACTTGCCCAAATGTGGCTGCCGCGGGCAGAAGGCATCGGCGGATCGCAAAGGCGACAATCTTCCAGAATGTGCGCCAAGACATCAAGTCCCGGGGAAGCGGGAACGAGTTGCACCAGCATGCAGCTTTTGAAGGCTGTTGGGGAGAAGTGGAGCGCCCTGGTGTTTTGTTGAATCCAATTGCCCAATGGGGGCGATGCAGAGACCCTTCAACGACCCACATTGCCTCGGCAGATCCAACTTTGAATGGACCCCGTCGACTTCATCGACTGGGGCAATGGATCCAGCCCTGTTTGGCTATCAAGCATGTGACAGTCAAACCGCCGCAAAATGCATCTCGAATCCTCAACAACCTCATGGCGGTCGGATCAAGATGGCGAACCCCTCGCTCTCGCGAAAAGACGGACCCAGACTCGCGGGCCGGTCCAGCGCGCCTCCACTCGTCCCTCGGTTGTCCCCCGAACCGACCCGCAAGGGGTAGCAGCAGAGCACGCAGAGATGCTGCATTCCGTTAGCTCCGGCCTTGCGTTCTACTTTGCCATTGCATATCCATTCGCCTCGTTGGGGAATCGACGTCGGACTGACGCTACCCGGCCAATGAGACCCTGCGGATGGCAGGTCCGCACGCAGTCTCTGGCGCCGTTTTTGATGTTTGGCGCCATGTCGCCTGATGTGCATGTCCTTCCGCCGTGCTGCAAGACCTCAAGACCCATGATGCGTGTTCTGATTGATCGATTCGGGATGGTGTTGGATGTGAGAGGGAGGACAGGGAGAGCACAAGCGTCCCGTTCCAACGGAATGTGGGCATCCATGTGAACAGTTTGGTGTAGTGTTTGGTATATTTTCGCCGCCTCCCAAGACTGCCCCCTATTTCCCATCTCCTTTCCCTTCTTTTGGTATATTTCTCTTGCCCTGCCCTTGCTCGGGGTTCTTCCTCCTTCTGTCGTCACAATACTTGCTGCAGAGGACAGAGTGCAGCGTGCAGCGTGCAGGACAGAGTGCAGAGTACAGACCGAATCGCCCAGCGTGTCCACATACCGACCGTATCCCGACCCCGGTTAGCCAAAGTGGGCGTGCAGATTGTTGGGAACTCTCCTCTCAAAAACGAATCGCTCGGCCACCACCACGCCATTTCTCCCTCGGACACTCTCTTGAAAATCTCGGGATCCCGTCGATCAGCCCAGAAGTCGCAAAAATGGCCTTCGAAACGGCATCAGTATCGCTGCCATCAGCATCCCTCTTCCAGTTTCCCCCGAATCCCAACTCGGGATTCATCCCCCCTCCGCCTGCCGGGAGCACGTCGTTTGCCCCGCCCATCAACATTCCCGACAACGTTTACAATGCCGTCCTCGACCCCAAGGTCCCGCTTACCATTGCCGCCGTCTACGCGGTTACCGCCAAGGCGTTGAATGCCTACAACAAGTCCACGGGCAAGAAGCCCTGGGCTGTCAGCAAAACCCTCGCCTTCCGCTGGTTCGTCATTGCCCACAACATCTTCCTGGCGGTCTACTCGGCATGGACTTGGTGGGGGATGCTCGGCACCATGAGGCGCACCGTCGTCAGCCCTCTGGGACCCCAGGGTGCCTCTGGTTTCCTCGATTCGCTGTGCCAGATCAATGGACCGGCCGGCCTGGGCAACGCTGCCTTCTTCAAGGATGAGACCAACTCCTGGCACACCTACTCGCCCGATGCTGTCCTTGGTGAGGACGGCACCCCGAGCCGGTTCGCCGCCGGGCGCATGTGGAACGAGGGTCTGGCCTTTTACGGCTGGCTGTTTTACCTGAGCAAGTTCTACGAGGTGTTCGACACGCTCATCATTCTCGCCAAGGGCAAGTACAGCTCGACGCTCCAGACCTACCACCATGCCGGAGCCATGATGTGCATGTGGGCCGGCATCCGCTACATGTCGGTGCCCATCTGGATCTTCGTCTTCTTCAACTCGTTCATCCACGCGATCATGGTGAGTTTCCTCTCACTGCCTCATGCGGCGGCTGTGGGAGAGGGCATCGCACTGACCTGGTACCGCAGTACACGTATTACACCGTCACCGCCTTCAACATCCGCGTCCCCATGATCATCAAGCGCTCCCTGACGACCATGCAAATCACCCAGTTCCTCGTCGGTGCTTCGTGCGCCATGGTGCACTCGTTCATCAACTACAGCATTCCCGTCATTGCTGGCTCCCCGACCGACGCCCCTGCGTCCTCCGCTTCCGCCGACGCCAACAACACTGTGGTGGCCGCCACCGGCCATCTGATCGACAGCGTCAAGGGTGACTTTGCCCGCCAGAACATGCCCTGCATCACCTCGAGCGGCCAAACGTTCGCCGTCTGGCTCAACGTCTTTTACCTCGCGCCCCTCACCTACCTCTTTGTGTCGTTCTTCATCGAGAGCTACCTCCGCCGCAGCAGCGCCAACCAGTCCGGCAGGAGAGGTGCCAACGCCGGTGTTGCTGCCCGCCGCCTCAGCAACAACGTCCAGCTCGCCGAGAAGGCCGGCTGGGATGCGGCCAAGAGCGTCGAGCGGGAGGTGTATGGCGAGACCAACGAGGCGATTGTCGACGAGACCAAGACGGCCAACGGCCGCGTGCACCGGAGCCGGAAGTGAATCTTGGACACTGGATCTGAACGAGGCAATTCAGTGCTCGGGGGGAACGGGGGGAACACGCTAGGGGAAGAACATGTTGAGGAAACCGGAAAACGAAGCGCGGGTGTTGAGCTCGCCAAGTTCATGAACCGGCATGAGGACATGAAATATAGGGGGGATGAGAGCAGAAAAGGGCCTCGACAAGTTCGGAGGTCACACGGCTTGCGGCAGGGTTCGAGTTGGTCTGGGGGCGACAGGGTCTGATAGAGACGTCTTTTCATGATGGAGCCTGGGCGGGGTGCATTGCATTGCGTTGTACATTTTGTGATTTTGTCGTCTTTTCGCTAGAGGGTCAATTGGTACGGTTGGCGAAAAAAATAGGGGAAACGGATGGCGGGTGCAAAGAGATCATGAATTTCCAAGATCCAAACATACCGGAGCACCAACGTTGAATGAGATGACGTTGTGGCCGCCCGCTTGACGTCGAGTGTAAACCGCCTTATCCATCACCGTTAGCGATCTTCCCAGGGCTCAAGGTATGAAAATCTTTACACATTAGGGATGATCTTCGATGTCATGAGATAGGATCTCCACCTTACAATTGCAAACGTCACCAACACCAGGCACGCACCACGATCACGGAACCACTTGATGTATACCGTCAAGAACGCAGCGAATTCTGTGTGCTTACTATTACCCACAAGCAAGAGACATGAAGCTACCCGAAAACTTCTTGATTACAATAGATTTCATGCTAGGAACAACCGGCACACCCACTCCTCAGCCAAACAAGCCAAGTTCCACCGTGTATCCTCGTCATCAACTCGACCCTCATTCTCGTCCGCGTCCTGCCGCGAGGACAATGCAACCGCTTGGCTCATCTCATATGAAGCCAGCAACATGAGCTGTCAGAAGCCAGAACCCACAACCTAAACACAAACGCCATACTCAGATGCATGCATGCTCCGAGCAAACCCCAATGCCAAACCGACCCAAACCTAACCAGAAAAGAGATTGACAAATGTTGCCGGTCCCAAAACCACAGAAAATGCACACACAAAGCAGCCTAAATGATTAGACTCATCTCCCTGAATCCCTTCCTGCCCCCAAGGGTATATCCTCCAATCTTCTCCCAAGATACCGTCGTCGTTTAGGAGATGGGTCTAAACCAAAAACGAGATCCCAGTGTCTCGTGTCTCTTCTTCCAAATCCGGTCCGCCGACAGTCCCCATCTATGCCGTAGCCTTTCTAAATAAAAATCTGTCTTCTAAGTGCCTCCTCTCCGTCGCTTGTCGTCAAAATCGGCTTGTTGAAAATCCCGGCCCGTTCGACCATCTCGTCGCCATGAAGTGAGGTGGTTGGTCGTGACTTGTTTGGGGTACGGCGGCGCCGGATAGTATCGGGAAGGTGGTATTAACGGGAATTAATGGTGGCCATGGGAGAGCAACTGCAAGCCGCCCTCAATGTCGCCACCGCCAGGCAGTGCATGGCACCTCAGAAGGTGCTCCAATTCCAATCCCTCGGCACGCTATGCGCCACCTCGGGGGTGTGCAGAGGCAGGCCGTCGAGGGCGCCGGCGGCGGTGGGGGAGGTGGAGACGGGGGTCGATGGGGTAAGGTCGGGTTGGTGGTGGCGGGCGCCTTCGGGCGAGTCCCGGCTCGGCGGCTTGCTGTTTGCCAGGTTCCGCCACTCCTTGAATTGCGCGTAGCAGTGGCCGCATGCACGGCTTGGCACGCCGCGCGGGTTGAAGTTGGCGTCCTGGTCGAGGGGGATCTCGAAGGCGCTGTGCTGGTCGCAAAAGATGTGGCCGCATTTGCGGCAGTGGTGGCGGCGCGTGAAGTAGCTGAAGTACCGCTTGCAGGTCGCGTGATCGCACATGGTGGACTCGTGGTCGGGCTGCGGCGCATGTCAGGTCAGTGTGCTAGCGACGGGAAAGGCGCCGTCGAGGGCGCAGGGAGAAATGACATACCTTCCAATGCTTCCGAGTGGGTGCACCGGTGGGTTTCGCAAAATGGTCGAGATTCCAGGTCCCGTCGACGCATTTGGCGCTCTCCCCCGTCGACCGCCTGCTCAGCCGCCCGAATGCGCTCAGGCCACCAAGACTCATGAAGCTGCCGTTGGGCCGCAAGCCCTCTTCGACGACGTCTTCCTCATCTTCGAGCCTTGACCGGGCTGGTGGCTCTTTGGATGGGAACTCGGTCGGCCGCAGCACAGCGGGCACGTACAGCGGCCGGTTCTGGTGGGTGATGTAATTCTTGGACTGTGTCGGCGAGGTGCTTCCTGGAGTGCTAAGCGGCGAGACTGGCGAATTGTGTTGCGTGGACGCGGGGTAGGTAGTTGGGATGGGAGCCGGCTGGAATGAAGCTTGTTGTTGGGCTCGATACTGTTGGCGCTGATGCTGCGTCGGCGTGAAATAAAGGTTTGGCTGTTGCTCGGCCGGTAACCGTGGCATTATGAATCCGGTCGCCATGGGGAATCGCTGTCGGGGTTTTGGTCGTGGAGGTGAGGGTACGCAACAACGCGGGTGTAGCGATAAGAGAGGCAGTGGGGGTCAGCCAGTGATGGCGCTGAGAAGATGCAACTGGCTGGAAATGCCGGTATGTCTAGCGAAAAGAGGGATGGTGACTCCGTCTGTTGCAAGGGCTTTCTAAAAGACGCTCTTGAGAGGGAGAAAAGTCGATGGGGGGATCTGATCGAAGAACAAGAGTGGCGGAGGAGTCGGCAACTAAGGTAGGTACTCGAGACAGAGACCAAAAGGAAGCGGGAGAGAGGCAGCAGCCGCGATACCCGTATTGCTCGGTCAGGACTGCAACCGCCGAATCGGGGGAATACGAATTAGTCTGGTAATGTACCGACTAAGATTAGGTGTGTAGATTGGGAACGGCAAGGATCACAACGACGAACGGGAGAGAGCACGGATGGCGGAGGTGAAGGTGAGGGCGACGACATGGGAGACACAAGCGGGCGTTATCTTTTCTTATTACCAGTGGGCCGCCACACCGAATGGGACGGGTCCCATTGTAATTCTGGATCCGGAGCTGGGAGCACCAGATCTCTGCTCGGGCTGGGCAAAGTAGCGGTGGAACCGAAGAGTCGCAACAAGCAGTGGAAGGAAGGAAGCGATGCCCGCTTGTGAAACCCTGTCCCCTGCCACCCATGGTCATGAACGGCAAGTGCTCATGCTTTCCCTCTCCGCAGAAACCTGCAGAGTTGAGATGGTCCCGCCTCCGTTGCAATAGCGGTCCGATAAGCATCTATCCGTCGCACGTTGTTTATCACTTGCATGTCTTCACGAGCCGTGATGGTCGGCCGCGCAGTTCGAACGCAACAGCGAGGCAGCGGAAGAGACCCGAGGCGACCTGGAGTGCTTGGACGTCTGTTCCGCGCTCGGAAGCTCCAAAAGTGCAACTGTGCCGTCGCCTCCACTGCGCTAGGATGCCAGACACGTTCCGCAGACGCATGAACCCTGACCCCTGCCTTGGTGCAGGCGACAGCCTGGATGCCCTCACCTCTGCCACAGGGAGCTTGTCATGTTCCAAAGGCCATGCTGACTCCTCGCTTGATAGGTTTTGGCCTGCGCAAAGCAACTTGGAAGCATGTCAGGCTGTCATGATTACTTGATGAGATGGACAGAAACGAAATTGAGTCGGGGCCGATCTTTTCCATTAGGTGAGCAATCATCTATTTGCAAGCGGCTCCGGGTCTCTTGGGTCGGATATGCAATTATCCAGTTCCCACACAGACGAGATGGCGGGGCCCGGGGAGGCCTGGACCCTTCGGTGGCGGGGAAGCTTTTAACCGAGGCCGCCTGTGACACGGCGGTGCCGGCTGACCTGAACCCGACGTCCAGGCTGTTGGCCAGACCGGCAGCCATCAAACGACATCACCGATTCACGATTTTGCATTACCGCCGAACGATCCTTTGACATCGACCCCTGCGGCGTAGGCCCTTGACAACCACCGGCGGTCCGACGGTAGTAAAGACGAGCGACGAATAGTGCCGGCATCTCCCACCCACTGCAGGCCCCTCCTCGCCCCCCTTCGAGTTGCCCCACATCCCCGAGTGTCACCGAACGTCCATCGCCGACCCCGACGACACTTTCGAACTCCCGGAGAGCGCTCCACCCGCCGTCCGATCGCCGTGCCATACTCCGCCAAGGTCCGTAAATACAACCGGTAGAAACCAACACTCGCCGCCACCATGAAGCTCTACTACGTTGGCGTAGGTTCCACTGTCCCTTGGCTCAGGGGGGCCGGTAACTGACGGTGCGCCAGGTCCTCGACAACACCAAGAAGCCCGCGTTGCAGTTATGCGCCGCACACGAACTCAGCGACTTCTCTAGGTTCACCAGGGGCGAGTATGGGAACTTTATGACCATGATCAGCAAGACGGTGGCTGAGCGCACCGGGGCTGGCCAGAGACAGAGTGTTGAAGAGCAGGGTGTGTTTGGCAGACATGGTAATTCCGGTACTGGGCCGCGCTAACAAGCGAGCTAGACTACGTCGTTCACTGCTACGCTCGGTCCGAGGGAGTCGCCGGCGTGGTCATCACCAAGGACTACCCCAACCTCGCCGCGCACAGCGTTCTTTCGAAGCTCATGGACCAGTTCCTGTCCGAGGTCCCGCTCGACACCATCCGGGCGGCCAGCAAGGACGGCGCTGTTTCGTTCCCCGCGCTGCAGGAATACCTAAACAACTACCAAGACGCGAACCAGGCGAGCAGCATCGCCAAGATCCAGCAGGAACTGGACGAGACCAAGATCATTCTTCACAAGGCCATCGACAGCGTATGTCAATCATGTCCTCGGTTTCGTGGCGCGCTTTTCTAACCCCGGACAGGTCCTTCAACGCGGCGAGAAACTCGACGACCTGGTGGCCAAGAGCTCCGACTTGAGTGCCCAGAGCAAGATGTTCTACACGTCTGCCAAGAAGCAGAACTCGTGTTGCATTCTGATGTAAGCCGGAGGAATGCCACGAGCTGGATAGGCTTTCCGAAGCTACGGCTAGGAACACATTTCGTTCAATAGCGGGCTGGTAACACGCAGGGCTCCTGCCTGCCCGTTGTCCGGGCATTCGACAGACACATCGTGCCTTGGGGTCATCGGCCTGTCGGTTCACCCAGGCGCCCTGAATCCGGCAGAGGCAGCTTGTTGGTATCGTCCGGCATCGTTTCGCTGCCACGACGAACTTCACAGCGTTCGGTCAAGGATGAAGTCGCGTTGTCTTTCGGCATATCGGTTAGGACAGAGTGAGCTGTCTGGTCGTGAAATGGAGATGGGGAGGAAGCGTTGGCGGGCCTTTTCTGAATTATGATACCTCAATGAACACCTTGAATCAGCAAGCTCAGCAACTTTGGCGACCATGTATGTAGACAGTGAGGAGAGGAGACTCTTTTTTGGAAGCGGGAACACATACGGGAAGGTGACAGTCATTTCGAAACTACTTGCTAGGACTCCCCATCCCCTGCTCAAGGGTCAGGACTTGCAGACTGACATAGATATGCACCTACCGCAACACACTCTGGTATTGCATATGGTATGCAGCCCCACATATGCAACCCCACAAACCCTCTCTTTTCTGACCACTGGTCGGTAAACTATTTCAAGCATCTCCGTCATTAATAACATGGTTACACTGCATTCTCCCAGATGGCAGATGGATGACATGCCGCCCGCGGGAGCCGCGAGGAAGAGTGCCAGTCTCCAACCTCTGCACTTGCATTCCTCATCCGATAGAGGCTGAATCATGACGACGATTGCCGATCAGCCAACCTGCGGTAGACCTGTCCTGTTTGCCTGTCTCGCCTGTCTCACTTGATTGGTTGTGGTTTGAGGCGTGGTTTGTTTGCAAGTGGCAACTCTCTTATCACGAGAGGGCGAGGTGATTGATTCCTCATGTTTCGGTTTAACAAGCACAGTTTCTGAGAGGGCTAGAAGTCAACGAAGGTCTCTGTCCATACGGCGGTGAGTTTCGCCTCTTTGCTTCGATGGCATGCATGGCCCCAGACCCGGAGCGGAGCGGAGCGGATGTGGGCTTTTGCCATCGAGAATGTGTGTGAGTGAATGGGAGGGAAAAGGTTGGGTGGGAGTCGCCCATCTTGGGCATTGTCGCGGTGCCAAGAGGTGACATTGCAAGCGCTCGATCCCACCGTCGGTCTGGGAATGGTCGGTGGGATGGAATTATCCGGGGTGTGATTGGCTTGTGAGAAGAAAAGGTTATCGTCGGATGTTGATTGGTTATGAGGTGCCGTTTGGAACAGGGTCCAACGAGGGGCCTGGTTCGCGGGAGGCGAGTGGAGAGAGAGACAAGGGGGAACCGATTCTCGGATGGTCGTTTTGATGTTCAGGGACGCGACGTGGGGAAGGGATTTAACCACCATCCAAGCCGTTGTTAGTGTTATGTGAAGACATCATGACGCGAGAATGAGAGTTTTGAGGAGCCATGCCCTCGCATCAGTTCGCTATAATGCAGAGTCGGTTCGTGTCACATCTTCTCACCGCGCAGCGCTTGTCATCGGCCCTGTCCCCGGCTGGCGGCTGGCGGATCGTTGGTTACTGTTACGTCATGGCAGTTGCAGGGACCCTGGTGAGGCCCCGTCCATGCGTGGGAGGTGCCGTCGGCGGCTGTGAGGGCGGAGACAGCAATGAGCCTCCGATGTCGTTGTTGGCGATGTAACTTCGGTTTGAAGCTGAGGCAAGGGGTGAGGAATTAACTCGGTCTGGACGGGGGGAAGCGAGGTTGCGAGAAGAATCACAACACACGGGGGGACATTGTCACGAGGTCCGCGAGATGAACGGGCTGTCGTGAATGGCAAACACGAGGCGACCCGAAAAGTGCAGCATAAGAGAGTGTCAAAATGAATTCTTGTCAGTTACGTTCCGGCGACGGCCGAAGACCCCCTCTCAAGGGCTTCGACGATGTACGATTTGTTTTCTTGACACAACTTACCCCCTTTCCAAGTAAACATCCCCCATCTACCCCTTGAGTCAAACAAACCCACACCACCCAAACAGCCCCTCACTCTTGCTTCTCCCCCTCAACCCATCGACCACTCTTACCCCCCTCCTTCAACACCACTCTCAACCCCTCAATCACCATCCCCTTATCCACCGCCTTGCACATATCATACACCGTCAGCGCCGCGGCCCCCGCGGCTGTGAGCGCCTCCATCTCGACCCCGGTCTTGCCGTCGCACGACACGGTCGCAGTGATCTCGATCTCATCCCTCCCCTCGCTGTCCGGCACAAGCTCAACCTCGGCGTGCGTCAGCGCAATGGGATGACACAGCGGGATCAGGTCGGGCGTGCGCTTTGCCGCCATGATGCCCGCAATGCGCGCCACGCCGAGCACGTCGCCCTTCTTGATCTGGTTGTCGCGGACGAGGGCGAGGGCGGTGGGCGATGAGAAGCGGACGGTGCACCTGGCCTGGGCGACGCGTTTGGTGGGTGTCTTGTCCGCGATGGAGACCATGTGCGCCGAGCCGGACGCGGTGACGTGGGTTAGTTTGGGGTTGGCATCCGAGTCTGAGCCAGAGTCGAGGTGGGTTTGGCGCGTGGTTGAAAAGAGGCGAAGTTGAGGGGTGGTTGTGGAGGGATGCGGGATCATGAAATAAGGGAGAGTTCCACTGCGTGAGAGAGGGGTTGATGAAAGTGCGGCTTGCTGCCATCGCAATTGAGTCTGAAAGGGACGTTTGAATCTCGCGGTAGAATCTACAATTCCTATTTAGCTACCTTGTCCATCCATGGATCTTATGCAAACCCTGAAGATATCCCACATGCGGTGTGACCACAGTATCGTGCCATGTCCTAAACTCCGACCCAATGCAGAAAGCACACACAAAAAACATGAGGGAGCTGTCACCCACCAATCAATATCATCGGCCGGTTTTTCATGTGCTCCAGCTCCCCGATACCCGCGTGTTTCTCCTTCTTCCGCTTGACAGCCATGCCGATGACGTTGAGAAGCTCCTCGGAGTTGGGCACCACCAGAGGCTGGGAGCCAGGAGGCGGAAGGCTTGCCATACGCTCCATGGCGGCCTGTTGGAGTGACTCCAAGGCGACTTGATCGATAGGTTCGTCATTGTTGACTTTTCGTATAATGTCTCGCAGCGAGACCTCGGCGTTGCCAAAGAGGCACACCTTCAGATTTCCGTCGCCGGTGATGCGGAGCCTGTTACATGTCCCGCAGAAGTTGTGGGTCATGCTCGTGATGAAGCCAATCTTGCCCGCAAAACCAGGCACCTGGAACGTCTTGCTGGTATCGTTCTTGTGGTCCTTGGCTCTCTGGAGATCCGGATACCGAGTCCGAATCAAGTCCAGCATCTCTTGGTAACTGAACATCTTGCCCTTGCTCCACTTGTTGCCGTCAAAGGGCATGTACTCGATGAAGCGCACCTCGACATCCTTCTCCCGTGTCAGCTCGACAAACGGGAGGATCTCGCGGTCGTTCAGCCCGCGCATTACAACGCAGTTGATTTTGAACTTGATGCCCGCCCCAGCCCGGTTCAGTTCGAAGATGCGGTTGATGGTGTTCTGGACTGCACTGAACCCATCCCGTCGCGTCATGAGCTGGAACTGCCATGGATCCAGCGTGTCGAGCGAGAGGTTGACGCCCGTCAGGCCGGCCTCAACCATGGGCTCGAGCTTGCGGTGCAACGAGAGTCCATTAGTGGTTAAACAGAGCTCCCGGAGACCATGGGGCCGCAAAGCCCCGATTTGCTGCATCAGGGGGACAATGTCCCGTCTGACCGTCGGCTCGCCTCCAGTGAGGCGGATCTTGGTGACACCTTGCGAGACGAAGAGAGATGACAGCATGACAATCTCGGGGGTCGTCAAGAGCTCCTTTGGGGGGGAAAGCGGCACGCCTTCCTCGGGCATGCAGTACACACATCGGAGATTGCACCGTTCCGTGACCGATATGCGCAAATAGTCGTGCTGGCGATGGAAGGTGTCGGTCAAGAAGTCCGAAAAGGGCTTGGCATCCCCGATGCGGTCCCGGCGGGCAGCGGAGGGCGGGCGCCCAGGTTTCGGCACCGAGTCATCGCGCGCCCGGTCCTTTGAGGGAGACCCCAGCTCGGCGGAGGATAGGCGAGAGGTTGGAGGTGGCACAGGTTCGGATGCATGAGCCCTGGTGACGGCGGCAGCTCCCGACGCGACACATCTCCTTTGCGACGAGACGGTCCGATTTTTCGGCGACACCTGCAGCGCGCCGGCGCGGAAGCTGCGGGCGACGCCTCGCACAGCCGGTGTCATGCTGTGAGTTCAGCCGTTCTGATGGGTTCCGAGGCACTGCTGGACGTGGCGGCGCATGCCGTGGGAAGTGAGGCTATTATGCTCTTTTCCCCATCCGGTCCACGGAGACCAGTGACATCACTTATCGCGGGGTGGGAGGCGCATCTCACTTGCTCAACGGAAATGGGTAAGACGACGACAAGGGTTGACTCAGCGAGAGCGGCCGGGTCTCCGCGGGCACAAGCGGCGTTCGGCGATTCCAGCGAATGGGGGGCTGCCGTCTTGGCACAGAAACGGGTAGAGCGGGGCATCCTGGCAAGCCACCCTTTCTGGGGCCCGTTCCGTCACTCGGACTCGGCCAGAGTTGTTTGTTTGCCCGCACAGACCGTATCAGGCAATCCCCAACCTGCCCGAACACACCTAGAACTGGATTTGGAAGGCACGAGGCAGAACAGGCAGCAACGAAAACTGGAGTCCCTTACTTGATCCTTTGGCCAAGCATCCGGACGTCCACGATGCAGTTTTCGAGCCCATTAAAGTGTGAGTGAGAGTCGCGGAGCGCGAAGCGTGCATGGCGGGTCTCTGAGGGCAGTGTTGACAGCAAACAGCTTCGCCTCACTCTCTCCCAAGCCCAGACGGCAGATACATTGCGACGGTTTTTGCCTCGGTCGTCAATGTCCGATCTCTGTTTGGACTCGGCGTGGTGAATGTGGTCAAGCTGGGGCAGGACTTCGCAGGCCCTGTCCTCAGCTTCCAATGGTCGCCCTCGTCGCGCCTCCTGCTCGTCGCCGATGCCGAGCGAGTCCGAGTTGTGTCGGCAGTCGACGACAGCTTCAGTGCCACCATTCGGAACCACGGCGCCGCTGGCACGAAGCCGGCCTACGTTGGGTTCGGTGCCTCGGATGGCGAGATTTGTGTCATCGCTTCATTCGGTCTCAAGTTCTCCGTCTTCAACCTTGCCTCATCTAAAGCGACCGAGATATCCAGCTCCAAGGTCTTCTCTTCCTCGTCAGCCTCCAGATGCTTCTCTTTCCGGCCCGAGACACGTCACCTTGCACTGCTGACAAGGTCTTCGGGTAAGGACATGGTGAGCCTCCACAGCTATCCGACGAGAGAACTGCAGAGGTCGTGGGCGCCCGACACTATCGATGCCCAGGGGTTAGCCTGGAGTCCGGACGGAAGGTGGCTGGTTGTCTGGGACTCGGCTGCCCATGGCCACAGGGTTCTCTTCTACACCTCCGACGGACACGTCTTCAAGACGTGGTCGGGTCCTACCAACCCCCCGCCCGAAGACAGAGATTACCCCCTTGGAGCGGGCGTCAAGTCCATCCAATTTTCTGCAGATGCCCGGTACCTCGCCATCGGTGACTTCAGCAGGTCTGTGTGCGTTCTCAGCATGGCGTCCATCACAGAGACCATGCAGCTGCGGCATCCGAGGACCCTCGTCCCTCGGGACACCCTCCAGGTGAGTGGGGTGTTGGAACTGCACTTTTTGGCCCCCGACTGACCAAGCTCTGTAGGTCTGGGAAGAGCAAATTGCCGTCTCTCATGCGGGGCCTGTCCTCCACACCTTTCTGCGAACAACGCAGGTCATTTCGCCGGCTCCTGCTCTGCGAGACAACTCAGAACCGGTATCTGGGTGTGCCTGGATTTCGTTTGACCCGTCTTCGGCCCTTGTTGCCACACGGCAGGACGATTCTCCCAGTACCGTGTGGATCTGGGATGTGCAGGCTGCAGAGCTTCGTGCAGTACTCCTCTTCCATGGAAATGTGGCCAGCCTGTTGTGGCATCCCCATGTTCCGGAGACTCTGCTAATCAGATGCGAAGGCGACCAGTACAATGGCTTGGTCTTTGTCTGGGATCCGCTATCCGAAGGACCCCGGTCGGTCAACTTTGGCCAACACTTGCCCGGTGCTAAGGCAGCCGGCAAGCCACGAGCGCTGTGGCTCGGGGTTAACACTTCGAGCCCGCCCTTGCTTTTCTTTTCGGATTCGCAAAATTATGTGCTTGCATGTCTTGGCGAAACGGACCAAGGTCCGGCTCCGTGGGGTGCTGCCGATTTCCATGGGGCTGGCCTCGCCGCAGAGGGACACGAGCAGTGCGAAGAATCACCGCTTCACCTGGTTCCGGCGTCTGGGACAAGAGCCGAAGCCCCAGACCTGGAAGACGATGATGACTACAGCGAACTTGAGGATACCTTTGTTCACAAACGGTAGCCCGCGGTGCATTTCAGCCACCATGGGCCCAAAATTTGCGGTCCGCCGCAGTTGAGACAACGCGTGCCGGTCACGCCTCGCTACCTGAGACCCAGGGTGTGATCTTGTCAAGTCACGGCTGGCCGGGGAAGCGGCACAACAACCGCTTGATGCAACCAGTGGTCGATCATAAAAAGTCTACATACATATGTATGCAAGCCCCATCCCATTCGGAAAAAGCCTGTGTACCAGGACAGCAACTCCTTTGGGCAATTCGATCGGACGGGAGGCGGACGACCCGTGACACTTGTTGCTTATTCTTCGCGTTTCCTTTTGGGGACAAGGGTCAACTCGACCCCCAACGTCACCCCTCCAACTCCAAGATCCTCGATCTGGTAGATCCGGCAGTTTGATTGGTTCTCCCTGGGCAAGTCGACGCCAGGCCCTTAGGCGAAAGCTCCCCGAGACCAACCCAGCGTCTCGCTTCCTTTGTCCTGCGTGTGTACGGGGAATGCGATGAACTTCTCGCTCGAGCTCGGCATGGCCACCCGAAACCCAGCCCTGAACAGCTCGGCAGTCGACAACCACTCCACCACCTGCAGGACCCTTTGGTGGTCTGGGAACTTTACGGCTTTGCCAAGTGGAACGCGGGTCCAGCCCTACCCTCTCCTGGCATAGACATCGCTCTGCTGGCCATGCAAAATGTAACAAATCAATCGGGAACGTGCAGGGTGCTTGTCGCCTGGCGGTGAGTCGCCTCATGCTCTGGCTGTCTCGTCACCCTTCGACAGCGTGCGTGGAAGCGCGCGCTTGGCTGCAAGACACGCTGGGATGGCCACCGGCATGGGTGGCGTCGAGGTTTGTGAGCGGGTCGCCCCGGAACTTCTTCCTCTTCATGTCGTCTTACCTACCTTGTGCAATTCTCCGCAGGTCAATCGAAGACGAGCCCCTGCCTGTACTCCCTTGAGTCTATCACACAACCAGGGCACCAGTCATCACCAACCGCATGCTCCTAGACATATATGCACTCGATGGGCTCTTGACAGGGTCTGCATCCTCGACCCTGTCGTCACCATGAACCCGGTCCCCGTTGCCGGACCCGCGCCCTGGCCGACTTGGCTGATTGGACCGGCCAGGGGTCTTCAATTGACGCCACACAGGCTTCTCGCGGCCAACAGGTTGTCACTCTGCGATGCTCTCAGGTCTCCTTTCTGATATTTCGGCCCGGGAATAATCACCTCCAAGTCAAGGTCGAAAGTTGGACCAGCATGTTTGGTCTCAGCCACGGCCATCTTGCCGTTCGATGCGTCTCGGAGCCGGGAGGGGCCGCCATTCCACAGCTTGAACAGCCACCACACTGGCGGGACTGACCGGTTCTTCTCAAATTGATTTTTTGCGTCTTGGGACTCGAGGCTGGAAAAAGATCAAAAATGTGATCAGTCGTCTGCGGCGGGCAAGCCGAGATCCTGGGCATGCCCACAGCTCGATATTTCTGAGCAGCGGCATGGGCCGCGGTCGAGGCTTCGCCAGCCAGACCTGCCGACTGAGATGGGGAGTATCCGGGTACAGACCCCTTTAACTAGGCCTTGGCTATCCGTCTGAGCTCCCACGTTTGTCTCGGTTCCAAGCTCGCTTCGTTGCCACACGAGCCAAACCGACCACCGGTGGCTGTTCTTTCTAGACCGACGTTCGTTGTCAAGCACCTTGAGGCGCCACACAAGGTTCGGAGGGAGCCTCGACCGATCTCGCCCCTTTTTTGCCGTCTTCAGCTGCGAGTTCTCGCATTGGCGGAACACCGGCCGGGGCAAGAACCTTGTCTTGACACAATAGCCATCGAAAATCCCTCTGTCTTTTGCGAACCTAGGTTACGGCCCGCTGGCTCTGTGTTGATGGCGAGTCATACTCTTCAATATCCCATACCTCGCGAGATCCGGCCGCAGCTTGAGGGTAACGCTCGCCGAGATATACAAAGCGGATCGATCAACACTGGTGTGTCTTAATCGGGCTGTTACTGTGTTGCCTCCCCGCTGAGCACAGCTTGGTCAATAAGGTCGCTTTCCCATCAGTGACTCGGCGCCCAGTATGCACCGCAACCAGCACCACCGCAGCTTGATAACCTTTACGGTGGAGCCGGGGAGCGAGACAGGGTTGTACTACATCTTGGTTGCCAACGTGGGTGGGAGACTTTGCTCCGACTTCCCCGCTGAAAGCATAACTAATCTACCCAATGCAGCTCGCTCACAAAACGACGTGGAAGGAACTCAAAGCTTTTGCTTCCCAGGCTTGCGAAGTGGACCATGCGGAGGTCTACCCGCCGACGTCTGGGTTTGTCCGGGTGAAAGGGAGGGCCAACTTCGAGCAGGCATTCAGTAAGTTGAACAGGCCTGTTTATCATCGACTCTAAAGCTACCTAGTTTGTCCTGACAACGCCCGACAGAGTATCTCGATGGAAACACGCTCGAGTACCGCGCTCTTCAGGCAGATGCTCGGAACATGAACCAGAGGACTGTGGTCAAACTGCTGCCGACCGACTACCATGCCGCGAGAATCATGCGAGGTGACACCGGGAGGGTGTGCAGCGAACCCGGCACTCCGACAGCGGGCCCCAATGACCAGACCGAACCATTCCCTCAGGGAGCAGATGCAGGGATAGGCAGCCCGTACTTGGACTACCAAGGAAGCACCAGCCCAACGTTCAACATGGCACCTCCGTCGGATACGCATTGGGGCTACATCACGTCTCCCTCGTATGCCGCCGGTGAGGCTTATCAGCCGGTGGCAGCCAGCATAACTCTCCCACCATCTTCCCCGGTGACGTACCAAATGACACCCGCCTCAAACCACGGCTTCATCCAGCAGGTGGCGACCAGCCCCCACCCCTCGATTTCCATACCCGCGGCATATCAGGCGGTAGCAAGCCCAACACCGACGTCGACACAGCCCGCCGCCACACACTACCAGTACGGCGCCCCAGTTGCATACTATCCTTCCGTCCCCGCCTACGACATGGGACCACAAGGTTACTCCGGATACGCCCAGCCCGCCATGAAGAGCAGCGGCCACGCCTTCCCGCCAGGATACACCGAGCCCTGGCTCTCCGACACAGCCCAAGCATCCCGGACGGGCCAGACGACCCATTACGCCAGCGACCGGCCCGCCGTCGTCCTCGAGCAGCGCAGAATCGTCATCCTCAAACTCGAGCGCGAGGGTCTGTCCGAGGGCGTCGTCACCGGCCTCGTGGCGGAACACACGGGCATCGGCACCGTGAACCCGGGCGAGATCGAGAGGGTCGAGCTGCCCATCAACAAGGACGGCAGGGCGCGGGGCAACGCCTTTGTCACGTTCAGCGCGGCGGAGCTTGCCGCCGCGGCGATCGCGGCGCTGGACGGGCGAGAGGTCGGCGGCAAGACGCTGTCGGTGCGGCTGGCGGAAGGGGTTCCGCCGGGGCAGGTCGGTAGTAGTACCAGTAAGCCTGGGAGGCGCGTGGCAGGGAGTGGGAAGGGGGCGGGGCAGAA
>Ga0247823_10000786_pt1 | contig 26738 bp, 31 predicted proteins | sample 13C_PalmiticAcid_2_FD_192426 | JGI IMG/M metagenome (GOLD analysis project Ga0247823, IMG submission 192426) | Soil microbial communities from agricultural site in Penn Yan, New York, United States - 13C_PalmiticAcid_Day30 | ecosystem: Environmental > Terrestrial > Soil > Agricultural land... | reverse complement strand
GAGCAGGTTTCGCACCTTCGTCGGAAGGGCACTGCAATCGTTCGCTTTGCGCCGTCCGCATGCGATCCTGGCGAATGTCGGCTACCTCGGATTGGCGGCCGGAAGCTGCCGGTCAGAAATCGGCCAAAGTGTGTCTTGAAGATTAGGGCTTCCGGACCAAGCTCCCGACCTCTTCCAGCCTCTCGAGCAACCAGGCGACGCCGTCGTCGTGCAGTGCCGCTTTTGGCGCAAACGCGTTTAGCGAAAAGTTGCCCAAGGGGAGGGGCGGGTGCTCGATCGCGAGGCCGAAGCGTCCCGCGTAGATCGTGGCAAAGCGCCTTGGTATCGCGCAGATCAGGTCGGTTTCTGACAGTATCGCGCATGCGAACATGAAGTTGGGCACCGTCAACTGGACCCTGCGGCTACGGCCCTCCCTTGCCAGAACTTCATCGACGAAGCCCTTGGGATCCCCCGTTAATGACACGACCAGATGTCCGCTGTCGCAATAGCTTTCCAGAGAGGGATTGCTTAGAAAAGCGTGGTCCGGTCGCATCGCGAGCACGAAGTCTTCATTGTAGAGCGTCCGGATCGCGAAACGAAGCGGCGCGCTGTCGATCGGGATAACCGCAACATCGAGTGCGCGTGTCTCGAGGTCTGCGAATGCGCCGCGCCACGCTCGATCAAGCGCGATCTCGTCAGGAGCCGGAAGCAGCTGGCGGATCCCGATATCGAGACCCGGCGCCTCGGCCGTAATCTGCGCCAGAAGCGGATGAAGGAACACCGCCGACACTCCGTCGGGTGCGCCGATGACGAAGCGCCGTGTCGAGTTTGCAGGGTTGAACGGCTCCGATTGCGCCACGATGCCGCGCATCTGCTGCAGCACGGCGGCGATGGCGGGGGCGAGGTCCTCCGCGCGCTCGGTCGGAATGACACCCTTCGGTGTCTTCAGGAAGACGGGATCGTTCAACATCCGGCGCAGTCGCCCGAGGCCGTGGCTCACGGCCGAGGGAGACAGCGTCAAGCGCTCGGCTGCCCGGCCGACATGGCGCTCGGCGAACACAGCCTCGAACAGGACCAGCAAGTTCAGGTCGGTGCGTGATAGATCGATTTCATGCAGCATATTCGTGAAATCATATCACTTCGTGCATCAACATCCAATTCGTACATCGAGCGCGGCGGCACGTGCCGCGCCTTGATGGAGAACCAATGATGTTGAAGCGGATTTTGGTAACGTTGGCAGCAAGTGTCGTGGCCTTGGGCACCGTCGGTGCCGTCGACGAAGTCGCCTTCGCGGCGGCCGGAACGGACACGGAGCGGCTTATTGCCCGGGCGTCCGATGGCCACGCCTATCTGATGCGGGGCGATGTCGACGGGTACCGGCGATCGCTCGAACTCGCGCCGGACTTCACGTTGATGGATCCCTTCGGCGGTACGCCGACAGGCGCGCCGAAATCCGATGCGCATTGGAAGAAGATTGGCACATTCTTCCGCGATGGCCATGACGCTGCCTTCGAGCCGATCGCCACCTATGCCTCGCGGGACATGATAGTCCTTGTCGCGAACGAACATGCCCATGTCGCGGTGGGATCCCTACCTGCGCAGATATGGTCGCTTCGCGTCACCCTCATATTTCGGCGCGACGCCGGCGCGTGGCGCCTGGTTCACCGGCACGCCGATCCTCTCGCAAACGGCATTCCGCTCGATCAGGCCGGATTTCTCGCCCGTGGCGGTGATCGTCACCGCGAACGCGGCCATTGACCGGTGCCCGTTGCCGTCGTCGCGATCCCAACGGGTCGAATTATAGCATGTAGGCCCAACGTTGCGCCCGACGGCCGACCGCCGAATAAGTCCAGTGCCTTTGCTCCGCTCCGACCGGATCCGTGCTACACGCGGTCAGCTAAGCGGCGGCGCTTGTGCTCGATGGCCGCGAGGATCAGCTCGGCCCGTGAGAGCTGGCAAAATGAGCTGACGAACTCGGGGTCGGCGATGCTGGCGCGCGGGCTCAATGTCAGCCAGTCGGCGGCTGCGGTCCAGTAGCTCGCACGACCGCTCAGCGACGCTGCGATTTTCTCAAGATCGGCGCCGGGGGACTCCAACGCCTCACCGCGCTGGCGCAATTCCTCCTCAACAGCGGCAAGTTCAAATCGGCTCAGTAACGGCCATCGATCGTGGAACTCGGGCCAGTCGGGGACAGCGACGGTCCACGGCACATTGGCAACAACCCAGTCGGCAATCTCGCTCGTCCTGCCGCGCTCCGGTCGCGCGTCGCAAAATTTCATGTCGCTTTGGCGAACATGTGCATGACTGTGATCAAACATCGCATCCCTCCAAATCGCCGGTCGGTCCCGCCTGCCTTCAAACGCTACGCTCGGCTCGAGCAAAGGCTGCATCGGCTTGGCGCAAGGGTTCGAAGGCTGGGTAGTTTGGCGCACGGCGGACGCGGCGACTTCCCATGCTGCAACGACTTGGAGCTTGCGGCGTTTCGCGATCATGGATGATCCCGCCTGCGTAGATAATCCCGACGGCATAGTGGAACCCTTCCACCGCAACCGCTTGTGGGACCGGCATGCAAGTCCGATCTCTTTCCTGATATTGGGTGGCCTGCTCGCTGCCGCCGCCGCGGGTCTGCTCGGCGGGCAGGCGAGTCCGAGGGTCAATGCCGATTTCGGACGCGCCGCGCTGAGCGTCAGGACGCCCGCGATCATTCGCAACGGCGAATTCTTCGAGACCCGGATCGACGTCCGCGCCGATGCACCGGTCGCGGAAGCCGTACTGGCCATCGAAACCGGGCTATGGCGCGACATGACGATCAACACGATGATCCCGGCAGCAGGCAAAGAAGAGTATAAGGATGGCGAGTATCGCTTCTCCTACGGGCCGCTGGCGGCCGGCGACACGCTGTCGATCAAGATCGATGGGCAGATTAATCCGCCGCTGTTCGCGGGCAATGAGGGCGTGATTGCGGTCTACGATGGCGACCGCCTGCTCGGCCGTCGCACCTTTCGCATCAAGGTGCTGCCCTGATGGACATCGTGCTGCGCGCGACCGCGATGTTCGTGCTTCTTTACGCGCTCATCCGCCTGCTCGGAAAGCGCGAGCTCGGTCAGATGACCCCGTTCGAGCTTGTCCTGCTCGTCGTGATGGGCGACCTTATCCAGCAAGGCGTCACGCATAACGACTTCAGCCTCACCGGCGGAATGCTCGCGATCGGGACCTTCGCTTTCTGGGCGCTGGTTCTGAGCTGGCTGACCTATCTTTTTCCCGCACTCAAGAATGCTCTCGAAGGCGAGCCCCGCGTGATCGTCAAGCATGGCGCGATCATCGAGGCCAATCTGCGGCGCGACCGGCTGACGCGCGACGAGATATTGTCCGAAATGCGCCTCGCGGGCATTGCCCGACTTGCCGATGTGCGGTGGGCCATCCTCGAGCCGCAAGGCAAGATCAGCTTCATTTCGCGCGATAGCGCGGCGACTCCGCAAGTCGATGAGAACGACCCCGTCTGATCCTCCAGACGGCATGGCTGGCCCCGCACACGGCAACTATTCCATCCAGGCTTCGTTTCAAGGTCGGGCGGGCCACAGGAAATATCGTGATGTCGAAGGCAAAACCCGCCGTCCTGAAACGCGTTTCGGAATTTTTCACCCGGACGCCGACATGACCATTCACGCCTTACCGAATGAAACCCAAATCATTGCCCTGAAGAAGGCGCTCCGCGGGAGCGGGCTGCGCGTCGCCACAGCCGAAAGCTGCACCGGCGGGCAACTTGCCGCACTATTTGCCGGCGATGTCGAACTCGGTCCCAGTCTCGAGCGCGGCTATGTCGTCTACTCGCTCGATGCGAAATGCGACATGCTCGGGGTCGAGCGGGCCGACGCAGAGCATTGCGAGGGCGTGAACCCCGAGGCTGCGCGGGCGATGGTCGACGGCGCGCTTGAACAAGGGCGCGCGGATGTCGCCGTGTCAATTACCGGCTTTTGCGGCCCGCAGCAGGATGATGAAGAGGTCGGGCTCGTCTATGTCGCAACGGCGAGCCGTGACGGTGTCGAGATCGAGGAGCATCATTTCGGCGATATCGGGCGCGCCGCGGTCCTCGAGTCCGCCGTTGGCGTCGCACTTGCGATGCTCGCCGATGCCATATGGAAGCTACGCGGAGAGCGTCCTTGACCCCGCCGGACCTTGCTGCACTGCTGAACGCAGAGGAGCAGCGGGCGTGGCGAGCATGCCTTGCCCAAAGCTCGGTGCAGGTCCGACGGACCCGTTGCGATGGCGCTTCACGAGCTCGGAACCAACGCCGTGAAATATGGCGCCTTGTCGAATACGGCGGGGACAGTCGACGTGAGCTGGGAACTGATAACCGAGGGTGCGCATCAATTCCTGATTTTGACATGGGTCGAGGCGGGCGGCCCGGCGGTCGCCCCGCCCACGCGGCACGGCTTTGGGTCCCGAATGGTCGAGCGTGCGCTTCGCAGCCAGCGGGGTAATGCCGAGATCGAATTTCCCCCGGAGGCTGTAAAATGCGTCCTGCGCCTGCCGGCATGACGCTATCCGCGGAAGCTGCGTTGAGTGATAGCGTTCGTCCTAGTCGACATCGTTGGGATCGCGCGCCTTTTCAGCGGCTTCCTCTTCGGCGCGCCGTATTCTGGTTGCCTCTTCTGTCCGCCGTTTCTCGGCGGCCGACCGGCGATTGTTGAGCATCGCCCAAGCGAGGACGAGCACCAGTAAGATCGGTCCGACGATTGTCATGATGCCCCATTCCATCAATTCACTCCTTGCACATGAAATTGCGCTTATCGGAGAACAAATGGCGGGCGTCGTGGCTGCATCCTTAGCGGATATTTTCCGCTTCCGGCATCTGTGATAGAGCTGCCCGTGGGCACCTCGTCTATTATGTGAAGTCGGGGCGGGGCCGGGAAACATCGTGACCAGAATTCCGGACAATATATGGGCCGCGATGACCGCCGCCGAAGACGCGTACGGCGAGGGCGCGGAAGCCTTCGCCCGCGAAAAGGCGGTCGAAGCCGAAGCGGACGGCGACGCCGAACAAGCGAGCGAGTGGAACTTCGTCGCAGAGGAACTCTACATCCTCCACGCGATCAATCGCCAATGGGCCCGGTCGCGAAGCACGCTGGGTCCGTCGAGATAAGTGCATAGCTGCGCGTCGTTGGAAATGCGCGGTGCCTGACCTTTTGGGATGAGGCAAGACCGGCTGACCTTACATATTCACAGCTTCTACCTGCGGTATGCGACGACATCCGATGCCTCGAAGGGCGGATGCGCTATTGCCGCGATCGCATCGGACCGGAAACCGGGAAGGGCGCTCAGGTGGCCAAGTAGCAAATTCCATCCGGGCAACGCCTCGTGAAACATCCACGTTTTTCCGGCAACCTTCACGTCGCAGCAGACCAGGTCCGCCGTGACTTCGTCGCGCTTGTAGAACACGACCCTCTCGATCTCCCCCAGCGGAAGATGAAAAAGGAGCTCAGCGTCGATATCAGTCATGCGTCACCACAAAATCGCCCCGCCGTAGCGGGGCAGTTTGAGGGTTCCAAGGGGGGCCAGCTGCCAAGAGGCGCGGGGTGTCACGATAACGCATGCTGTCCCTCGGAGTTCCCACGGGATGGTGGCAACATCGCCGCCGCCGCATCTGCGCTTGTCACTAATTGCCTCGTCTTTTCGACGATAGTTTCGCGAGGTCTTCGAGCACCGCTTCCCAAAAGGCGATTTCATCGTCCTTGCCGCGCTCGCGCGCCCATTTGATCTGCCGTGCGACATGCAGGTCGGCGCCTTGGCCATATCGCAGCTGCAGCCCTGCCGAACAGCCGCGAACGCTTTGACTGCCATAATAGGACATCGCTGGCCTCCATCATCAGCGGACTGGGCGGCGGTCGCCCGCCGCCCATTCTCGTCAGAAGTTGATCGCCGGCATCGGCGCGGCCTTTTCTTCCTTAGGCAGCCCCGCGACGAGCGCCTCGGTGGTGAAGAGAAACGACGCAACCGAGGCTGCGTCTTGGAGCGCAGTGCGCACGACGTTGTCCGGGACGCGCGACGCCGATGAGCTAGGAAGCGATTTTTTTCGCTTCAAGAGGTTCGGCAAGGTTTTTTCGGCGCTTGCTTGGGAGGGAGGCATATGCCCCTTATCAAGAGGCTGCGACCTCTTGACTCGACTCGCTTCCTTTCCAAAATCTGTGGTCGCGGCACCCTGCCGCACGACGAGAAAGGAAAGGCTACAAGGAAGGAGGCACGATCATGTCCGAGCCAATTTCCCGTTTTCTTCACCCCTTCGACGTGGCGCGTCACCCGAGCCTCGAGCCCGAGGTCAAGCGCGCCCTTCTTGCATCCTGGGCCTCGGACCGCTCGGCGGTCCGCGACAATCCCGCACTCCGCAAACCGCCCGGTGCCCGCCGCGCCGTTCCCGTCGACGATGTGCTGGCGGCGCTGCGCTTGCTCGACCGCGGCAGCGGGGAGCGCGCACGGGGGCCGTGACCGGCGACCGCGAGCCGGTGCCCGGGCTGACGACATCCGAATATTTGATCATCGCGTCGGCGCGTCATCGCTGCTCCCGGCCTCGATGGCACGAACAAATCGATAGCTCTTCTGCTCGAATTTCAGCGACCGGAAGAAATTATGAGCATTGTTGACCATGATGTCGCTCATCGCCTCGATCTCGCGGCATCCCGCCTTGGCGATCGCGCCTTCGGCAGCGGACAGCAATGCGGTCCCGACGCCGCTGCGCCGCTCGGGCTTGTCGACGAGCAGGAGCGTGATCCGGCCGATCGGGCCGCTCTGGATCGTGGGCACGACCGCCCAGGCGCAGCACCCGATCACCGCGCCCTGCTCGGCGACCAGCAATTGCCCCCTCGATTTGCGCAGCAACTCCATATTCGCTGCAATGCGAGCCTTGTCGGCTTTGGATCCCGCGAGCCGACCCATCAGCTTTGCGACGGGAGCGGCGTCGTCGGTCTTTGCCGGACGCACGACGAGGCTTTTCTTGGGCGGGGGAGGCTCTTTCGGGACGATGTGTAGCGCGGGTTTCGCAGGAGCGGGACGGTCCTGCGGTAGCGCTTCCTTGCGGGCCGGCACCTTGGGCACCTTGGCACGGCCCGGATGTGCGGACGCTGTTCTGCGGCGGATTGGACTTTGATCCTCTCCCGGGTCGGCAACGGCTATTTTCTTCTTCTTGAGCGGCTTCGCGTCGGGCGTCGTCTCGGCCGAAAGCTTCCAGCTGCTGAGCGCTCCGCCGCGCAAATATTGCTCGACCTCCTTTGCCGACGCGGTAAGGCCAGCCTCGCCGATACCGAGCAGCGGCTTTCCGGACGCGTCGGTCAGGCCGTATTTGCCGTAATCGCCGACGCCGGGCGTCCGCTTGCGCGAGCGAACGAGCTTCATGCCGCGGTGCTCGGCCATCGCGCGGAGTGCATCGGGCCCCGTCGCTTCCGTCATCGCCGCGAGCTCGCCACGCCTGTTGCCGGCTGGGAACATCGCGCTGGCCCGTGCGCTATGCAGCCATGCGCGCGCATCGCTTCCCACAAAGCTCGATCATCGATCGTATTATCTACGACGACGAAGCCCGCACCCTGTGCATCTCCTTCCGGGACACGGGCAATTACATCTACGAGGGCGTGCCCGCGGCGCTGTTCGAGACGTTCTGCCGCGCGGCTTCGGCAGGAAGCTTTTTCAACGAGCGCATCAAGGATCGCTATCGCTTCCGGCGCGATCCCGAACGGCGGCGGTTCGGCCCGAACGCCTGACCGGCTCGGCATGCCGGGCATCGCTCAGGCGCGCTTGCGCGCAGGCGCCTTCGCCGGCGCCTTCTTGGCGTCCGCCTTGGCCGGCGATTTTTTCGCGGCAGGCTTTGCCTTGCTGCCGTCGCCGATCGATTTCTTGAGCGCCGCCATCAGGTCCACGACGTTGGACCCGCGTGTTTCCTTGTCGCCGTCTGCGCCCTCGATGTTGAGCGTCTTGCCCTTCTTCTTGCGGTCGATGAGCTCGCGGAGCGCCTCGACATAACGGTCGTGGAAATCGCTCGCGTCGAATTTTCCTGTCTTCTTGTCGATCAGCGTCGTCGCCAGATCGAGCAGCTCCTCGTCGGGGTCGCCGTCGCCGATATCGCGGAAATAGCTCGCCGCCTTGTTGACCTCGTCGGCGTAGCGCAGCGTTTCCATCACAAGGCCGCGCCCGCACGCCTTGACGCTGACGACATATTCGCGGCCGCGCATTGCAAGCTGCCCCAGCCCGACCTTGTTGCTGCGGCGGAGCGCCTCGCGCAGCACGATGAAGGCTTCCTCGGCGAGATCGTCGGCGGGGACGACATAATAGGGTTTCTCGAAATAGATTTCGTCGATGTCTTGTGCCTCGACGAATTGCGTGAGTTCGAGCGTCTTCTTGCTCTCAAGCTTGACACCCTCGATCTCCTCCTCGTCGAGCAGGACATATTCGCCCTTGGCATATTCGAAGCCCTTGACGATCTCGTCGACGTCGACCGGGCCGATCCCGGGGACGACCTTTTCATATTTGATGCGCTGGCCCGAGGGTTCGTGGATCTGGTTGAACGCGATCGTCGCGCCGCTCTTCGTTGCCGAATAGATTTCGACCGGGATCGAGACGAGCGCGAGCCGGATCTGGCCTTTCCAATAGGGTCGTGCAGCCATGATCTTTTCCTTTGAACAAGACTCCTTCAATCCGCGATGCGGGCGGACGTTCCGCGCCATGGCCTGCCGGTACCGTCTTCACCCTCTGAGGCGGTAAAAGCGATTGATCTCGATCAACTCCGGCAACAAAGACGTCCGTGCGGGCGCTTGATCCGATATGAGCATAGCAACATCAGGCGGCGCCGCGCGCGCCGCGACCCGCCAAGCCCCATCGCCATGGCTTGCGGCGGCAGAACTGCCGCGCGCCGTGACCGAAATCGGCCTATTTGCAGCAACCTTCGGAGGTCTTCTCTATTCCGCCGCGCGCGGCGATGGCCATCCCGTGCTCATCCTCCCCGGCCTCCTTGCGGGCGATCGATCGACGGCAGCAATGCGCGCCGTGCTGAACAAGCTTGGCTATGATGCGCGTGCCTGGGAGCTGGGTCGCAACCGCGGCCCGCGGACCGTCGGCGCCACCGGCGAACGGCTGATGGCACGCGTCGAGGCGCTGTATCAGGAGACAGGGAAGAAGGTCAGCCTCGTCGGCTGGAGCCTCGGCGGCGTGTTCGCGCGCCTCGTTGCCCGGCGGATGCCCGTTCGGATCCGTCAGGTCATTACGTTGGGCTCGCCATTCATGGACAATGGCGATGCGACGAACGCCGGGAGGATTTTCGAGCTCGCAAGCGGTACGAAGAGGGACGATCGTGCCAATCGATCGATATTTGCGGAGCTTTCCAAGCCCTCGGCGATCCCGTCGGCGGCCATTTATAGCCGGTCCGATGGTATATGCGCCTGGCAGACGTGTCGCGAAGAGCCGGCGCGCCGCCGCGAAAACATCGAGGTATATGGCAGTCACTGCGGCCTCGCGATCAATCCCAGCGTCATTTACGCGGTGGCCGATCGGCTTGCGCAGGACGAGCGCGAGTGGGCGCCGTTCGCGCCCGCGGGCTTGACGCCATGGGCCTATCCGGCTGCATGGCCGTAAGCTTGCTTATGCGGAACTTCGCCTTCGCGGCGACGTTGCTGGATCGCGGAGTACCAAGTCCCGCAATGCCGCCGCCGCGCAAACGGCCGAGCCGGGCAGGCAGACGCGCCGTGCCGTGCCGATCAGTCGATGCCGACGGGGCTCCGCATCTTAAGATCGTCGCCGCTGGTCTCGCCCTCGTCCGGGGCGCCCCCATCGTCCGGTTGCTCGCTCACGGCCCCGCCTTGGACTTTGCTCTCTTGCACCTCGATCTTTTCGCTGCATCCCGCCAGCGTGATCGCCAGCGGCACCCATGACAGCATGATTGCTCGCATCGCCCACCTGCCTCTGCGATCGGTTGGAAGGCGGAATGCCACTATCCGTCGCATGTTGTCGAATCCTTGGCAGCGGCATTGGTTCCGGTCGGCTGGCGCGCGCGCATCAAGCCTTGGTTTGGCCGGCGCGCAGCCCACGCGTCGTAGGACGCAGTGCGTCATAGCGCGGAAGCCCGTCGATCGGCTGCGCCCAAGCGGGCGCCGATGCAGCGTAAAGGTGGAATGCGGGCTGTACCGCTCCCGGGTCGTCGAGCGAGCCGGCCGCGATATCGATTTCGAGCGGTTGATGGGCGACATGGATCGTGAGCGGGGCGCCGCAATCGAGACAGTAGGTTCGGGTGCCAAAGTCCGTCGACGCAAACCGGCCGACACGATCCTCGCCTTGGGTCAGCCGATAGTCGGCGAGCTTCACGGTCGTGAAAACCATGCCGCCCGAGCCCGATACGTGCTGGCACAGCCGGCAGTGACACCAGCCGGTGTCATAGGGCGCGGCGGTAAGGCGGTAACGAACCCGTCCGCATGCGCAGCCGCCGGTCAGCATTGCGCGGTCCTAGTCTGTGGGTACATCACTTGTTCCCTTCGCGGCCTTGCCGGCGCGGGCGCGTCGCGCTTCGGCGAGTTCGATCCACGCCGGCGCATGGTCGCTCGTTTTTTTCCAGCCGCGCGGGCGTGTGTCGACGCCGGCCGCCTTGAGCCGCTTCGTCGCGGCCTTGTTGAGGAGAAGATGGTCGATGCGGATCCCGGCATTGCGTTCGAACGACTGGCGCCAATAGGCCCAGAAGCTGTAGATGCGCTCATCGGGATGCAGGTGGCGGATCGCGTCGATCCAGCCCTGTTCCAGCAGCTTCCGATAGGCGGCGCGCGCTTCTGGCGAAAAGAGCGCGTCCTTCTTCCAATTCTCGGGCTTGTAGACGTCCGCATCGGTCGGGATCACATTATAGTCGCCGCACGCGACGACGGGCGCCTTGAGAGCGTACAGCGTCGCCAGATGCGCGTGCAGCCGCGCCATCCACTGGAGCTTGTAGTCGAACTTGGGTCCCGGCCAGGGGTTGCCATTCGGAAGATAGAAGCCGGCGATCAGGACGCCCCCGACCGCCGCTTCGATGTAGCGGCTTTGCTCGTCGTTCGGATCGCCCGGCAGCCCGCGCCGGGTTTCGTGGATTTCGCCGACGCGGCTCAGCATCGCCACCCCGTTCCACCGGCTTTGCCCGTGCCAGATCACGTCATAGCCGGCATCGCGGATCGCTTTTTCGGGGAATTTTTCCTGCGGAACCTTCAGCTCCTGCAGGCAGACGATGTCGGGCTCGGCGAGCGCCAGCCATTTGAGGAGTATGGGAAGGCGGCCGTTGATCCCGTTCACATTATAAGTCGCGATCCTCACAGGTCGGGAAGCTCCTGCGCGGCGCGGCCCCAGCCTTGCAGCGCCTTCAGCGACGCGCGCTTGATGAGTTCTTTCGCGTCGGTGATGCGGAAATGCGACGGCTTGTCGATCGTCTCCATCTCCTTCCAGCTGATCGGTGCCGCGACCGGCGCACCTTCGCGCGCGCGGGCCGAATAGGGCATCACCGCCGTCGCCCCGCGCTGGTTGCGCAGATAATCGACGAAGATGCGGCCCTTGCGCTGCGCTTTCGGCAGCGCCGCGGTGAAATTGTCGGGGTCGCTCTGCGCCACCGCCTGCGCGAGGCGGTGCGCGAAGTCCTTCACCTCTCCCCATTCGGCGCGCGGCACCAGCGGCGCGATGACATGGACGCCCTTGCCGCCGGTGAGCATCGGAAAGGTCTCGAGCCCGATCGATTTCAGTATGTCGCGAAAGTGAAAGGCGGCGCGGCGCACCGCCTCAAAATCGAGGCCCTCGTCGGGATCGAGGTCGAACACGAGCCGGTCGGCCTTTTCGACATCCTCGATCCGCGCGCCCCAGCCATGGAACTCGATCGTTCCCATCTGGACGCAGGTGAGCAGACCCTCGGGCGTATCCACGTAGAGATAGGGTTCTTCCTCGCCGTCCTTCTCGACGATCGCGACCTGCTTGACGGCATCGCCGAAGGCGCCCGCGTCATGTTTCTGGAAGAAGCATTTTTTCGCGCGACCTTGTGGGCAGCGCACGAGGCTGATCGGGCGCGAGCCTGCCCAAGGCAGCATGATCGGCGCGACTGCGGCATAATAATCGGCAAGCGCGCCCTTGGTCAGATTGGCCTCGGGATAGATCACGCGGTCCCGGTTGCTGATCGGCACCGGCGAGGCGGCGCCGGCCTCCGACGTTCCGGTTTCGGTCTCGAGCACGACCGCTTCGGCTTTCTTGTCCTCGCGAAGCCCGAGATAGCTTGGATGCCGGAGCGTCCCTTCGCGGGTCATCTCGGTATAGGCGATCTCGGCAACGAGCTTCGGTTCGATCCAATGCGCGCCGCGCGTCTCGGCGCGCGGCGCCGAAACCGTCGGTTCCTTGCGCGCAAGTGGCTTCATCAGCTCGTGAAGGCGAAAGAGCTCGTCGGTATCGAAACCCGTGCCGACCTTGCCGGCGTAGCGCAGCACGCCCTTATCGTGGATGCCGAGCATCAGCGAACGGAAGCTGCGCGACTTGTCCGACGGCGTCCAGCCGACGACGACAAATTCCTGACGCTTGATGCATTTGGTCTTCAGCCAGCTTCCGGCGCGCGAGCCGACATATCTCGCGTCGGCCTTTTTCGAGATCACGCCTTCGAGCCCGGCGCTGCAGAAACTCGCGAGCAGCTTTTCGCCGCTGCCCGCGATATGCTCGGAGAAGCGGATGCGTTTTCCCGCCTTAGGCAGGATCTTCGCGAGCTTTGCCTTGCGCTCGACGAGCGGAAGCTGCGACAAATCCGCGCCATCGAGTTCGAGCAGATCGAACGCATAATAATCGATCGCATCGGGCGAGGATTTGAGGGCGTTCTGAAGCGACTGGAAGTTGGACCGGCCGTCGGCATCGAGCACCACGGCCTCGCCATCGATGAGCGCGGTCCTGACCTTGAGCCGGGCAGCGGCTTCGAGCAGCGGCGCGAACTTCACCGACCAGTCGAGGCCCGAGCGCGTATAGGCGCGTGCCTCGCCGCCGCCGACCGCGATAAGTAACCGGTAGCCGTCATATTTCATCTCGTGCAGCCAGCCGTTGCCCGCGGGTACGCTGTCGACGAGCGTGGCGAGCTGGACAGGGCGGAAGGGAGGGGGCTTTGCGCCTTGCGGTGCGGCTTTCGAGGTCGCCGGCCGGGACTTCGGAGACGCCCCGCGGGGCGGCGGCGACGGGCGGGTTGCTGCGGCCATGGAGTCTAGACCGACAGGCGCGGCTTTCGTTCCGCGCCGCTCCGGTTGCTCCAGTCGTGATTATGGAGAATGGCTCGGGGGCTAACGCAACTTCATCACTTACGGATCGTTTCCCTACCGACTGCGGGCGGGTCAAAAATGGAGACTGCAATGAAACCCGTTGATTTGGACGCCACGCACATCCTCGCAGCCGACCACCGCACCGTCGAAGGGCTGTTCGAACAATTCGAAAAGGCTTCGGGTTCGGACAAGAAAGGAAAACTCGCCAAACAGATCTGCACCGAGCTCAAGATCCACGCCCAGATCGAGGAAGAAGTCTTCTATCCGGCGCTCAAAGGCAAGATCGACGATGACCTTCTGAAGGAAGCCTGGGTCGAGCATGACGGCGCGAAGGTTCTGATCAACGACATCGAAGCGTCGAGCCCCGATGACGAATTTTTCGATGCCAAGGTCACGGTGCTGTCCGAAGAAATCAAGCATCATGTCCGCGAAGAAGAGAAGCAGCAGGACAATATGTTCCAGCAGGCGCGCGCTGCCGACGTCGACCTCGAGGCGCTCGGGCAGGCGATGCTCGCGCGCAAGGAGGAGCTGAAAGCGCAGGCTGACAGCAGCGGGCTGCCGCCCGCCGAGCTGGCCACCCTCAAGGCCTGAGGAAAAGCGCGGTGCCCGTCACCGGATGGAAACTCGCTCCAGCGAGCCGCGAGTTCCTCGTCGACATCTTCCCGCCGCGTTGGCGGGACCTCGTCGGCGATCATGTGACGCTCGGCGCCGAGGCGTCGCGCCGCGACCCGCCGCCGCCCGCTGCCGACGCCGCCGTCATCGGACATGCCGATGACGGCGAGGGGCTTGAAGCGCTGGTCGTCGCCATCAATGGCAGTGCTGACCGGTCGTTTAAGAAGCGATAAAAGCCGCTTCGGGTGACGCCTAGCCGTCTGGCTAGGCGATCGATCTTCACCCCGCCAAAGCCTTCGTCGATCAGCGTGCGCTTCGCCGCGTCGATCAAGTCTGTCTCGGTTGTCTTTGCGGCGTGTCCAGCCATAGGCGTCCATGTTCCTGCCTCCGGCGCACCCGCCGGACTTGCACCTTTGGAAGCTGTTCCTGCTCTTCTTTCCGGGGAGCGGAGAATGAATCCGACCCCATCAAAATCGGGAAAGCCTGGCCCGAACATCCGCAGGGCCGCCTCGATTAATCCTCCATATCGTTGCCGAGTGTCCGAGCGGCGCGCAGCATGAGCATGCCGCTCGGGATGAACGTGAACATGACGGTCATCAAAGCGTATCGCAGCCCGTCGGCTGATCCGTGATCTTGCGCGAACCAATCGCTGAGTGAGCCGGCGATTACCGGTCCGAAGCCAAGACCGATCAGGTTGGCGAAAAAGAAAGCGATCGCCACAGCCATTGCCCGCCGAGCGGATCCGCAGACGGCATGCAAAGCCGAAAACATCGGTGGAATGACGCCGGTCAGGAATATCGATGCGAGGAACAGGGCGCTCGCCATAATGGGGATCGTTGGCGCCATGAACGCCACTTGGTAGAGCGGCAAGGCCAGGATCAGGCCCCATCCAGGTAGCCGCGCAGTCCAGGCGATATCGCGTCGGGCGAGATAATCTGTCACGATGCCGCCGCCGATATTGCCGACGATAGCGCCGGCGGCCGACAGCCCGCCGAACAGCGCGCCGGCCTCGGAAATGCTGAGATCATGGACCCGCATCATGAACGAAGCGGTGAAGAGGAGGGCGCCATAGGCCATCAAAAAATAGAGAACCATGGCGCCGATGATGTTGCGATAGGACGGTTTTTCGAACAGCGCGCGGAATGTCGCGGTGACCGGTTCCTGACTTTGGGCCTCGATCGCGAATTGCGGCAACAGCCGCGGTTCGGCGAGCAGGAAGCGTGTCGCCACCGCGAGCAGCAGGCCCGGCAATCCGACGATGAAGAAGGCCGCGCGCCAGCCATGATGATGCGCAATCCATCCACCCGCGATGAGACCGATCACATAGCCCGCCATCGAGCACATCATGTAGATACCGATGGCCTTGGCGCGGCGATCGGGAGGATAATAGTCCGCAATCAGACTTTGCGCAGGCGGGATCGCGCCCGCTTCCCCCATTCCGACGCCCACTCTGGCCAATGCAAGCTGCCAAAAATTCTGTGCCATTCCGCACAGGACGGTCATCAGGCTCCATACCGTCAGCGAAATCGTGATGATGAAACGCCGGTCGCCGCGGTCGGCCCACCGCGCCACCGGAATCCCTAGCGTCGCATAGAATAAGGCAAAGGATAGGCCCGACAGAAGGCCGAGCATGGTGTCGGAAACGCCGAATTCCCGTTTGATCGGCTCGAGCAATACACCGATGATATTGCGGTCGACATAATTGGATGTGCCAACGAGAAAAAGGACAAGAAGATAGGCGCTGCGTTGACGGCCGGAATATAAGTCCCAGCTCTTCGCTGCGCCTTCGGGGTGGGGCCGATGATAGTCGGCCGGTGCCACGCTGTTCATCCGATCCCTCGCATTTTGAAATTTTCAGACAAGTTTCGTGATTGCTTGGCCGCGAAAATGCCTGGCAAGTCAACGTGGCGATGACCGCCAAGGTCTTGATGAAGGCCATTTTGGCGACACGCGAAACCCTTTTGGCGATACTCGAAAGCTGGGTGGTCTATGCCTTGAATCGATATCGCGCGGGCTGGTTGAAAAATCCAAGCCGATCTGACGGGCGAACCATTTGGAGAGCGAGACATGGACAATGACATTGCTTCGGTGGCGGCGCCGGCTCGCTCGCCCGTCGTACGGGGCGGGGCCGAGCAGTGGGATATCACCTCGAGGATCACGGGGCGCGCCTATCGCATTTATGTCTCCCTCCCGGAAGAAGGTCTCCCCCCTCCACCAGGCGGCTATCCAGTGGTCTACGTCACCGATGCTGACTATATTTTTCACACGGCAGCCGACACGCAGATGATGCTCAGCATCGGCATGCAGGCAAAGCCTGCCGTGATCGTGGGGATCGGATATGGCACTGGCGTTATGGCTGCGACGGTGTCGCGGTTCATGGATCTCACCCCGACACCGCCGGGCAAGACGGTCGGAGCGTCTATCGAAGGCGCGCCGATGTTCGACGGCGCGACCTTCGGAGGTGCAGATGGGTTCCGCCGCTTTTTGCGCGAAGAGCTGAAACCGCAGATCGACGCCGTCTACGATACCAACAAGGACGACACGACGCTGTGTGGTCATTCGCTGGGCGGCCTGTTCGCTCTTCATGTGCTGTTTAACGATCCGCAGGCCTATAATGCCTATGTAATTGGCAGTCCCTCGATCGTCTGGAATGACGGCGAGATACTGATGGGGGAGGCCAATCTGGCAGCATCGCTCGCAAACGGAAATGCCATGCCCAGAGTGTTGTTGACGGCTGGCGGGCTGGAGGAATCTGCCGACAATAATCCGACGCTTCCGGCGGGAATAAGCCGCGAGGAGCTGGAAGAAATGTTGAAGGCCGCAGGCGTGATCCAAAACATCAAGGCGCTGGCCGAACGCCTTGAAGCCATGGCTGGGTCGGCTGGCGGCGAGGTCGAAACATTCGTCTTCGAGGGCGAAACACATATCAGCGTGATGGCGCCGATGTTCAGCCGCGGATTGCGATTTGCTTTGAAGCCCTAAGCTTCAAAATCGACGCTTCCAGGAAGAAGATTTTCGCGTTGAAAGACGCACGCTACGCTGCGGTATTTATTGCGCTAGGGGCGCGACGACGGCTTTCTGCACATCTCGGGATTGGTGGCCACGCTTGCGAAGTTCGCTCGGCGTTGCCCCGAAATGGCGTTGCACCGCGACCGAGAAGCTCGACGCGCGGTTGTATCCGACCGCGTAGGCGATCTGGGCAATCGAAACATTGCGCTCGCTCAGCATCGACAGCGCATGCTGCATGCGAAGTTCCTGCGTGTAGTCGAACACGGACTGCCCCAGAATCTGGCGAAAGCCGGCGCATAAGCCGCTGCGGCTCAAACCCACTTCGTGCGCGAGGTCTTCCAGCGAGGGCGGGGCCACGAAATTTTCCATCAGAAGGCGTTGGGCCTTCATGACGCCTCGCGCCGTCAATCTGGTGGTGTCGGGCGAACCAAAGCTCTCGCTATGTTCCAAAGCATCGATCGCCTGGCACAGGATTTCAACAGCCTTCGACTGAAGGAACAAGCGGCGGCGCAGACCGTCCAGCGCACTGGCATGGACATCCTCAAGGCAGCGCAAAAGGGCTGCGCCCAAGGGCAGCGTCCGTGCAACGGTCGACTCCAGATCACCGTCGAGGAAGGATTGCAGCACAGCAGGCAGTTCGTGCTCCCCGCCGGCATGGAGCGACTTCAAGGCCTCGCGGTGGATGAATACGCACACGAACCGCGTGCAACCTGCGAATGTGGCTTTGGTTGGGGGAGCGTCGGCCGGCTGGATCAAGATGGCGGTGTTCGGGGCGTCCAGACTGACGCGGTCGTCTTGCTCAGCGCCATAGTCGCAGTCGCCATTGCTCGTCACATAAACGCGCAGTGTATCGGGGAATGACATATGCACCAATTGCGGCGTGCCGACTTCCATATCGCCGAACGTGATGAAGAAGCCCTTGGATAGCCCGCAAAACTCGTAGCGTCCGCTTCCCAGAAGCCTGCTGCGCCAGCAGTAATGCAGCGGGTCGCTGAGCGGCACAAGACCTTCCCAAAGCGCATGTGCGCCGTCGGTTGGAACGATGCCATAGCCTTGAAACGGGTCAACATCCCCGTTCGTGGTGTCTTCGACAAAGGTCGAAACAGTCGGCGCCGTGGTCGAACAAGATGCGGGCCCGTCGGCAGCATCGCGCCGCGCCGCCGCCTCATCTCGCCCACCCCGTTTGACCGCTATCCCGTCGCCAGCGGCCGGTTGGACGTTCGGAGTGTCTTTGACTTGAAGGTGCATCCCATTTCTCCGTCCCGCCTACCTCGGCCTGAATGGCCCGTCAGGTCAACATCTAGATGGTGCAGACGCCGCTAGCGAAGGCGTATTGGCGATAATCGAAAACCTTTTGGACACGCTCGAAAGCGGTGCGGCGTACATCGTGACTGCAATCCGGGCGTCGTCAAACGCAACGCATCAGACCCGGCGGCCAAAGGCGGAGGTGGGGTATGCGCGACAAACATGTGGTGATCGACAGCGGCGGGCAGCGTAGGCAGGTCGCGGCAACCGAAAGAGCGTTTCGCCGATCGGCCAGCCTGCTTGCGCTCTGTCTCGCAGCATCTGCTGGAGAGGCCTATGCGCAAGCGGAGGTGCAAGCTTCGGCCCAGTTGACGACCGCAGAGCCGAACGATGTGAACTCCGGCGAGATCGTCGTGACGGCGAGCAAGCGCGGCGAGAAATTGCGCGATGTGCCGTCCGCAATTACCGTGCTTGGCGGCGATGAACTCGACAATTTGGGCGTCCAGACCGTCCGCGACTATGCGACGCTGACGCCGGGTTTGGTCGTCGAGGACACGGGCGCTCCGGGATATGGCAAGGTGTCCATCCGCGGCTTGACGACGGGCTCGCTGCAGCAATCCGCGACAACGGTCTATTATCTCGACGACGTGCCGTTCACAGCCAGCTCTGCCAATGGCGGGGGAGCCTTCATCGCGCCGGAACCTGAACTGGCCGACATCGACCGCATCGAAGTGTTGAAGGGCCCGCAAGGCACGCTCTATGGTGCTTCGAGCCTTGGCGGCGTCATTCGCCTGATTTCGAAGCGGCCCGATGCATCCCGCTTTTCAGGAAGCGCGCGCGCAGAGTTGACCGCGATCGAAGGCGGCGGCACCGGCTATTTGCTGAACGGTTCGCTCAATATTCCGCTGATAACAGATCGGCTCGCGGTGCGCGCGACGGGTTTTTACCGCCGCGCGCCGGGCTATGTCGACAATGTTGGCACGGGCACCAAAAACGTCAACGAGAGCGTCTCGAAGGGCGCGCGGCTCGCGCTTGGCTGGACGCCCACCGATCGGTTGACAGTCGACATCGTCGGCATGATTCAGGACACCGAGACCAGGGGGCTCGCCGCCCAAGATGTCGCACCGGGCACACCGACACCGATTTTTGGGGCGCGCCAATACAGCAATTTCTTCGATGCCCCGACGAATGTTCAATACCGCTTGGCTTCGATCACGGGAAAATATGCGGTCGGTATCGGACAACTGATCGCAAGTGCAGCCTATCTTGAAAGCGAGCTGCAAGTCGATCGGGACGTCAGCTCCACCTATGCGCCCTTTTTCCCGTTGTTCGCTCAATTCGGCTACAATTATCCGGCAAACACCGGCGCGGCGGTGATCTCCACGATCCCCCAGAAGAAGAAAACCTCGGAACTGCGGTTCGTCTCTGATCGTCTGGGCCCGGTCGAATTCATCGTCGGGGGGTTCTACACCGAAGAGCGTTCGTCGATACCGACCGACATCGTGGCCCGCGACGCCGCCACCAACACACAGCTTCCCGGCGATTTGGGCTTCATTGTCCGGTCCCCGGTCAAAGATCGTTACGAAGAGCTCTCTGCCTTCGGCAATCTGACCTATTATCTGACTGACAATTTCGATTTAACCGGCGGTATCCGTTACGCTCACTACAAAGAGAATTTCACGCTTGCCTACAGCGGGGTCTATTATGACATTTTCCTCGGCGGTCCTCAGCAAATTCCGACGTTTGAAGGCAGCGACGACAAGCTCAATTATCTCGCGACCTTGCGTTGGCGGCCGACTCCCACACTCAGCGCGTTTCTGCGTGCCGCGAGCAGCTTCCGGCCAGGTGGGCCCCAGCCTGCCGCGATCCTGCCACCAGGCGCGCAGACTCAGATCCGGCCCGACACGGTCTGGAATTACGAAGCCGGATTCAAGGCGGACGTGATCGATCGGACATTGAGCATCCAGGCTTCCGTCTATCAGATCGACTGGAAGGACATCCAACTCTACACTATTTTTCAATCGCAGCAGCTGCTTGCCAACGCAGGCAAGGCGAGAGTGCAGGGCTTCGAACTTCAGTTGGACGCGCGGCCGACGCGCTTCCTCAGCATCGGCGCGAATGCCGGGCACACCAATGCGCGGATTACGCAGGTCGACCCGGGCGTCACGGCCTTGATCGGCGCGGCCGCCGGGGATCCCATTCCGCAAACCCCGCGCTGGACGGTATCCGCTACCGCCGATCAGCGCATTCCGCTTGGCGGAGATATCGACGGGCAAGTGGGCGCGACGGTTCGGATGCAGTCGCACAAATTCACGTCATATCCGGGCAGTGTCAGCAATCCCAATGTGCGATTGCCGGACGTCACCACGGTCGATCTGCGGGCGGGCCTCCGTTACCAGCGCTTCCAGCTCCAGGTGCGCGCTGAAAACCTCTTCGACCGAAATGGGATTATCAATTATGTCTCTGCGGGGCCAAGCGCCCCGGCGGCCGCCTATTTGATCCGCCCACGCAGCTTCACCTTGTCACTCAGCGCCGACTTTTAGCGTGGGCGCCAGGCGATCTGCAATAGGCCGCGTTCATTCGGCGCGGTCAGCTTTCGCGGGTGATCAACCTGGGCGTGGCGGCTTGGATGCCGCCGACGCCGCCCGACCGACCGAGAAGAAAGACCGCGCATTCAGCCATCGGCTGACGTTTCCTTCCACCCCGTTCACCGAAGTTCTCAGCATATGATCCTACTGGAAAATGCCCGCATTTTTGACGGCATGAATGCAGAATGCGCCGAAGGAATGTCGGTCCTGATTGAAGAGGGCGCGATACGGGAGGTGTCGGATCGCCCGATCAAGGCGGATGCGCAGCGGATAGACGTGGCGGGCAAGACGCTCATGCCCGGCCTGATTGACCTGCACATTCATGCCTATTTCTCCGACCTCAACGCCAAGGTGGTCGACAGCCGCGATGCGCCCTACCGGACCGCGCACGCGGTCAAGAAACTCGGCCACGCGCTCGATTGCGGCTTCACCACCGTCCGCGACATCGGCGGGGGCGACTATCCCCTGGCTTCGGCGATTGAAGACGGACTGATCCGTGCGCCGCGCTTCTTTTACGCCGGCAAGGTCTTGTCGATGACCGGTGGCCACGTCGACTACCGAACACCCAACGAAATGCATCATACCCACGGATATTGTTCGTGCGGTTCAATGAATTGGGGCGGCGTCGTGGTCGACGGTGTCGACGAATGCATCAAGGCGGCGCGCGAGGAACTTCGCCGCGGAGCCCATTGCATCAAGATTACCGCGTCGGGCGGGGTGATGTCGCCAAGCGATCCGATGTGGATGAACCAGTTTCGCGAGGATGAAATCCGCGCGATCGTGGGCGAAGCAGTCGAGCGCCGAACCTATGTCTCGGCGCATTGCCATCCGGTCAGCGCGATCCGCCGCTCGATCGAGTTCGGGGTGCGATGCATCGAGCATGGCACGCTGATCGATGCGGACACCGCGGCCTTCGTCGCTGAACGGGGCCGCTACGTCGTGCCCACGATGTCGGTCATTTTCGTCACGATGGAAATCGGCGCGAAACTGGGCATGACGCCGGACAGTATGGCGAAGCTCAAGGTTGCGGCGGATGCGGCGATCGAGGGCCTTCAGCACATGCGCGATGCCGGGGTGAAGATGGGATTTGGCACCGATCTGCTCGGCGCGACCTACGACCAGCAATGCCGCGAGTTCGAGTTTCGAAGCGAGGTGTTCACGCCGCTGGAAATGCTGCGCCAGGCGACATCCATGGGGGCGGAGATTTTGATGCAGGAAGGCATGCTCGGCTGCGTCCGGCCCGGTGCGCATGCCGATCTGATCGTCGTCGACGGTGATCCGCTCAGCGATATCGGGCTGCTTGCCGCCGATGGACGCAAACTCGACCTGATCATGCGCGCCGGCGAGATCGTGAAGAACCGGCTGATCTGAGGCCCGGCGCCGCGCCGACATGGAGCAACGAAGATGAAGGCTGTCGAACAGAGCCCACCAAATAGAAATGGGAAGATGGATATGCGAATGAAGATGAACGCGGTCCTTTTGGCAGGATTGGTTCCCCTGCTGGCGCAACCGGCGATGGCCCAGGCTTCGGCAGAGCCTGACGCTGCCGATACCGTTGCGGTGGAAGACGACGGTGCATCGTCCGCGGGCGAAATCGTTGTCACGGCGCGCAAGCGCTCCGAACGCCTTGTTGAGGTGCCGGCGACGATCAATGTCTTCTCGTCGAAGGATTTGGCGCCGTCGGGCAATTTCACGATCAACGATTTGTCGACCAAATTGCCGAACTTCTTCATCGCCGCGCCGCGTGCCACGCGCATATCTGTTACGATGCGCGGGCTTGGTGTGCCGGGCGTCGGGCTTTACATCGACGGCGTTTATCAGCCTTCGGATGTCGCCTTCGCCATTCCCCTGTTCGATCTTGAGCGCGTCGAAGTGCTCAAGGGACCGCAGGGGACGCTCTACGGTCGCAATGCCTATTCAGGTGCGATCAGTTATGTCACGCGCGCGCCGACGAACGACTTTGAAGGCGAGATGAACGCCGAGGCGGGCAATGCCGGAACGGTCCGAGGTTCTGCGACTGTCGCCGGGCCGATCGTCGAGGGCCTGATAACCGCGCGCGTGTCGGGATCGATCCAGCGTCGCTCGGGCTTCCGCAATTTTAGCGATGGCAGCAACGCGGACCGGGATAATTACGAGGCGCTTAGCGGCCGCGTGATGATCACGCCGTCCACTAATCTGACGGTGGATCTCAAATATACCTATGTGAACAAGCTTGGGCCGTCGTTCCTCTACCATCAGGTTGCGGACATCAATGACAAGCGCGGCCGCCTGCTGTTGACCCCGGTATTCGGTCCGGCAACCGGCGTGCTCGCCGGCAGCCGTCCGCAAAGTCGACTGCGCAGCAACAGCTATTCGGGCAAGATCACCTTCTCGGCAGACGCGTTCGATCTGATCAGCACCACGGCCTACAACAGGCTGCACTTCAGCGATACCTATGATGTCGACCTGAATACGCCGGACAATTTCGTGGCGCGTGGGACAGGCGCGCTGCGCGATTTCAGCGAAGAGGTGCGCATCCAGTCGACCGGCAATGGCCCCTTCAAATGGCTTGTCGGCGGATATTATAATCGCGGCGCCAATGGCGATTGTTCTGACTGCGGTGGTCTCTTTGGAGGCGCTGCGCTCGGCAGTCGATCGATCGCCCAAGCGGTGCCGCCAGTCTTCTACCGCGCGTTGGCCGCCTTCACCGACGTGGAATACAAGATCGGCGATCATCTCGTGATCGGGGCGGGGGCGCGCTACGATGATCTTAAGCAGGAACTGAGGCCAGCGAACGGAGCCGCACTAAAGGGGCGCTTCCATGGCTTCCAGCCCAAGGTAACGGCGCGCTACCTGTTCACGCCCGACACCCAAATATATGGCTCGATCACGAAGGGTTTCACGCAGGGTGGTTTCAACTCGTCGCTGGTCGGCACCGGCAGCCCGCTCGCGACCTATCCCAACCAGCGACTCTGGCAATATGAGACCGGTTTAAAGACCAATTTCGACGCTCGGCGCGGCAGCCTTTCCGTCGCCCTGTTCTATATCGATGCACAGTCGTTCAACGCCGCTGCAACGGTTCCGACGCCAATTGGCCCGCGCGTTGTTCAGGTCGCCGTTGGCAAGCTCGAATCCTACGGCGTTGAAGTCGATGCGTCCTATCGCATCATTCCCGAGTTCGTCATCGACCTGAGCGGCGGCTATAATCGCGTCCGTCCGACCGAGCTCTCGCCCACCATTGCACCGGGTGTCGGCAATGTCGGCGAGCAGTTTCAGCGCGCGCCGAAATGGAGTTATCGTCTAGCTGCGACGTACACCCAGCCCGTATCCGGCGACCTGTCGTTCGAGGTCAACGGAGCGGTAAACGGCATCGGTCGCACGCACTTCTGCGGCGAAGCGCAAGTTTTCGGACCATGCGCGACCCGCAACGCTTATACGCTCGTGGATGCGAGTGCATCGCTCGTCTGGTCAAATTATCGCCTCTCGCTGTTCGCAAAAAATCTGCTCGACAAGACTTACGCGACAGACTTTTTGGCGGCGACGGCTCTGGCACAATTTGGTGCGCCGTCCGCGGGCTCGGTATACGGTGATCCACGTTACTGGGGCGTCCGCGCGAGCGCGAAGTTCTGATGCCATCCGGTGGACGGTTGACGGCCGAGACCCTCTCTGGATGTCACCCGTCGCAGCGGATAGCTTTTGCGCGAAATCTCCGGAGAGCTGCGGCACACCATCGGCTCTCGCCGAAACAAAGGGACGAATTGTGATCGATCGGAGGAAATTCATGGAGACCGGCCTGAGCGTAACCGCCGTGCTCGGCGCAACGCAGATCGATGCCGCGGCGGCGCACGCAGGGCAGGGGCAGCCGGTCGTTGCGAAGGGCGCTCCCTGGCCGCTTCGCGACAGTCAGGCCTTTGAATTTCGGTCGAGAGCAGTCGGCGATACGATGGCGGTTGGGATCTGGTCGAGCGTCCGGCCGGGTCCATCGGAGCAAGCAAAACCCGTTCCGTTGGAACTGGTGTACGTCCTTGACGGGTCATTCGCCCTTGCAGTCGCCGCGGCGTCTTGCAGGTTGCTGAGCGCCGATCTGGTCAATCCGGGATTTCCGCCCGTCTTGCTGGTCGGGCTCGACTATCCCGAGGGGAGGCCAAACGCGCGCACACGCGATTATACCATGGCGGACTCGGTTCCCGATTATTTGGGCAAATTGCTGGGGGCGGGAACGCCCGAAACAACCCCTGGCGGTGCCGATCAGTTTCTCGAGTTTCTCGAAACCGAATTGGATCCGTTCATACGGTCCAGATATGAGGTAAAAGAAGGTCCGGCCGGAATTCTCGGTGACTCGTTCGGCGGCACCTTCAGCTTCTATGCGTTTCTGCGGCAATCGAAGCTCTTCGATCGATATTGGCTTGGAAGCCCGGGCATTTTCGAGACCAAGTCCGACTATGTTGCACAGTTCGAGACACGCCTGAGCGGTTCGCTGCCCCATCCGACCAAAATGTTCCTTTCGATCGGTACGAAAGAGATGGCAGGAGGGGTTGGTTTTTACGAAGAGATCGGTCGAAGCTTCAACCGGACTGTGAGCGCCTTGTCGAGGAAGTCGCCCAACAACCTGACGTGGTCGGCTAAAACCTACGAAGGCCATACGCATACGTCCGTTTTAATGCCCGCATTAAATGATGCTCTGATCTATCTTTGCGGCAAGAGCCCCGCATAGCCTGAAAACTGTCGGACCTGTCATGGCGGCCTTTCCTCCCAAGCTTGGTAGGGTTGCCGAGTCGATTGGCCTTCTGATCCACTGCTCCGGGTGCGAACTTGGAATTGGAGGACCTGCGGCAATAATTCGCCCGCTGGGCAACGACCGACTGGCACGGTAGAGCTCGACGGTCCGCTTACGCTTTCGTCGAGCTGGAAGCGGACCGCCTCCTAACGGCCATGAGCCGCAAGGTCCAAACGGCCTTCCGATAGCGTATATGTCACTCGTCTGGACGTTGAAAAGGGACGCGGTATGGACCGCGTCCCTCCATTCGTTCGCGTTTTTTGTGACGCTCAGCCCTTGCAAGGTCCGATATTGCTGCTGGTGACCTGCATCTGCATTTCCATGTCACCGCCGCCCATCGGCGACTTGCCCTTCGACGTCACGAGGACATCGGTCTTCTTGGCGCCCAGAGTGCCCGAGAGCGCGAGTTCGACTTTCTGCTTACCCTGCGTGCATGTGCCAGCGACATCGATCTTGCCGTCGCCGATCTGGTTCTTGCTCCAGGTGCAAGCTTCGCCGTAGCCCTTCGACAGTGCCCCAGCGACGTCTTCTTTGTCAGCCTGTTCCTGCGTGAGGCATTGTTCGCTGCCGCTGGTGGCTGCGAGTTGCTTCGACATCTGATCCTTCACATTGTCGGGTACGCCCGGCATTTCGAACTTGACCAGCTTCACGTCGGTCTTCCAGTTTCCGGCTTCGCGCTTAACTGTCCCGGCCGGCGTTGCCGCCTTGTCTTCGCTCTTGCCGCAGCCGCCCAATGCCAGCGCCGCGCCGATCGCGGCGACTGTCAGAAACTTCTTCATAGCTTCGATCATCCTTCGATTGTGGTTCTTGGGTCCCCCGCAAGGTTGCAATCACTTCGCGCCCAAGCCATTGCGAGCGCGCATCTATCATGATTTCAATGGGATGCACGACCAAAGTTAGAAGACTATCTATCGGGGTAATCGGCCGGCAGCCGGACCGATCGCGGAGGCCGCAAAGTCCGCATTCTTATTGTCTGCTTCCAAGACCGGACTGACCGCAAGCGGCCAGAAAAGCCGATTGCGCTTCCTCCGGTTGCGCATCCAAATGCCGTCGAGCTACCGTCTATAAGCTGACGCAACTTTTGGTTGTGCGGCCGATTTGGAGATCTTGATGCGCTGTTTGCTAGTCCTGCCGATCGTTTTGATGACGCCGACCATCGCCATTGCCGAGGGATCGGACGGTTTCTCTGTAGACGGTGGATTCGACATAGGTGGGCGCTCTATCCAACTGACATGCCGGGGGGCTGGTGCGCCCGCCGTCGTTGTCGATGCCGGGATGGGAACGGCG
>Ga0247823_10000784_pt1 | contig 26749 bp, 25 predicted proteins | sample 13C_PalmiticAcid_2_FD_192426 | JGI IMG/M metagenome (GOLD analysis project Ga0247823, IMG submission 192426) | Soil microbial communities from agricultural site in Penn Yan, New York, United States - 13C_PalmiticAcid_Day30 | ecosystem: Environmental > Terrestrial > Soil > Agricultural land... | reverse complement strand
CGCCGTCGGGCTCGCCGGTCAGCGACATGATTCCGCCCATCCCCTGAATGATGAAATCATATCCGGCGCGATGGGCATAGGGGCCGGTCTGACCGAAACCGGTGATCGAACAGGTGATGAGGCGCGGGTTCACCGCGAGCAGGCTGGCATGATCGAGCCCGTATTTCACCAGCCCGCCAACCTTGTAATTCTCGATCACCACATCGGCATCGGCGACCAGCGCGCGCACCTCGGCCTGTCCTTGCGGCGTCGCGATATCGATGAAGCGTGCGCTCTTCCCCCGGTTCGCCGCGTGGTAATAAGCGGCGTCGCGGTCGTTCCCCTCGGCATCGTGCAGGAAGGGCGGCCCCCAGTGCCGCGTATCGTCGCCTGCGCCCGGCCGCTCGACCTTGATCACTTCGGCGCCGAGATCGGCTAGCAGCTGCCCGCACCATGGCCCGGCGAGAATACGGGCAAGCTCGACGACCCTGATGCCGTGCAACGGCTTCACCCGCGAAAGCCCCCGCGGCGGATGACGTAGTAGCAGTGACCGGGAAGCATATGGCCGTTACCTCGCTCGATCCGGCCTTCCTGAAGCACGCCGCCGATCTTCTCCATCGCCCGGCGCGACCGCATGTTCTTCTCGCCCACCACGAACACCGCGCCGGTGACATAGCGGTGGATATGATCGAGCATCAGCCGCTTGATCTCGCGGTTCCAGACCCCGCCCCAATAGGTGCGGGCAATGAAGGTCCAGCCGATCTCGACCTCGTCGCGCACTGCGTCCGGAAAGGCGTAGCGGCTCGCCCCGATGATCGCGCCGCTCGCCTTGTCGAGGATGGTGAGGCCGCCCCCGCTCGCCAGCGCGTCCTCGAAATAGGCGCGGAACACCGGCTCCTGCCAGCGATTGTGGAACGGGTGCTGCTCCCAGATCAACGGGTCCGCCGCGACCGCGAACATCCGCTCCCAGTCCTCCGCGACGGTGGGCCGGAGCACGGCCAGCTCGCCGGTCAACGTCGGCTGAAAGTCCATCAGAACGCCGCGATCCCGGTGATCGCCCGGCCGAGGATCAGGCCATGCACGTCGTGCGTGCCCTCATAGGTGTTGACCGTCTCGAGGTTGATCGCGTGGCGCATCACATGGAATTCGGCGGAGATGCCGTTGCCGCCGTGCATGTCACGGGCGATGCGGGCGATATCGAGCGCCTTGCCGCAATTGTTGCGCTTGATGATGCTAATCGTCTCGGGGGCCAGTGCGCCTTCGTCGAACATCCGCCCCGCACGCAGCGCCGCCTGAAGCCCCAGCGCGATCTCGGTCTCCATGTTCGCGAGCTTCAATTGCACCAGCTGAGTCGCGGCGAGCGGGCGCCCGAATTGCTGGCGGTCGAGCGTATATTGCCGTGCGGCATGGAAACAGGCTTCGGCCGCGCCCATGCTGCCCCAGGCGATGCCATAGCGCGCGCGGTTGAGGCAGCCGAACGGCCCCTTCAGCCCCTGTACCTCGGGCAGCAACGCGTCCTCACCCACCTCGACGCCGTCCATCACGATCTCGCCGGTGATCGACGCGCGCAGCGACAGCTTGCCCTCAATCTTGGGGGCCGACAGGCCCTTCATGCCCTTTTCGAGGACGAAGCCCTTGATCCCCCCGCCATGCGCGTCGCTCTTCGCCCAGACAACGAAGACGTCGGCGATCGGCGAGTTGGTGATCCACATCTTGGCGCCAGTGATGCGGTAGCCGCCGTCGATCTTCTCGGCGCGGGTGCGCATCGATCCCGGGTCGCTGCCGGCATCGGGCTCGGTCAGGCCGAAACAGCCGACCCATTCGCCGGCCGCGAGCTTGGGCAGATACTTCCGCCTCTGCTCCTCGGTGCCATAGGCGTTGATCGGATGCATCACGAGGCTCGACTGAACGCTCATTGCCGAGCGATAGCCCGAATCCACCGCCTCGACCTCGCGCGCGACGAGGCCATAAGCGACATAGCCCAGCCCCGCGCCGCCATAGGTCTCCGGGATGGTCGGGCCGAGCAGGCCGAGCTGGCCCATCTCCGACATGATCTCGCGGTCGAAATCCTCGTCGAGAAAGGCGCGGGTGACGCGGGGCAGCAGCCGCTCCTGCGCATAGGCGCGCGCTGCATCGCGCACCATCCGCTCCTCATCGGTCAGCTGCGCGTCGAGCGCGAACGGATCGGCCCAGTCGAAACGGCCCATCGCGGCCATGACATCTCTCCCTGAATTGATCTTATTGTGCGGCCGCAGGTTGGGCGGGCGCGGCGGGTTGCTGCGCGCCCGCTGCGGGCTTCACCGGGCCACGGATCGCCGCGGTCTCGAGCGTGTCGAGCGCGCTGCGGGTTTCGACGTAGCGGCTCGCTGCCGCCATCCAGCTTTCCGCTCCCTGCGCCCCGGGCAACCGCGCGATCTCGGCGAGCGCTGCCTCGACATGGCCCTGCCCCAACAGGCGGCGGGCGCGTGCCAGCCGCGCGCGCGGGTGCGGGCTGGCGGCATTTTCCTTGCGTACGATCACCAGCGTCGCGGCTTCGCGGCGCAGCCCGTCCCACCAGCTTTCGCCGGGCACTCCGGTGGAGAGTCGCGGGGCGATCTGGTCGAAGGCGAGGCGCAGATCCTCGAGCGTCACCGGCTCATTCGCGCCGCGGATGACGGTCGCGACCGCGCGTCCGTCGATCTCGCCGAAGCGGGTGCGCAGTTCGCCGGCGATGGGGCCAAGGGGCTGGCCACGCTCGATCGCGCGGCGGGCGCCGAACACCAGCATCATGGCCTCGGCACGCCCGGCATAGCTTGCCGCGGTGCGCGCATCGGCGTCACTGGTCTGGATACGGTTGTCGAGCACATCCAGCCGCGCGGCGAGTGCCTGTTCGCGTGCCGCAAGCGTCGCCACATCAGTGGCCGGGACCGCCGGCTCCGCGCTGAGCGCGGGCCGGGCGGCATCGGAGACCGGCGCGGGGCTGGCGTCCCACCATCCGCCGAAGCGGAATACCGCCGCCATCACCGCGAGTCCGGCAAGGAAGGCGATCAGCCCGGCGACCAGCGCTACGGTCAGCGTGTTGCCGCGGGGGGGCGCCGAAACCGGCGTCTCAATCGGCGTATCGGAGATCATGGGTCCGCTTATTCTCCCGAAGCGGTCAGGGGTCAATCGCGAGAGCGCGCGCGGCGGCGATCAGCGCATCGTCATCGGGCGTGTCGGCGATGGCCACCATCTCCCAGCCCGGCCCGGCGGCGATGGCGGCCTTGCGGCTGATCGCGGCGACCCGAACGCTCGCGGGGGAAATGGCGTGGCGGGCGAGTTCGGCGGCGAGTTGCGTCGCGGCGCGTGTGGAATGGACTAGCGCCACGCTTCCCGCCACCGCCGCGGAATCGGCGGCGGCCCAGGCGACCGGGTCGCTGGCGTACACTGGGATCGCAACGGCGAGCGCCGGATGCTCGATCGCGGTCCGCTCGCGCCCCGCCAGCCACAACAGGCGCTTGAAATCAGCCGCGTCGCGCAGCAGGTCGGCGACGTCACTCGATCCTGTGATCGCGACCGCGAATCCAGCTGCGCGCGCCGCATCCGCTGTCGCGCTTCCCACCGCCAGAACCGGCAGGCCGCGCAGTGAGGAAAGGCTCGCACCGCCCTGCCGCAGCGCATTGGCGCTGGTGAGGAGCAGCCCGTCGAACTCGGCGGTTCCGGGCGGTGCCCAGTCGAGCGGACGCACCGCGAACAACGGCAGCGACAGCGGCTCGAGCCCGGCGTCGCGCACCCGTGCGGTTGTCGCGGCATTGCCCGGTTCGGGCCGCAGGATCGCGACGCGGCGGCTCAATGCCCGAACCTCAATGCCCGAACAGGGCGCGCAAACGCGGGCTGGCGGCGGCGAGCAGGTCGTGCGCGACGACCGCGGCCTCATGCGCGTTACCCTCGAGACCGGGCCGGTCGAGGCGGACATGCTCGCTCCCGTCTTCGCTCAATATCTCGGCGCGCAGCCGCAGCGTATCGCCTTCGATCGTCGCGAGCGCCGCCACGGGCGAGTGGCAGTCGGCCGACAGCGCGGCGAGCAGCGCGCGCTCCGCCAGCACGCAGCGTTCGGTCACCGGGTCGCCGATCGCCGACACCAGCATCCGGGTGGCGAGGTCGTCGGCGCGCACCTCGATTCCCACCGCGCCTTGCGACGGGGCGGGCAGCAAAAGGTCGAGCGGGATCGGCGCGCCGATACCGGGCCGCTCCAGCCGCTCGAGGCCCGCGGCGGCAAGCAGGGTCGCGTCCGCCTCGCCGGCGTGAACCTTGGCGAGGCGCGTGTCGACATTGCCGCGCAGCGGGACGATCGACAGGTCGGGACGGATGCGCCGCATCTGCGCGGCGCGGCGCGGCGAGCTGGTGCCGATCCGTGCGCCACGCGGCAGCGCCTCGATCGAGTCCGCGCCGATCAGCCGGTCGCGCACGTCCTCGCGCACCAGCATCGCGGCGATGGCGATGCTCTCGGGGCGGATCGTCTCGACGTCCTTCATCGAATGGACCGCAAGGTCGATCTCGCCATCCAGCAGCGCGCGATCGAGTTCCTTGGTCCACAGCGCCTTGCCGCCGATCTCGGCGAGGGGGCGGTCCTGCACCTTGTCCCCGGTGGTGCGGATCGGGATGATCTCGACCATCTCCGGCGCCCAGCCATGCGCGGCGAGCAGCGCGTCGCGCACAAGGTTGGCCTGAACAAGCGCGAGCGGCGATCCGCGGGTGCCAAGACGAAGCATGGCGCCGCCTCTAGCGGCTCGAATTGCGGCTGTCGAACGCCCCTCAGGGAATCTCGAACAATCCGGCCGCGCCCATGCCGCCGGCGGTGCACATCGACACCACGACCCAGCGCACGCCGCGCTTGCGTCCCTCGATCAGCGCATGGCCGATCAGCCGCGCGCCGGTCATGCCGAACGGGTGGCCGATGGCGATCGCGCCGCCATTGACGTTGTATTTTTCCGGATCGATGCCCAGCGTGTCGCGGCAATAGAGGCACTGGCTGGCGAACGCTTCGTTGAGTTCCCACAGGCCGATATCCGCGACCCTCAGCCCGGCGCGGTCGAGCAGCTTGGGAATCGCGAACACCGGGCCGATCCCCATCTCGTCGGGACCGCAGCCCGCCGCCTGAAAGCCGCGATAGATACCGAGGACCTCCCTGCCCTCGGCCTGGGCCATAGCGCGGTCCATCACGATCTGCGCGGCGGCGCCGTCGGACAACTGGCTGGCATTGCCCGCGGTGATATGGCGGCCTTCCTTGATGACCTGACCGTCCTTCCATACGGTCTTGAGACCCGCGAGCGCCTCCACGGTCGTCCCGGCGCGAATCCCCTCGTCCTGCGTTACCGTCACGCTCTCGCTGCCGGTGCGGTTGCCTTCCTTGTCGAAGATCGCCTTCTCGACCGTGATCGGTGCGATCTCTTCGGCAAAGGCGCCGTTGGCGAGGCCGGCTTCGGCGCGCTGCTGGCTCATCGCGCCATATTCGTCCTGCCGCGCGCGGCTGATGCCATAGCGTTCGGCGACGATCTCGGCAGTCTCGATCATCGGCATGTATGCGTGCGGTTCGTTGGCCAGCACCGACTGGTTGGCGAAGCGCGGCGGGTCCTTGTTTACCGTTAGGCTGATCGATTCCATCCCCCCCGACAGCGCGACGTCGATGTCGCCGGCGATGATCGAGCGTGCGGCCAGCGCCAGTGCGGTCAGGCCCGATCCGCATTTCCGGTCGAGCGTGAACGCCGGCACGCTTTGCGGCAGCCCGGCGGCGAACACGGCCATCCGTCCCGCGTTGCCCCCCTGCGTTCCCCACTGGTTGCCGACGCCCCAGAAGATGTCGTCGATCCGCGCCGGATCGATCCCCGCGCGTTCGACCGCCGCATTCATCACATGCGCGGCCAGCACCGGTGCCTCAGTCGCGTTGAACGCGCCGCGATATGCCTTGCCGATGCCGGTTCGGGCGGTGGAAATGATCACGGCCTCGCGCATAATATCCTCTCATTCGTATATTGGGTATGGCGCCCCATTAAAGTCAGAGATCGAATATTGGAAGATTCAGTCGGTAAAGTTCGGCGCGCGATTCTGCGTGTTCGCCATCACCGCCTCGATCTGGTTGGGGGAACGCATCAGCAGTGCCTGTTCGGCGCTCTCGGTGGCGAGGATCTTCGGCGCGTTCGCCTCGACGGCCAGATTGGCGAGGCGCTTGGCGGCGCGGATCGCGTGCGGGTTGCGCCCAGCGATCGCGCGAGCGAGCGTCATCGCATCGGCATGCGGATCGTCCGACAGCCGCGTCGCGAAGCCGAGCGTCAGTGCTTCCTCAGCGTTGAATTCCCGCGCGGTATAGGTCAGCTCGCGCAGCACATCGTCGCGCACCGTCGTCCGCCAAAGCGCGAAGCCGGCCATGTCGGGGACGATCCCCCATTTCATCTCCATGATCGAGCAGCGTGTGCCCGGCGCCATGATGCGGATATCGGCACCCGACAGGATCTGGAACCCGCCGCCGAATGCGATGCCGTGGACCGCCGCGATCACCGGTACCGGCAGCATTCGCCAGCCCCACGCCACCTGCTGGAACAGGTTGGCGTCGCCATGACTGCGCGCGTCCAGATCAAGCCCCGACCCGCCGCCCGCAATGCTTGTCATGTCGAGCCCAGCGCAAAAGGCGCGTCCCTCGCCCGACAGTACTACCGCGCGCAGCCCCGTCATCGCGCTTAACCGCTCGATCGCATCGGCGATTCCCGCGAACATCGCCGGATCGAGCGCGTTCATCTTCTCGGGTCGGGTCAGCCGCACATCGGCGATACCCATCGCGAAGTCGATCGAAACGCGCTGCTCGGTCATGGCCATTCTCTCCCGGTCTTTGCGTCACGCTAGACCGCGTCGAGACGATAGCCGAGTCCCTTGACGCCGCGGATCATCGGGCTGGCAAAGCCCCGGTCGATCTTGGCGCGCAGCTTGGAGATATGGACCGCGACGACATTGGTCCCCGGATCGAAACGCAGTCCCCATACCTGCTCAAGCAGCTCGCGGCGCGAGACGAACTCGCCGCGCCGTTCGGCAAGGTGGAGCAGCACCGCGAACTCGCGCGGCACCAGCGGGATCGGGACCCCGGCGCGCGCGACTTTACGATTCACCCGGTCGATGCGCAGGTCCCCGAACCGGGTATCGCCCGGCATATGACTGCGGACACGCACATCGACGCGCGCGGCCAGCTCATAGGCGTTGACCGGGTGCGAGACCGCGTCGGCCGCGCCCGCGTCGAGCGCGGCGGTCAGCCAGGCCGGGCACCCGGCTACCGCGATTTCGGGCACATGGCTGCCGTGGATCCGGATTCCCGGCCGCCATGCGCGCAGGATCGCGGCGACGTCGCGGTCGGGCATGGCACAGGATTTGCCGAGCACAAGCGCGTAACCTCGCTGGGCGACCGCCTGATCCAGCAGCGGTATATCGATTTCGGAGAGAATCTTCTGCCCCACGCCTCGGGAATCTAAGCGCCGCGCATCAGGAGTCTGCCGGAATATGGTCCGTATCGGAGAGATTGGAGGCGATGGATTCGAGTGCCGACGCCGCCGTGCGGCGCATGCGCGGATGGGGGTGACGGCGGAGCAGGTGATCGACCAGATCGAGGCCGTTTCCGCCGCCCAGATGCGCGGCGAGCATGACCAGTCCCTCGGACGGGGCGGTGGTCAGCCCCTCGGCGATCGTATTGCGCGCGATGTCGAAACGATATTGGTCGATCCACGGATGGCTGGGATGCTGGCCGAGGATGTTGAGCGAGACCGAGAAGCTGTCGGGCGGCAACTGTACATGCACATCGCGCTGCATGCGGTAGAGCATCAGCTTGCCCGGATCGAGCCGGCTGCGCTCGACGAAGCGCAGCCCGGCGTCGCTGCCGGGCGCGCCCGGCGCCGACCGGCCGTCATATTCGAAATAGTCGCTCCAATAGCCCGGCCCCAGATAACCACAGGTCAGGAACGGAAAATTGTGATCATGCGGAAGCCCGTAGAAGAAGGGCGCGGTGCCGCTCGCCCGCACCACGGCGTCGTCCGCGGCGGGCCAGAAATTGGCTCGGATCACATAACGGCCATTGGGCGGGCGCAGCAGGAAGACCTGCGGGCCATAACCATTGGCCGCGCTCTGCCGCGTGCAGCGCAGCTTGAGTTCCTCGATCGCGAGATCGGCGAGAAAGCTGCGGTTGCGCCCGAGCTGCGCCAGCAACGGTCCGAGCGCGGCGAAGCAGTCCTCGTCATGCGGGTCGAACGGTGTCGAATCGAGCGTGTCGGTCAGCTCCTCGAGCGTGATCGCCGCGCCCTTGCCGGGATCGATCAGGCGGGGCATGGCTGCGCCAGCCGACGATCGACCGCATCGAGCGTCGCGGCGGCGGCGGCGCGAATCTCGGCATTGGGATCGGTCGCGGCCATCCCGCCGAGCCGGTCGCGAGCGCCGCGCGCATCGAGCATCAGCCACTCGCGCATCGCCGACCAGCGCAGATGGAAGGCGGGGTGCCGCGAGGCGCCGTCGAACAATGTCCCCGCGTCCGCGCGCCCGCTCACCCGCAGAAAGGTCAGCAGCATCTCGATCCGCGACGCCGCGTCGTCGGTACAGGCGGCGCGGACGAACGCGCCGTCCGCCACCGCATATTCGCGCATCAGCGCCGCCGCGCCCGGCTTGATCGTCGCGGTGAGCGCGACGATGTCGCTTACCGCCGCGCTGAGCAGATGCCCCGTGACGCGTCCGTCCTGACGCAGCAGCGCGCCATCCCCCGGCACCAGCGGCGCGATCTCTCGGGCGGGTGCGACCCCGGCGGCGCTGAAGTCCGCGCCCGCTGGCTCGGCCTGCCAGCGCCGCATGCGCGCGCCGCCCCCGCGAACATAGCGGGTGAGCGTTACCCTTCCCGGCAGCACCAGCGTGACGGGCGGCGGCAGCCGATTGAGTTCCGCCGCGCAAGTGACGGTGGCCGAAATCGTCACCGCCGCACAGTCGAGCAGCACCGCGCCGGTGCGCAGCCGGTCACGGCTCACCTTGAACGGCGGCTCAAACCACGGATCGGCATGCAGCGCGGCGATCAGCGGCGCGAGCAACGCTTCAACAAGGCGCAGATCGCCCAGAAACCCCGCCGCGCGTTCCTCGACCGCGTCGGCCCCCTCGACCCCCGCGAATCGGTCCGCCGTCTCCGCGGCGGGTCCGGCGAGCCAGCGCGCGTTGACCGGCGCCGATCGTTCGCGCGCGCCGGCAACGCCGGGGTGCCGGGCGGCCGCCGCGTTCACCGGCTGGGGGTCGGATAGGTTTCGTACACCAGGATCGCGATCGCGATCAGCATCTCGAAGATATCGTCCCCGGCGACCTCGGCGGCGCGGATCGCGCCATGCGTGGCGATCTGGGTGCCGAGCGTCGCGATCTCGGCCAAGGGTAAGGTGATCATGCGCGTTCCCCCGTGCTTGATCGCCACAGGCTACGCTTGCCGGGACGGGCGGCAGAGTTAATTCGAATTTACGATGGGATGCCCCGTCGCGTTCCCTCCCGTCCCGTCAACCCGGCATTGCCGCGCCGCGCCCGGCCCGCTACCTCGCGCGGCGATGGATCCCGCACCCTTCCCGTTCGATCCCGCCGCTTTCTTCGCCGCGTTGCCCGCGGGGCATGGCCGGCGGCTGGGCGTACGCTACGATTCGCACGGCTCCGACTGGTGCCAGCTCATATTGCCATGGCGTGAGGATCTGGTCGGCGACCCCGCGCGAGGCGTGATCGCGTCCGGGCCGATCGTCGCGTTGCTCGACATGGCGACGAGCGTCGGAGTGTGGATGAAGCGCGGCGGTTTCCTGCCGCACGCGACGCTTGACCTGCGCGTCGATTATCTGCGGCCCGCGACGCCGGGGCGCGAGGTCGTGGGGCGCGGTGAATGCTATCGCGTGACGCGTTCGGTCGCATTCGTGCGGGGCATCGCGCATGATGGCGATCCGGACGATCCGGTCGCGCATGTCGCCGGCACCTTCATGTTCACGGGTGTGCCCGCATGACGTTGCCGCCCTATGCCGATCTGCTGGGCATCACGCCGGAGCCGGGTGACGGTGCGCCGGTACTGGCGATGCCGTTCGGTGCCGATGTGATCGGCCGGCCGGGCTTCGTCCATGGCGGCGCGCTCGCCGGGTTGCTCGAGATGGCGGCGATCGTCGCGCTCAAACACGCGCTGGAGACCGAGGGGCGGTCCGATACGCGGATCAAGCCCATCAACGTCACGGTCGATTTCATGCGCGGCGGGCGCGAGAAGGTCACCCGCGCGCAGGGGCATGTTTCGCGGCTCGGCACGCGCATCGCCAATGTTGAGACGATCGCCTGGCAGGACGACCGGGATCGTCCGGTCGCCGCCGCCCGGCTGAACTTCCTGCTCGCTACGGACTAGCGCTTCGGCGTCAGCTTGAGCAGGCGCCCCTGCGATCCGTCGCGGCCATCCTCGAGCAGCCAGATCGCGCCGTCCGGACCTTCCTCGACCTCGCGGATGCGCGCGCCCATCGGCCACTGATCGCCCTTGGCCGCGCTGGTGCCGTTCACGTCGACGCGCACCAGCGCCTGACTCGACAGCCCGCCGATGAACAGATCCCCCGCCCATTGCGGGAAGAGCTTGCCCGAATAGACGATCAGCCCGCCGGGCGAGATTGCCGGGTTCCACGACACCTTGGGCGCTTCGAACTCGGGCCGGGTCTTGTGGTCGGGAATGTCGGCGCCGCCATAATGGTCGCCGTCGGAGACGATCGGATAGCCGTAATTCTTGCCGGGCAGCACCAGATTGACCTCGTCGCCGCCCTGAGGACCCATCTCCTGCTCCCACAAATTGCCCGCCTTGTCGAAAGCGATGCCGAGCAGGTTGCGATGACCATAGGACCAGATGGCGGGATGAAAGCCCTTCGCCGTCAGGCCGGGATCGCCCGCGGGTTTGCCGTCGAGGGTCAGGCGCAGCACCTTGCCCAGGGTCGATGTGGGATCCTGCGCCGGATCGAACTTCTGTCGCTCGCCATTGGTGAAGAACAAATGCCTGCCGTCGGGAGCGAAGGCGATGCGGCCTGAATAATGCCCGTTGCCGCTGACATAGGGCGTCGCCTGAAACAATCGCTCGACCCCCGCTAATACGGGCAAGGCGGCCCGGTTGCCGGTTAGCTGCCCGCGCGCGAGCACCACGCCCTTGCCGCCCTTGCCGCCCTCGGAGAAGCTGAAATAGACCAGCCTGTTCTTCGCGAAATCGGGGTGCAGCACCACATCCTTGAGCGCGCCCTGCCCCGCGCTGTCGACCGCCGGGATGCCGCCTACCGGCCTCCTGGTCTTGCCGTCGGGGCTTACCAGCAGCAGCGTCCCCGCCTTCTCGGTGACCAGCATCCATCCGTCGGGAAGGAAGGTCATCGCCCAGGGCGAATCGAAATCGGCGACCGGGGTGACGGTGAAGGGGAGGCCGTTCGATGGCGCGGCGGCTTCCTGACTGTTGCCCGGTTGCGCGCCGGTACAGGCGATCAGGGTGAGCGAGATGGCGGCGATCGGCAACAGGCGCATCGGGTTCTCCGGGGAAGCTGAAGTCCCCGCAACGCATGGGGACAAGGGGATGTTGCATGGCATTTACGTCATCGCAACGCCGCGTCGCTACGCTACCTCCGTACAGGGGAACGCGATGCAATGGCTCCGGCGCGCACCGATCAAGGAAGCGCTGCTCCTTCTCTATCTGATCGCCGATGGCGGCAATCTCGCCGATCGGGTGACCTCGCTCGGCCTGTCGCCGTCGCTGGGCCTGTTCGCGGCCTTCTATGCCGTCCTGGCGGGGGCGTTGTGGGTGGCCTCGCGGCTCGCCTCGACGCTGCTGCGCTGGACGATGGGCGTGCTGCTGTTCGCCGCCGCCGCCTTTATCGGCGCGAGCGAACGGATTCTCGAAGATCACCTCACTTATGACGGTTTCCTCAACCTGATCGGATCGGCCGGGTTCGCGGGCGATGCGTTGACCGAGCATGGCGTGCGCATCGGCGCTGAGGTCCTCGTCGCGCTGCCCTTGCTCTTCGCGATCGGTTTCGCGCCGCGCAGCAAGCGGCGATTCGATGCGCGCTGGGCGGCGGTGCCGCTGGGCGCGTTGGCGCTGCTGACGGCCATGTTGTTCGCGCGCGGCGGTGACGGCGCGCGCGGGTTGCCCGGCGCGTTCACCCCGCTCGCCTATCTGACGCTCGCGACGGGCGAGGAACTGGCGAGCGACGGCAAGCGGCGTCCGGTGGCGATGCCGCCGCATGCGGTATCGGGGGCCGGCGACATCGTTCTCGTCGTCGATGAAAGCGTCGCCGCGCGCTATCTCGATCTTGCCGACTCTTCGGGCGTGCGTACCGGACTGCTGACGCCGCCACCGGGAATCGCGGTGCATAATTTCGGCGTCGCCGCGTCGATCACCAACTGCTCGCTCGGCACCAACCTGACGCTGCGCCACGGCGGCACGCGCGAAAATTATATGGCGCTCAACACGAGCGGCCCGGCGATCTGGGACTATGCGCGCAAGGCGGGGTTCACGCCGGTCTATATCGACGCGCAGCGCACCGGCGGCGGATTGCACAACGGGATGGATGCGGCCGAACGCGCGCGGATCGACACCTTCATCCAGTTCGACGACGTGCCGGTCGAGGAGCGCGACCACGCCGCCGCCGACCGCATCGCCCGCCACCTCGCCAATGGCCGGCGTGAGTTCATCCTGGTCAACAAGGTCGGCGCGCACTTCCCGGTGCACGACAAATATCCCGACAGCCACGCGGTCCACCGTCCGGCGCTGCCGCGCGGCCGTTTTCTGGGGGTCGCGGACACCGGCAAGCGTGACGGGTTCGACGGTCAGGGCGATCAGTGGCGGCTTTACCGCAATGCCTATCGCAACACCTTGCTCTGGAAGGTCGGCGGGTTCTTCGAACGGCTCCTGGCGCCGGGCACGCTGCACGGCGCGACGGTGATCTACACCGCCGATCACGGGCAGGATCTGAACGAACGCGGCGGATCGGGGGTGCACACCCATTGCAGCGGCAACCCGGTGCCCGAAGAGGGGGCGGTGCCGCTTGCGGTGCTCACCGATGCGGCTGCGGCGGGCGCCTGGCAGGGCGCCGCGGCGCGTAACCACGACCGCGCCAGCCATTATCAGCTCTTCCCCACGATCCTGGCGATGATGGGCTACCCCGTCGCGGATGTGCGCGCCGAATATGGCGAGTCGCTGCACGCGCCGCTGGCCGACGAGCTGCGCTTCAACACGCGGTTCAACGCGCGGTTGGGGCGTAAGCCCGAATGGAAACGGATCGACGCGGCGGCACTCGCCCGTCCCCCGCGTGACGATGGCGGCCCGGCGGTGGCGGCGCGCTGACTCGAACGGCTTGCCGTTGCCGCGGCATGCGCCTATAGAAGCGCTGTTCTCGACATTGGAAACCTTGCCGAGGCCGGCCCCACGGGGTTCGGCGGCGACGAGGCGTATTCGGTGTCCATTGGAGTTTTCGTGTGGCGGATATCGCTGCCTTGACCGGTTTGATCGAGCCCGAAGCGCGCGCTTTGGGATTCGATCTGGTGCGCGTGAAGATGTTCGGCGGCGAGGGCGACCGGACGCTTCAGGTGATGGCCGAGCGACCCGACACCCGCCAGCTGAACATCGATGATTGCGCCGACCTGTCGCGCCGCATCTCGGACCGGCTGGACGAGCTGGAAGCCGCCGGCCGCGACCCGATCCCCGAGGCCTACCGGCTCGAGGTCAGCTCGCCCGGCATCGACCGGCCGTTGACCCGGCTCAAGGATTTCGGGGACTGGAAGGGGCATGAGGCTCGCATCACGCTCGCCGAGAAGATCGACGGGCGCAAGCAGTTCAAGGGCGACCTTGCCGGGGTGGACGGCGAGACGATCGCGATCACCGACGGGCAGGGCGTGACCCACGCCATCGCCTTCGCATCCATCGAGGACGCGAAGCTCGTCATCACCAACCGGCTCATCGCCGCAACCCGGCCGCTCTCCACCGAGGGCGCAGACGAATTCGAAGCAGAGGAACAGGACTGATGGCCACCGCCATTTCCGCCAACAAGGCCGAGCTGATCGCGATCGCGAACTCGGTGGCGTCCGAGAAGATGATCGACAAGGCCATCGTCATCGAGGCGATGGAGGACGCGATCGAGCGCGCCGCCAAGAACCGCTACGGCGTCGAGAACGACATCCGCGCCAAGCTCGACCCGCAGACTGGCGACCTGCGCCTGTGGCGCGTGGTCGAGGTGGTCGAGGCCGTCGACGACTATTTCAAGCAGGTCGACCTCAAGGGCGCGCAGAAGCTACAGAAGGACGCCAAGGTCGGCGACTTCATCGTCGATCCGCTGCCCCCGATCGAATTCGGCCGCATTCAGGCGCAGGCGTCCAAGCAGATCATCTTCCAGAAGGTCCGCGACGCCGAGCGTGAGCGCCAGTATGAGGAATTCAAGGACCGTCAGGGCGAAATCATCACCGGCGTCGTCAAGCGCGTCGAGTTCGGTCATGTCGTCGTCGACCTCGGCCGTGCCGAGGGTGTGATCCGCCGCGACGCGCAGATCCCGCGCGAAGTGGTCCGCGTCGGCGACCGCGTCCGCAGCCTGATCCTGAAGGTTGTGCGCGAGACCCGCGGGCCGCAGATCTTCCTCAGCCGCGCGCACCCAGACTTCATGAAGAAGCTGTTCGCGCAGGAAGTGCCCGAAATCTACGACGGCATCATCGAGATCAAGGCGGCCGCCCGCGACCCGGGTTCGCGCGCCAAGATCGGCGTCATCAGCCATGACAGCTCGATCGACCCGGTCGGCGCCTGCGTCGGCATGAAAGGGTCGCGCGTCCAGGCCGTCGTGCAGGAGATGCAGGGCGAGAAGATCGACATCATCCCCTGGTCGCCCGACACCGCGACCTTCGTCGTCAATGCGTTGCAGCCGGCCAATGTCGCGCGCGTCGTCATCGACGAAGAAGATGACCGCATCGAAGTGGTCGTCCCCGACGATCAGCTTAGCCTCGCCATCGGCCGTCGTGGCCAGAATGTCCGTCTCGCCAGCCAGCTGACCGGCAAGGCGATCGACATCCTGACCGAGACCGATTCGAGCGAGAAGCGTCAGGCTGAGTTCGTCGCGAACAGCGAGATGTTCCAGAACGAGCTCGACGTTGACGAGACGCTGGCGCAGTTGCTTGTCGCTGAAGGCTTCAGCAGCCTCGAGGAAGTCGCCTATGTCGAGCTCGACGAGATCGCGGGCATCGAAGGCTTCGACGAGGATTTGGGTCAGGAGCTTCAGAACCGCGCGACCGAAGCGCTCGAGCGTCGCGAGGAAGCCAATCGCGAAGCCCGCCGCGCGCTGGGCGTCGAGGACGAGCTCTCGACCATGCCGTATCTGACCGAGGCGATGCTGGTCACGCTCGGCAAGGCGGGCATCAAGACGCTCGATGATCTCGCCGACCTTGCCACCGACGAGCTGGTCGCCAAGAAGCGTCCGGAACCGCGCCGCCGCGGCGACGGCCCCGCGGCCCCGGTTCGCGAAAGCGACAAGGGCGGTGTGCTCGGCGAGTATGGTCTGAGCGACGAGCAGGGCAATGAGATCATCATGGCCGCCCGCGCGCACTGGTTCGAGGATGAAGACAATGCGGGCGAGCCGGCTTCGACCGGTGGGGAGGACGCTGTTGCGGACTCCGAGCAATGAGCCCCGGTCTGAACTGACGGTCGGGAAGCGTGCGGATGGAGATGCCATCCGCACCTGCATTCTCTCGCGTGCGGAATCCCCGCGCGACGGGCTGATCCGACTCGCGCTGTCGCCCGATGGCGAAGTGCTGCCCGATGTCCGCGCCAAGGCGCCGGGCCGCGGCGCATGGATCGGCGTCGACCGCGCCGGGCTGGCCGCCAGCGGCAAGAAGCTGCACGGTGCGTTGGCCCGCGCGTTCAAGACGAGCGACGTGCGCATCCCCGACGATCTGGGCGACCGGATCGCGGCGCAGCTCGAGCGCGCCTTGCTTGACCGGCTGGGGCTTGAGGCCAAGGCCGGGTATGTCGTTATCGGCGGCGAGCGGATCGAAAAGGCGGGCCGCGGCGGCAAGCTGCACCTGCTGCTCCATGCGTCGGATGCCGGTGCCGACGGCTCGCGCAAGCTCGACCAGGCGCTGCGCGTCGGCACCGACCGCGAAGGCTCTGGCGACACGGGCTTCACATTGCCGTTGCCACGCACCATATTGTCCTTGGCGCTTGGCCGCGAAAATGTGGTACATGTCGGCCTGACAGACCCCAAAGCTGCCGCGCGGGTGAGCGAAGCGCTCGCCCGCTGGCTGCATTTTATCGGTCCCGATCCAGACCCCGAGCCTTGCGAAACACGCTCGCAAGGCGCATCGGGCGCTGGCGGTGACGAGACGAACGACGAACAGACGGGAATTTGAGTTGAGCGATACCGAAAACGACAAGCCGAAACTGGGCATGCGCCAGCCGCTGGGGCTGAAGCGCACGGTCGAGACCGGCAAGGTGAAGCAGAGCTTCAGCCACGGACGCTCGAACACCGTCGTGGTCGAGGTCAAGCGTCGTCGCGTGCTGGGTCCGCAATCGGGTCAGCCCGAGGCCGCGCCCGAGCCGGTGGTCGAGGCTGCGCCGCCCCCGCCGTCCCCGGCTCCCGCGCCGCGCCCGTCCGCGCCCGCTGGCGAAACCGCTCAGGAGCGTCAGGCCCGCATGCTGCGCGAAGCCGAAGAGCAGCGCATGCAGACGAACGAGGACGCGCGCCGCCGCGAGGAGCGCGAGCGTGTCGAGGCTGCTGAAGCCGAAGCGCGCCGCGCCGAGGAAAAGGCGCGCGCCGAAGCCGAGGCCGCAAAGGCGCCCAAGGAAGAGCCCAAGCCCGAACCGGCGCCCGCGCCGGTCGTCGAGGCGGCGCCGCCGCCGGCTCCCGCTTCCGCCCCTACGCTCGCGCCCGCGCCCGCGCCGGTTCCGCCCAAGCCGATCGCGGTTCAGCTCGATCCGAGCCGGCCTGCACCGCGCCAGTTCACCCCGGTGCAGCGTCCCGAGATTCCGCGTCCGGCACCGGCCCGGCCCGAACCGAACCTTGCCGCCAACAACACCGGCAGTGCCGCGCCCGCGCCGCGCCCGGCCGGCGGAGCCAATCTTGGCCCCAATCGTGCCCCGGCGCGTCCGCCGGAGCCGCAGCGACCACAGCAGCGCGACCGCAAGGGCGACGAGCGTCGCGGCGGCAAGCTGACCGTCAACCGCGCCCTTGGCGGCGACGATGGCGCGCGTGCGCGCAGCCTCGCCGCGCTCAAGCGTGCGCGTGAGAAGGAGCATCGCCGCCATTCGGGTCCGCGCGAGCCGCAGGCCAAGCAAGTCCGCGACGTGCAGGTTCCCGACGCGATCACCGTCTCCGAGCTGGCGAACCGCATGGCCGAGAAGGGCGCGGATCTGGTCAAGGCGCTGTTCAAGATGGGCATGCCCGTCACGCTGACCCAGACGATTGATCAGGACACCGCCGAGCTGCTGGTGACCGAATTCGGCCATAACATCGTTCGCGTGTCGGATTCGGACATCGATCTGGCGACCGACACGATCGAGGATGCGCCCGAGACGCTGAAGACGCGTCCGCCGGTGGTCACGATCATGGGCCATGTCGATCATGGCAAGACGTCGCTTCTCGACGCGCTGCGCGGCACCGATGTGGTGCGCGGCGAGGCCGGCGGCATCACCCAGCATATCGGCGCCTATCAGGTGACGCTCAAGGACAAGTCGAAGATCACCTTCCTCGACACGCCGGGCCATGAGGCGTTCTCGGAGATGCGCGCGCGCGGCGCGAACGTCACCGATATCGTCGTGCTGGTGGTCGCCGCGGACGACGGGCTGATGCCGCAGACGATCGAGGCGATCAACCACACCAAGGCGGCCGGCGTTCCGATGATCGTCGCGATCAACAAGATCGACAAGCCTGAGGCCAACGCCCAGCGCGTGCGCGAGCGTCTGCTCGAGCACAATGTGCAGGTCGAGGAGATGGGCGGCGAGACCCAGGACGTCGAAGTGTCGGCGCTCAAGAAGACTGGCCTCGACCAGCTGATCGAGAAGATCCAGCTTCAGGCCGAACTGATGGAGCTCAAGGCCAATCCCGACCGCGAAGCCGAGGGCAATGTGGTTGAAGCGAAGCTCGACAAGGGCCGTGGTCCGGTCGCGACCGTGCTCGTCACGCGCGGCACGCTCAAGGTGGGCGATGTGTTCGTCGTCGGCGCCGAGAGCGGCAAGGTCCGCGCGCTGGTCGACGACAAGGGCCGCCAGATGAAGGAAGCGGGTCCGTCGATGCCGGTCGAGGTGCTCGGCCTGTCGGGCGTGCCGATGGCGGGCGACCTGCTTCAGGTCGTCGAGAACGAGGCGCGCGCGCGTGAGGTTGCCGCCTATCGCGCCAGCGTCATCCAGCAGAAGCGCACGACCAACACCCCCGCCAGCCTCGAGAGCATGTTCAGCGCGCTCAAGGAAAAGCAGGCGATGGAATATCCGCTGGTCGTCAAGGCGGATACCCAGGGCACGGTCGAGGCAATCGTCGCGGCGATCAATAAGATCAGCACCGATGACATCAAGGCGCGCGTGCTGCACGCCGGCGTCGGCGGTATCACCGAGAGCGACGTGAATGCGGCCGCGGCCTCGGGCGCGCCGATCATCGGCTTCAACGTCCGTCCGAATGCCAAGGCACGCGAGATCGCCGATCGCCACAAGGTCGCGTTCAAATATTATGACGTGATCTACGAACTCACCGACGAGATCCGTGCCGGCATGGCCGGCCAGCTCGGTCCGGAAGCGTTCGAAACCGTGGTCGGCCGCGCCGAAATCCGCGAGGTCTTCTCGGCGGGCAAGCATGGCAAGGCGGCCGGTCTGCTGGTCACCGACGGCGCGATCCGCAAGGCGCTCAAGGCCCGCATCACGCGTGACGACGTCATCATCTATCAGGGCGAGATCGCGTCGCTGCGCCGCTTCAAGGACGATGTCGCCGAAGTCCGCGCGGGCCTGGAATGCGGTGTGACGTTCAGCCAGAACTTCACCGACATCAAGCCGGGCGACTATCTCGAAACCTTCGAGGTCGAACTGCGCGAGCGGACGCTCTAAGTGAATCGCCGCCCTGACCTGTGTCGGGGCGGCGGATACTGGCCATGAAGCATACCGAAACCACCGAGACCCGCTCCGTTCGCCTGCTGCGCGTGGGCGAGCAGGTGCGCCATGTGCTGTCCGACATCCTCGCCCGCGGCGAGGTGCATGACGATGTGCTTGCCAGCCATATGGTGAGCGTCACCGAAGTGCGGATGTCGCCCGACCTGCGCCACGCAACGGTGTTCGTGAAGCCGCTGCTCGGCAAGGACGAGGACGCGGTGCTGAAGGCGCTGCGCACCAACACCGCTTATTTCCAGCGCGAGGTCGCGAGCCGCGTGAAGATGAAATACGCGGCACGGATCAAGTTCCTCGCCGATGAAAGCTTCGACGAGGGCAGCCATATCGACCGGCTGCTGCGCGACCCCAAGGTGGCGCGCGATTTGGGCGAGGATGGCGACGCGGAAAGCTGATCGCGTTTCGCACCGGCTGCGCTAGGGTCGCGCGATGGCCAAACTCTATTTCTACTATGCCTCGATGAACGCGGGTAAATCGACCACGCTGCTTCAGGCGGACTTCAACTATCGCGAGCGCGGCATGCGCACGATCCTGTTCACTGCGGCGGTCGACGACCGCGCGGGGGAGGGACGGATCGCGTCGCGCATCGGCCTCGCCGCCGAAGCGATCAGCTTCGACTCGCATATGGACCTGCGTCTGCGCGTCGAGCGCGAGGCGGATGCGGGTCCGGTGCATTGCGTGCTGGTGGACGAGGCGCAGTTCCTCACCGCGGCCCAGGTTGATCAGCTGGCGGCGGTCGCCGACGTGCTCGGCGTGCCGGTGCTCGCCTATGGCTTGCGCACCGACTTCACCGGGGCGTTGTTCGAAGGCTCGGCGCGGCTGCTCGCGCTTTCCGACGCGCTGATCGAGATCAAGTCGGTGTGCCGCTGCGGGCGCAAGGCGACGATGAACCTGCGCGTCGATGAGGAGGGCCGCGCGGTGGCGCAGGGCGCGCAGACCGAGATCGGCGGCAACGACCGCTATATGGCGCTGTGCCGCCGTCACTTCACCGAGGCGATCGCGGCCGCGGGCTGAGACGGTGCTGGTGAATCGCCCTGCCCGATCCTAGATCACGCGCATGAATCCCGATTCCATCGTTTATGGCGCCGCCATCTGGCTGATCCCGCTGGTGATCGCGATCGTCTTCCATGAGGTCGCGCACGGTCTTGCCGCGCGTGCGCTGGGCGATCCGACCGCGGCGGAGCGCAAACGGCTGTCGCTCAATCCCGTCCGCCATGTAGACCCGATCGGCACATTGGTGCTGCCGCTGATCCTCGCGCTCACCAAGATGCCGGTGTTCGGCTGGGCGAAGCCGGTGCCGGTCAATTATGCGCGGCTGCGCAATCCGCGGCGCGACATGGTGCTGGTGGCGCTGGCCGGCCCTGGCATGAACTTCGCCCTCGCGCTGGTCGGCGCGGTGCTGCTCGGCTTGCTGCTGGCGGGCGCGGGCGACACGCCGCTGGGCGGTGTAGGCGAGTTCATCGCATATAATCTGATCAACTTCGTCGGCGTGAACATCTTTCTCGCGCTGTTCAACCTGATCCCGCTGCCGCCTTTCGACGGCGGGCATGTGGTGCAGGGCCTGTTGCCCCCGGCCGCGGCGAAGCGCTGGGCCGGGTTCGGTCGGTTCGGCTTCCCGCTGCTGTTCATCCTGCTGCTCGTCATTCCCTCGATCTGGCCGAACGCCAATATCGTCGCGCAGCTGATCGTCCCGCCGGCGGAGACTGTGAAGCAATGGTTCTTTGCGATCACGGCGGCGATTGTCGGCTGATGCACGGCTGGATCATTCTCGACAAACCGCTGGGACTTGGCTCGACCCAGGGGGTGAGTGCGGTCAAGCGCGCGCTGCGTGAGGGCGGCTACGGCAAGTACAAAGTCGGCCATGGCGGCACGCTCGATCCGCTGGCGACCGGGGTGCTTCCGATTGCGCTCGGGGAGGCGACCAAGCTCGCCGGGCGGATGCTCGACAGCGACAAGGTTTATGATTTCACCGTCCGGTTCGGAACCCAGACCGACACGCTCGATCTGGAAGGCCAGATAGTAGCCGAATCGGACGTGCGGCCGTCGCAATTCGAAGTGGAGGCCGTGCTGCCGCGCTTCACCGGCCCGATCGACCAGGTGCCGCCTGCCTATTCGGCGCTCAAGGTCGATGGCGAGCGCGCCTATGACCTTGCCCGCAAGGGAGAGGAGGTGAAGCTGGCGAGCCGTGCGGTGACGATCCACGCGCTGACGCTGCGTGAAGCGACGGCAGACAGCGCGACGCTCACCGCCCATGTCTCCAAGGGAACCTATATCCGCAGCCTTGCGCGCGACATCGCGCGCGCGCTGGGAACGGTCGGACATGTGACGATGCTGCGGCGGATCAAGGCGGGTCCCTTCACGCTCGATTCCGCGATATCGCTGGACAAACTGGGCGAATCCGCTAAGGGCCGCACGCTTGAACATTGCCTCCTGCCGCTGAGGGCGGGGCTGGACGACATCCCGGCTCTATTCCTCGAACCCGGTCAGGCAGGGGCTCTCCGCCAGGGGAAAGTGTTGACCGGGATTGCCGCGGACAATGGCCAATACTTCGCGCTGGAGGGCGAGACGCCCGTCGCGCTGGTTGCGGTTTCGGACGGAGATGTCCGGGTCGTTCGCGGCTTCAATCTGTAGAATGATGTCGAAGGAAGAAACATGACGATCACGACCGAGCGCAAGGCCGAACTGGCCAAGGAACATGGCCGCAGCGAAGGCGACACCGGCAGCGCCGAAGTCCAGATCGCGATCCTGACCGAGCGCATCGTCAACCTGACCGCGCACTTCAAGGGTCACGCCAAGGACAACCATTCGCGCCGCGGCCTGCTGATGCTGGTCAACAAGCGCCGCAGCCTCCTCGACTACCTCCGCAAGACGGACGGGGATCGCTACACCGCACTCATCGCGAAGCTCGGCCTTCGCAAGTAACCGGAAAGGCGGCCTTCGGGTCGCCTTTTTGCAATACCGGGACTTTAGCCCGGATCCATGGGGCGCAGGCAATCCGGCCGGACCCCCGAACAGGGGTGAAATCACCCCGCACCGCGCGAGCCGGACAGCTCGCACACAGGCCCCGGGCGCATAGGGCGTCCGGCCTTGAGGAAATCAAATGTTCGACAAGAAAACCGTATCGATCGAGTGGGGCGGACAAACCCTGACACTCGAAACGGGCAAGGTTGCCCGTCAGGCCGATGGCGCCATCATGGCGACGCTCGGCGAAACCGTGGTGCTGTGCGCCGTCACTGCCGCCAAGTCGGTGAAGGACGGGCAGGATTTCTTCCCGCTCACCGTCCATTATCAGGAAAAGTACAGCGCGGCCGGCCGTATCCCCGGCGGCTTCTTCAAGCGTGAGCGCGGCGCGACCGAGAAGGAGACCCTGGTCTCGCGTCTCATCGACCGTCCGATCCGCCCGCTTTTCCCGGAAGGCTTCTACAACGAGATCAACGCCATCGCTCAGGTGCTGAGCTATGACGGTGAGAACGAGCCCGACATCCTCGCGATGGTCGCTGCTTCGGCCGCGCTCACCATCTCGGGCGTGCCCTTCATGGGCCCGATCGGCGCCGCGCGCGTCGGCTATGTCGATGGCGAGTACGTCCTCAACCCGACCGACGAGCAGGTTGCCGCCGGCGACCTCGACCTCGTCGTTGCCGCGACGCACGACGCGGTGATGATGGTCGAATCCGAAGCGAACGAGCTGTCGGAAGAGGTCATGCTGGGCGCCGTCCTGTTCGCGCACGACGCGTGCCGCGAAGTGATCAAGGCGATCATCAAGCTCGCCGAGCAGGCCGCCAAGGAGCCGTGGGAAATGGCGTCGTCGGACGACAACGCCAAGCTCAAGGACAAGCTCAAGAAGCTGATCGGCAAGGACATCGCCGCCGCCTACAAGCTGACCGACAAGTCGGCCCGCTCGAACGCGCTCAACGAAGCGCGCGCGAAGGCGAAGGCGCAGTTCACCGAGGACGGCCTGTCGCCGCAGGAAGTCATGGCCGGCATCAAGCTGACCAAGAAGCTGGAAGCGGAGATCGTTCGCGGCGCCATCCTCAAGGACGGCAAGCGCATCGACGGCCGCACCACCACGCAGATTCGCCCGATCGTGGCGGAAACGCACTTCCTTCCGCGTGCGCACGGCTCGGCGCTGTTCACTCGCGGCGAGACCCAGACCATTGCTACGGCAACCCTGGGCACCAAGGATGCGGAGCAGATGATCGACGGCCTGAACGGCCTGTCGTACCAGCACTTCATGCTGCACTATAACTTCCCGCCCTATTCGGTCGGTGAAGTCGGCCGCTTCGGCGCGCCGGGCCGCCGCGAAGTCGGTCATGGCAAGCTGGCATGGCGCGCGCTGCACCCGGTGCTGCCGACCAAGGACGAGTTCCCCTATACGATCCGCCTGACCAGCGACATCACCGAGTCGAACGGCTCGTCGTCGATGGCGTCGGTGTGCGGCGGTTCGCTTGCGATGATGGACGCCGGCGTGCCGATCAAGCGCCCCGTCTCGGGCATCGCGATGGGCCTGATCCTCGAAGGCAAGGATTACGCGATCCTCTCCGACATCCTGGGCGACGAGGATCACCTCGGCGACATGGACTTCAAGGTCGCGGGCACGTCCGAAGGCATCACCACGATGCAGATGGACATCAAGATCGCGGGCATCACGCGCGAGATCTTCGAAGCCGCTCTGAATCAGGCCAAGGAAGGCCGCGCGCACATCCTCGGTGAGATGAACAAGGCGCTGGGCGAGACCCGCTCGGAGCTGTCGGCGCACGCGCCGCGCATCGAGACGCTGCAGATCGACAAGTCGAAGATCCGCGACGTCATCGGTACCGGCGGCAAGGTGATCCGCGAGATCGTCGCCACCACCGGCGCCAAGGTCGACATCGACGACGAGGGTCTGATCAAGATCAGCTCGTCCGATCTGTCGCAGATCGAAGCCGCGATGAACTGGATCAAGGGCATCGTCGAAGAGGCCGAGGTCGGCAAGATCTACAACGGCAAGGTCGTCAATCTCGTCGATTTCGGCGCGTTCGTGAACTTCATGGGCGGCAAGGACGGTCTGGTCCACGTCTCGGAGATCAAGAACGAGCGCGTCGAGAAGGTCTCCGACGTCCTGAGCGAAGGCCAGGAGGTCAAGGTCAAGGTGCTCGAGATCGACCAGCGCGGCAAGGTTCGCCTGTCGATGCGCGTCGTCGATCAGGAGACCGGCGCCGAGCTCGAGGATACGCGTCCGGCTCGCGAACCGCGCGAGGACCGTGGTCCGCGCGGCGATCGTGGTCCGCGCCGTGATGGTGGCGATCGTGGTCCGCGTCGCGATGGCGACCGTGGTCCGCGTCGCGACGGCGGTGACCGTGGTCCGCGTAGCGAGGGTCGGGGTGATCGGGGCGATCGCGGTCCGCGCCGTGAGCGTTCGGAAACCAAGGACGAGGGCGGCGAGGACATCGGCCTCCCCGCGTTCCTCACCGGCGGCAACGACGACTAAGGTCGCAAGCCCCGGGCTGACATGAAAAGGGCTCCGGGAAACCGGAGCCCTTTTTGGTTGTCCTTCTCAGCGGTGCGCGGCGCGCTACGCTACGGGGCGATCCCCATCTCGTGGAACGTCGCGGCGACGAAGGGGTCCTGCGCGAGCGCCGCCTTCACATCTGCGTCACCGCCGGCCTGATCGCCTTTCCGCAGCTTGGCGATGCCGCGGCCATAGAGCGAGGCGGCGAGGGTCGGCGCCTTGGCGAGCACGGCCGAATAGCGCGTGATCGACTCGTCGAACTTGCCCTGCCGCAACAGCACCAGCGCCAGGCTGTCGACGATCGGCGGCGTCCCCGGCATGATCTTCAGCGCCGCCGTGCAATCGGCATGGGCCTGATCCAGGTCGAAATTGGCACCCCCCTGCGTCCAGCACAGCTGGTTCAGGACGATCGGGCTGCGCGGCGCCTTGGCCCGCAGCTTGGCGAGTAGCGCGCGCGCCTCCTCGGCGCGGCCGAGCTTGATCAGCAACTTCGCGCGGTCCGGCCACAGCGCCTCCGGATCGGAACTGCGGCTGATCGCGGTATCGATCGTCGCGAGCGCGGCCTTGAGGTCGCCCGATCCCGCCTGCGCGCGCCAGCGGATGTTCTGCGCGAACTGGTGGTCGGGCTGAATGGCGAGGATGGCATCGGCATCGGCGATGGCCCTGGCGTATTCGCGCTGACCCAGCAGGAACCCGGCGCGGGTGCCCATCGCCCACAGATTATTCTCGAGCAGGTCAATCGCCCGGCCCAGCGCCGCGACCGCGCCTCCGATATCGCCCTGATTCCGCAGCACCAGCGCCCGTCCGTGAAATACATAGGCCAGCCGCGGATTCATCGCCGCCGCCTTGTCTAGGCTGTCGAGAGCCTGTTCGTTCTGCTTCTTCCACGCCAGCGCGACGCCGCGATTGGCCCAGGCGAGCGCGTGGTCGGGGTCGAGCTTGATCGCCTTGTCGAAGTCGGCGATCGCCTCGTCCATCCGCCCCGTCTCGAGGAAGTTGTGCCCGCGCCGGCTCCAGCCATCGGCGGTGGTGGGAACGTCCTTTTCGAACGCGTCGGTCTCGGCCGATGTCAGGCGATAGTCGTGCGGGGCCATCACGCGCACCGCGACGTCGGACATCGTCTTCATCGGCGCGGCCGCGGCCCGCGCGTCGGCCGCCGAGATTTCCGGCACCAGCGCGCGGGTGGTGCTCTCCATCTCAAGCACCCCGTCCGCGATCCTGGTGCGCCGCGAGAATTCGAACCCGGCGAGTTTGCGCGGCGCGACGTCCGCGCCCTTGATCGAAAAACCCTCGCCCCCGCGCGGCAGGTCGATGCGTTCGCGCGTCACCGCATAATGCGGGAAGTTGACCACATAGGGCGCGTCGGCGTTGGCGCCGGCCTCGCGCTCGGTATCGATCTCCCAGCCAAGGCTCGCCCCGTCGAGTTCATAGCCCTCGCCCGCCTCCCATGTCAGGTCGGCCTTTCCGGTCAGCGTCAGCCGGTGCTCCCCGTTCCGCTCGTTGAAGGACGCCCCGACCTTCTCCGGCGTGACGAAGTCGTACTGACGCTTCCAATAGGCCTTGAGCGTGGTGTCGAGCTGCTCGGGCGCCAGCGACCCCAGCTGGTGCCGGAGCGCCTGCGCCTCGTCGCCGCGCGTGATGGTCGTCACCTCGATCGGCGCCGGCAGCGAAATACCCGCCTTGGCGTCGATGAAGATGTCGGTCTCGGTCACCGGCCGGGTAAAGGGTTGCTGCGCGATCGCGACCAGCTCGGCACCCTCCGGCCGGAGCGGGAGCGCCCAGCGGAACGGCGGCGCGGCGATATCGTCGATCGCGCCGTCGCCGGTGCGCGTGCCGTCGAGCCAGTAGGTGCGGCCCGCGATCTGCGCGCGCACCAGCACATGATCGAACAGCCCCGCCATCGGCAGCCGCGCGTCGAGCCCGTCGCCGCCGGTGCTGCTCACCGAAGCGGCATCCGCCTCGATCCCCAGCGAATGCAGCAGCGCGAGGAGCAGCGCAGTCTTGCCCTTGCAGTCGCCAAAGCGGCGCGTCCACGTCTCGTCGGCGCTGGCGGGGGCCAGATTGCCCTCGTTCATCCCGCGATAGACGTAGCGGACGCGGTCCTGCACCAGCTTGAGCGCCGCGGCGGCCTGCACCCTGGGGTCGGCGCTCGCCGCGGCGCTCAAGCT
>Ga0247823_10000783_pt1 | contig 26762 bp, 27 predicted proteins | sample 13C_PalmiticAcid_2_FD_192426 | JGI IMG/M metagenome (GOLD analysis project Ga0247823, IMG submission 192426) | Soil microbial communities from agricultural site in Penn Yan, New York, United States - 13C_PalmiticAcid_Day30 | ecosystem: Environmental > Terrestrial > Soil > Agricultural land... | reverse complement strand
GTTCATCCGGTGGACGAAATCAGTGCGGTCGTGGCGGAACTGGTAGACGCGCAACGTTGAGGTCGTTGTGGGCGAAAGCCCGTGGAAGTTCGAGTCTTCTCGACCGCACCATTTCTTGAAAAGCGTTGGAAGATACGGGCCGGGGGCAACCCCGCCCGTCGCGCTGGCGGATGGCGTGTAACCGTTTACCGCTCGCTAGTGCCCGTCTATACCAACCCCGCTATACGAGGCATCCGGACGCCGGAGCCGGTGCATGAGGGGATGAAGGCATGGAGGCTGGCCAGATGGCAGGGGGGAACCCGCCGATTCGCCGGATCGTGATCGTCGGCGGCGGCACTGCCGGCTGGATGACCGCGGCCCTGCTCTCCAAGCTTCTCTTCCGCGGGTACGAGATCACGCTGGTCGAATCGGACGAGATCGGGATCATCGGCGTCGGCGAAGCGACCATCCCGGGCATCAAGGACTATAACCATCTCGCCGGCATCGACCTGACCGAGATGATCCGCGCGACCCAGGCGACGTTCAAGCTGGGGATCGAATTCGTCAACTGGCGCGAGCCGGGGTTCCGCTACATCCATGGCTTCGGCAAGATCGGCACCGACCTGATGTGGCTCCATCCGCACCAGCTGTGGCTCAAGCTCGCCGCAATGGGTCAGGCAAAGCATTTCGACCTCTATTCGCTCAACACGCTCGCGGCGCGGCAGAACAAGTTCTGCTTCCCCGATCCGCGCAACCCGGGATCGCCGATGGGGCATCTCGACTATGCCTATCATTTCGACGCGTCGCTCTATGCCCGCTTCCTGCGCACCCGGTCCGAAGCACAGGGCGTGACCCGGGTCGAGGGGCGGATCGTCGAGGTGAAGCAGCGGTCCGACAATGGCTTCGTCGAAAGCGTCGTGCTGGCCGACGGGCGGGCGGTCTCAGGCGACCTGTTCGTCGATTGCTCGGGGATGCGCTCGCTGCTGCTCGGCCAGACGCTCGGCGTGGGCTATGAGGACTGGAACCACTGGCTGCCGTGCGACCGGGCGCTGGCGGTGCCGTGCGAGAGCGTGTCGCCGCTGACGCCCTATACGCGCTCCACGGCGCATGGATCGGGCTGGCAGTGGCGCATCCCGCTTCAGCATCGCATCGGCAATGGCCATGTCTATTCGAGCGCACATATCAGCGACGAGGCGGCTGCGGAGACGCTGCTCGCCAATCTCGACGGCAAGGCACTCGCCGACCCGCGGCCGGTGCGGTTCGCACCGGGCAAGCGGCGCAAGGCGTGGGAGAAGAATGTCGTCGCGATCGGGCTCGCCAGCGGATTCCTCGAGCCGCTCGAATCGACCAGCATCCACCTGATCCAGACCGGCATCCTCAAGCTGGTGGCGCTCTTCCCGGGGCAGGGATTCAACGCCGCCGACATCGCCGAATATAACCGCCAGCACAATTTCGAGTTCGACGATGTGCGCGACTTCATCATCGCGCACTACAAGGTCACCAATCGCGAAGACACGCCCTTCTGGGCGCATGTGCGGCACATGGACGTGCCCGACAGCCTCAAGGAACGGCTCGAGCTGTTCCGCGCCTCAGGCCGCTTCTTCGTCCATGGCAAGGCGGAGCTGTTCCGTGAGGAAAGCTGGGTGCAGGTGCTGCTCGGCCAGGGGATGGAGATGGCCTACGACCCGGTCGTCGACATGATCCCCGAGGACGACGTCGCCGGGTTCATGCGCGATATCGAGGAAGTGAATGCCGATGTCGCGGCGGCGATGCCGATGCACGAGGCGTTCATCGACCGCCACTGCAAGGCGCCGCCGATCGCGGCCTAGTTTGAGGCGGCACCAGCCTGCCCCCTCGACGGGGAGCGGGCTGGCGCAGCCAAACCTCAGAACGGCACGTCGTCGTCGAGATCGTCCGGGAAGCCGCCGCCCGCGGGCGCGCCGCCGCCGCTGCTTCCGCCACGGCTACCACCACCATAGCCGCCGCCCGACGAACCGCCGCCAAAGCCACCACCGCCGCCGCGGCTGCTCGACTGGCCGGCGAATTCGGCATCGCCGCCGCCCCAGTCATCACGCGCGCCACCGCCCGAGCCGCCGCCGCCCTGGCCGCCGCCGGGACCGTCGAGCATCACCAGCTTGGCGTCGAAGCCCTGGAGCACGATCTCGGTCGAATAACGGTCGGCGCCCGACTGGTCCTGCCATTTGCGGGTCTGGAGCTGACCTTCGAGATAGACCTTGCTGCCCTTGCGCAGATAGCGCTCGGCGACATTGGCGAGACCTTCGGAAAAGAGCTTCACCGTATGCCATTCGGTGCGCTCTTTCTTCTCGCCCGAATTACGATCCTTCCAGCTCTCCGACGTGGCGATACGCAGTTCGACCACCTTGCCGCCGTTCGAGAAGGACCGGCTTTCGGGATCGCGCCCGAGATTGCCGACCAGGATCACCTTGTTGACGCTGCCCGCCATTTCAACTCCGCCTTGAATTCGATAAAAGTTACCGCAGGAATGGCCGAGATCATCAACCTGAACAAGGCCCGGAAGGCCAAAGCCAAGGCAGCAGGTGCCGCAAAGGCTGTGGAGAACCGTGCCAAGTTCGGCCGCACCAGGGCCGAGAAGGCGCGCGACGACGCCGAGCGCACCCGGATCGAGCGCGCCGTGGACGAGTCGAAGCGCGACTAGAGCCCGATCGCGGTCGCCGTCCAATAGGTGACACCCGCCGCGATATAGGCCAGCGCGAACAGGTAGACGATCATCACCGTCGGCCATTTCCAGCCATTGGTCTCCCGCCGCGCGACCGCGATGGTCGACAGGCATTGCGGCGCGAAGACGAACCAGGCGAGGAAGGCGAGCGCGGTCGGCAACGGCCAGCGCGCCGCGAGCTGGGTGCCGAGCGCCACGCCCTCTTCATCCGCTTCGGCATCGATCGAATAGACCGTCTGGAGCGCCGACACCGCAACTTCGCGCGCCGCCATCGCCGGGATCACGGCAAGGCTCATCTCATGATTGAAGCCGATCGGCTTCAGCACGACCTCGAGCCCGCTCGCGATCCGGCCGGCGACCGAATATTCGCTCTGCTTCACGCCTTCCGGCGCGACCGGATAGGAAGCGAGCAGCCACAAAGCGACCGTGACACCCATGATGATCGTGCCCGCTCGGCGCAGGAACAGCCAGGCACGCTGCCACAGGCCGATCCACAGGTCGCGGATCGCGGGAAGCTGGTAGCGCGGCAGCTCCATCATGAACCCGCTGCTCTTGCCCTTGGTCGCGGTGAGGCGCAGCACGAAGGCGGCGGCGATCGCACCGACGATGCCGAAGACGTAGAGGCCGAACAGCACCAGCCCCTGAAGCCCGATCCCCCAGCCGACACTGGTCGCCGGGATGAACGCGCCGATGATGACGGCATAGACCGGCAGCCGCGCCGAACAGGTCATCAGCGGCGCGATCAGGATCGTCGTCAGCCGCTCCTTGGGATCGTCGATCGAACGCGCGGCCATGATTCCGGGAATCGCGCAGGCGAAGGAGGACAGCAACGGAATGAACGCCCGGCCCGACAGGCCGACCCCGGACATCAGCCGGTCCATCAGCAACGCGGCGCGGACCATATAGCCCGACGCCTCGAGGATCAGGATGAAGAGGAACAGGATCACGATCTGGGGCAGGAACACCACCACCGACCCGACGCCGTTGATGATCCCTTCGATCAACAGGTCGCGCAGGAAGCTTTCGGGCAGGGTCGCCGCGGCGCCCTCCGCCAGCCAGCCCTGGAAGCCCTCGATCCAGCCGATCGGCGCTTCGGACCAGGCGAACACCGCCTGGAACATGACGAGCATGATCGTGGCGAGGATCACCGGCCCGGCGACGGGGTGGAGCACGACGCTGTCGACGGCGCGGGTGAAGGCGCGGCCGCGGGGCTGATCGGTGATCGCGACCCTTGCGACGCGGCGCGCCTCGCGCTGATAGTGGGTGATATCCGCATCGGGCGCGGCGGGCGCTTCGGGCCGGGCGCCGCTCAGCACCCCGGCAAGCGCGGCACGCAGATCGTCGAGCCCGCGCTTGCGCACCGCGACGGTGCTGACCACCGGCACACCGAGCTCGGCCGACAACGCATCGGTATCGATGGTGAGGCCATCGCGCGTCGCCATGTCGATCATGTTGAGCGCGACCACCATCGGCCGGCCGAGCTGGCGCAGCTGAAGCACGAAGCGCAGGTGATTCTCGATGTTCGAGGCGTCGGCGACCACGATCAGCGCGTCGGGCAGCCGCTCGCCATCCTGCTTGCCGAGCACGACATCGCGGGTCACCGCCTCGTCCGGGCTCGACGGATCGAGGCTGTAGGTGCCGGGCAGATCGACCAGCTCGACCGGGCGCCCGTCATCGAGCGCCATGCGGCCGGCGTGGCGCTCGACCGTGACGCCGGGATAGTTGCCGACCTTTTGCCGCGCCCCGGTGAGCGCGTTGAACAAGGCGGTCTTGCCGGCATTGGGGTTGCCGACCAGTGCGACGAGCGGGGACTGGTTCATTCGGCCGCCACCGCCACCTGAATGGTTTCGACCACATGGCGGCGCAGCGCCACGGTCATCCGCCCGATCCGCACCGCTGCGGGACCGCCAAGCCAGCCATTGGGCTTGACCAGCTCGACCTCGACGCCCTCGTCCAGTCCGAATTCGCGCAGGCGGCGCGCTTCCGACGGATCGAGCGAATTCCAGTCAACCGACGCAACCGTCGCAGGTACATTGCGCGCCGCACGCGCCAGGGGAAGACTCATAATGCGAGCGATTATCAACAACATCGGATAAAGGCCAGCCTCTTCCGCACCGCTACCCGTTTTCAGGCCGCGCAGCCTTGCAAAAGCGCCCGGTATCGCGCACGCGCACGGCTCCCCTCCATCACAGCAAGCTTGCCATGACCGACTCCGCATTTCGTGACGCTGCCCTGACTTCCAAGGCCTGGCCCTATGAGGAAGCGCGCAAGCTGCTGAAACGCTATCCCGACGGCAAGCCGGACGGCTCCCCCGTGCTGTTCGAGACCGGCTATGGCCCCTCGGGCCTGCCGCATATCGGCACCTTCAACGAAGTGCTGCGCACGACGATGGTCCGCCGCGCGTTCGAGACACTGTCGGACACGCCCACCCGCCTGATCGCGTTCAGCGACGACATGGATGGCCTCCGCAAGGTGCCGGACAATGTGCCGAACAAAGAGATGCTGGCGCAGTATCTCGGCATGCCGTTGACCAAGGTGCCCGACCCGTTCGAGAAGTACGAGAGTTTCGCGCACCACAACAATGCGAAGCTGCGCGAATTCCTCGACCGCTTCGGCTTCGACTACGAATTCGTCTCCTCGACCGACTATTATACCGGCGGCACGTTCGACGAGGCGCTGAAGCTCGTGCTGCGTTCCTATCAGGGCATCATGGACGTGATGCTGCCGACGCTGCGTGCCGAGCGTCAGGCGACCTATTCGCCCGTCCTGCCGATCAGCCCCAAGAGCGGCATCGTGCTTCAGGTTCCCGTCGAGGTGCTGGATCCCGAGACCGGCATGATCGCGTTCGAGGATGAAGGCGAGCGGATCGAGCAGACCATCCTCGGCGGCAAGGCCAAGCTGCAATGGAAGGTCGACTGGGCGATGCGCTGGGTCGCGCTCGGCGTCGACTATGAGATGGCCGGCAAGGACCTGATCGATTCGGTGATCCAGTCGAGCAAGATTGCGCGCGTCATGGGCGGCCGCCCGCCCGAGGGCTTCAACTACGAGATGTTCCTCGACGAAAAGGGCGAGAAGATCTCCAAGTCCAAGGGCAATGGCCTCAGCCTCGACCAATGGCTGACCTATGGCCCGGACGAGAGCCTTGCCTTCTATATCTATCGCGAGCCCAAAAAGGCCAAGGCGCTGCACATGGGCGTGATCCCGCGCGCGGTGGACGACTACTGGCAGTTCCGCGGAAACTATCCGAACCAGCCGGTCGAGCAGAAGCTCGGCAACCCGGTCCACCATGTCCATAATGGCGATGTGCCGGGCGAGACGCTGCCGGTGACCTTCGGCCTGCTCCTCAATCTGGTCGGGGTGATGGGCGAGGCGAGCAAGGAGCAGGTCTGGGGCTATCTTGCCAATTACGTCCCCGACGCGACGCCGGAGAAGCACCCGGCGCTCGACGCGCTGATCGGCTATGCGCTGGCCTATGGTCGTGACTTCATCGCGCCGACGCTCAACCGCCGCGCGCCCGAGGGCGTGGAGATCGCGGCGCTGAAGCGGCTCGACGCCGATCTGGCCGCGCTGCCTGCCGACGCCAGCGCCGAGGATATCCAGAACATCGTCTACGAGATCGGCAAGACCGGCGACTTCGCCGAGCTGCGCGACTGGTTCAAGGCGCTGTATGAGACGCTGCTCGGCAGCTCGCAGGGGCCGCGCATGGGCAGCTTCATCGCGCTCTACGGCATCGAGAACAGCCGCAAGCTGATCGCCGAAGCGCTGGCCAAGGCGGACTAACCCTTACTCAATCGCCGGGGCGAGCCAGCGCAGCCGCGCGGCATCGCCCGATCCGCTGCCGGCAACCACGCTGGCGCGGACACCGGCGGCAGTCAGTGCCTCGACGATCGCCGCGGCGCCCGGCCCGGACACGCCGACCGGCAGGTTGAGCCGCTGCGCCCCCCAGATCGCGGTGGCGAGCGCATCGGGATCGGGCTTGCCCTCGCGCAGCGCGATATCGGGCAGTACCGCGGCGGGCGGGGTCAGCGTGATCTTCCAGTCGGGCGCACTCGCAGCGACCCGCGCCTCGAGCGTACGGTAGACCCCGATCCCCGCGCCGGGCAGCGGCGCGGCAGTCACCACCGCGCGCTGGGCATCGCGATCGATCAGCACCGCGTCGGGCGCGGCCCCGGCGACCAGCGCGAGCTGCTCGGCAGTCCGCACCGCCGCTGCATCCGCTGCCGCGACGCGCTGATTCTGCGCGGCGGAAACCTGCGCGGCCTCTGCCTGCGCACCGGTGCCGACGCGGACCTGTTCAAGCGCCACGTCCACCTCGCGCCCGAATAGCCGCTCCAGCGTCGCCGCGGTGGCGCGCCCGGCATCGGGGCGCAGCTGCCGTGTCAGCACCGTCGCGCTGACACGCAGCGGCGCATGCGCATAGTCGAGCTCGAGCTGGGCGAGCCGCACCCCGCCCTCGAACTGGCTGGCGATCACCTCGCGCGCCTGGCGCGAGGCGGTGGCCTCCCACGCGATCTGGCGCAGCGCCAGCCCGAGCGGAATCGCGAAAGCGACCAGCGCGGCGATCACCAGCACTGTCTGGAGCATCGTCTGCTTGGGTGAAAGCGACGAGCCGAAGCCATAGAGGCGCGCGATCACTGCGGCGGAGACCGCGATGGTGATGAGGTTGGTGAGGAACAGCAGCAGCGCGCCGCCGAACACCGTGCCGTTCCAGGTGGCGAGGCCGAAGCCGACCACGGCGAGCGGCGGCATCAGCGCGGTGGCGATCGCAACGCCGACCACGGTGCCCTCGCGCCCGCGGATCATCGCATAGGCGCCGGCGAGCGCGGAGAAGAGCGCGACGAGCAGGTCGAACAGATTGGGGCGGGTGCGCGCGGCGATCTCCGACGTCACATTCTGGAGCGGCGAAACCAGCACCAGCAATGCCGTGAAGCCCACCGCGATCACCGTGCCCAGCGCCAGCGCCATGCCCGAGCGGCGGATCTCGTCGCCGTCGAAGGTGGCGAGGCCGAAGCCGAGGCCGATGATCGGCCCCATCAACGGCGAGATCAGCATCGCGCCGATCACCACCGCGGGCGAGGAGAGCAGCAGGCCGAGCACCGCGATCCCCGCCGACATCAGCACCATGAAGACGTAACGGCCGTTCCACGCCGCCTCACCGCGCACCTTTTCGAGGACCGCTCCATGATCGACCGAAGCGACGACGGTACCCCGCCACCAGAGGGACAAGGGATTGCGACGGGGCCGTACTATGTTGTCCATGCCCGGAGGCTAAGGACTTTGCCCCTCGCGTTCCAGCGGTTAGGCAGGGGCCGACACCAAGGGGAGCATCATGGCGAACACGACAAGGCGCATGGCCCCTTCGGCTCTGAGGACCTTTCTGAAGAGCGAAGCGGCCGGCGGCATCCTGCTGATCGCCGCAGCGGTGCTGGCGATGCTCGCCGCCAATCTGCCCGGCCTGTCCGAAGACTATTTCCACTTTCTGCATCTGCAGACGGGTCCGGCGATCAGCCCCAAATACGGGCCGATGACGGTGCATCTGTGGATCAACGACGCGCTGATGGCGGTGTTCTTCCTGCTCGTCGGGCTCGAGATCAAGCGCGAGTTCGTCGACGGCCAGCTCGCCAGCTGGGAGGACCGGCGGCTGCCCGTGGTCGCGGCGGCGGCGGGCATGCTGGCGCCCGCGCTCGTCTATCTCGCCATCACCGGCGGCGGGCCGCTCGCGCCCGGCTGGGCGATCCCTGCCGCGACCGATATCGCCTTTGCGATCGGCGTCCTTGCGCTGCTGGGCAAGCGCGCGCCCGCCTCGCTCAAGCTGTTCCTGACCACGGTCGCCATCGTTGATGACATGGGCGCGGTGGCGATCATCGCGCTCGCCTATACCAAGAGCCTCGGCTCACTCGCGCTGGCGGCCGGCGCGCTGGTGATGGTGGTGATGCATGTGCTGAACCGCAGCGGGGTGGTGAAACTGTGGCCCTATCTGCTGCTCGGTGCGCTGCTCTGGTATTTCGTCTTCCTGTCAGGCGTGCACGCCACCGTCGCGGGCGTGCTCACCGCGATGATGATCCCGGTCAAGAAGACCCCCGGCACCCCCGATGCGCAGGATTCACCGCTCCACCGGCTCGAGCATGCACTGGCGCCCTGGGTCGCCTATGCGATCGTGCCGCTGTTCGGATTCGCCAATGCCGGCGTCAGCCTGGCCGGCATGTCACCCGCCATCCTGCTGGCGCCGCTGCCGCTGGGCATCGCCGCCGGGCTCTTCATCGGCAAGCAGGCGGGCATTTTCGGGAGCATCTGGATCGCGGCGAAGACCGGCTTCGCCAGCCCGCCGGGCCGGGCGACCTGGCCCCAGATCTATGGCGTCGCAATGCTGTGCGGGATCGGCTTCACGATGAGCCTGTTCATCGGCGGCCTTGCCTTTCCCGACAATCCCGAACTGATCGATGAGGTGAAGATCGGCGTGCTCGCCGGGTCGATCCTGTCGGCAGTCGCAGGGTTCCTGATCCTGCGCTTTGCGCGCCCGTGGAAGGACGGCAAACGCCGCGACGCGGATATCGCGCGCGACGATACGGAATTGGATGCGGCGTGAAGCGGAGCGCAACCGACCTGCCGGACCTCGCCATGCTTCTGGCGCAGGTCGCACGCGGCGACCGCAAGGCGATGACCGAGCTGTACGAGGCGACAGCGCCGGTCCTGCACGGCATCGCCGCCGCGATCACCCGCGATTCCACTGCTGCCGCGCAACTGACCGAAAGCGCCTATCTGCGCGTCTGGGATCGCGCACCGCGCTTCGACCCCGCCGCTAGTGAGGCGCACGCCTGGCTCGCAGCGATCGCACGCAACGGCGCGGTCGAGTGGCGACGCCGGGTGCCCGGCCCCTCTGCCTTTGCCGATGCCGAGATCCTGCTGTCGGACGAAACACTGCTGACTGGCGAGGCGCCAGTCGGCTGGGATACCGCAGCCACCCTGCTGCACTATCGCCTGCGCGCGCTTCCCGTCGATGAGCAGGCCGCGATCCGCGTGGCGTTGCTGACCGGCGCGACCCATAGCGAGATCGCGCAGGCCGCGCTCGCCAACCCCGCGACCATCGAACGGCGTATCGCCGACGGGCTCGCCGTGCTCGCCCGGGAGTCCGGCATTACCGCGTCGAACGAATCCGCGCTCGCCCGCGCGCTCGCGCTTGGCACGCTTGAGGGAAGCGCACGCGCAGCGGCTCTGCGCAAGCAGCTTTCCGACCCGGGCTTTGCCGCCGAGGTCGAGGATTGGCAGCTGCATCTCGCCCCCATGCTCGAGGCGCTGGCCCCGGCAGAGCCACCCGCCGAGCTCCGGGCGCGGATCGAGGCGCTGATCGATCTGCGCGAGGCCGATGCGCCGCGCCGCGCGCGCCGCCTTATGGTACGCTGGCCGCTCGGGCAGGCCACCGCGATCGGCCTTGCCGCCGCACTCGCCGGTGCGCTGGCGGCAATGGCGATCTTCATCTTCGCGCTGGGCGGCCTTCAGCCGCGGCCGCCGGGCGCCGCTCCCGTGCTGATCGCCCAAATGGCGGGGCAGGATCGCCGCCCCGACCTGGCGATCCGCTACGATCCCGTCGGCTCCGCGATCCGCGTCCGCGCGCGGCGGCTTGATCCGGCGCAGGGCGTCGCCGACCTGTGGCTGCTGGCGACCGACGGGACGCCCCATTTCCTTGGCCGGGTCACGGGCAACGGGGTCGATCGCTTCCCGCTTCCCCGGACCACCCAGCAGCTGATTACCGATGGCGCGACGGTGATGGTGACGGTGGTTCCGGCCGATCAGGCCCGCCGCTCCGAGCCGTCCGGCAAGGTTGTCGCATCGGCACGCTTCGTGCTGGTCTGAAAGAATTTCCGCGACGGCGGAACCGATCCGCCGAACGGGCGTTGTTCTGCTGCTTGATCGATGAGAAAGAGCATGTTGACGATCCGGACCCATGCGGAATGGATCGTCCAGGGAGGCCCGCCGCGAAAGCGACGGGCCTTACTCTTTTCCACGCCCTCCGATTTGCCCGACGCGCAACATTCCCATAGCATGGCGGCAGTCGAGACGGCGGAGTAGCAGCGTCATGCGTTTGATCGGCACCCTCATCGCCCTGAGCCTGGCCGCTGGCCCCGCACTCGCGCGCGACCAGTCGTTCGGTGTGTGGCGCAACCCGTCCAACAGCGTCCATGTGCGCGCCCAACCGTGCGGCAACCGCATGTGCGGCGTCGTCATCTGGGCAAACGACAAGGCCCGGGCCGACGCCGCGCGCGGCGGTACCGCCAAGCTGGTCGGATCGACGCTGTTCCGCGACTTCGTGCAGGAAAAGCCCGGTGTGTGGCGCGGGCGGGTCTTCGTGCCCGACATCAACAAGACATTCTCGGGGACGGTCAGCGTGCTCGATCCCAACCGGATCGAAGGCAAGGGCTGCCTGCTGGGGCGCGTCGGCTGCAAATCGCAGATCTGGACGCGGATCCAGCCATAGAAAACGGGGCGACCGAAGCCGCCCCGCTGTTAGGTTCAGAGCTTTTCGGTCAGCTCCGGCACGATCTTGAACAGATCGCCGACCAGGCCGAGATCCGCGACCTGGAAGATCGGCGCATCCTCATCCTTGTTGATGGCGATGATGGTCTTCGAATCCTTCATGCCCGCAAGGTGCTGGATCGCGCCCGAGATGCCGATCGCGACATAGACTTCCGGCGCGACGATCTTGCCGGTCTGGCCGACCTGATAGTCGTTGGGGGCATAGCCCGCATCGACCGCCGCGCGGCTCGCACCGACCGCGGCGCCGAGCTTGTCGGCGAGCGGGTCGATCAGCCCGTGGAACTGCTCCGACGAGCCGAGTGCACGGCCGCCCGAGACGATCACCTTGGCGCTGGTCAGCTCCGGACGCTCCGACTTGGCGATTTCGGCGCCGACGAAGCTCGAAAGACCTGAATCACCCTTGCCCGACACGGCTTCGACCGAGGCACTTCCGCCTTCCGTCGCCGCCTTCTCGAATGCGGTGCCGCGCACGGTGAGGACCTTCTTGGCGTCCGCCGACTTGACCGTTGCGATCGCGTTGCCGGCATAGATCGGGCGCGTGAAGGTGTCGGCGCTTTCGACCGACAGCACTTCGCTGATCTGCATCACGTCGAGCAACGCGGCGACGCGCGGCGCGATGTTCTTGCCGGTGGTGGTGGCGGGCGCGACGAAGGCGTCGTAACCGGCCATCAGATCGGCGACGAGCGGCGCGACATTCTCCGCCAGTGCATGGCCATAGGCGGCATCATCGGCCAGCAGCACCTTGGACACGCCGGCGATCTTCGCCGCGGCGTCGGCCGCACCCTGTGCGCCCTGTCCGGCGACCAGCGCGACGACATCGCCCAGCCTGGTGCCAGCCGTGACGGCGGCAAGCGTTGCGTCCTTGACGCTGTTGTTGTCGTGTTCGACCCAGACCAGCACGCTCATTTCGCAACTCCCAGCGCCTTGAGCTTGCCGACAAGCTCATCCACATCCGCAACCTTGACGCCGGCCTGGCGCTTGGCCGGCTCGGTGACGCTGACGACGGTGAGGCGCGGAGCCACATCGACGCCATAGTCGGCAGGGGTCTTCTGGTCGAGCGGCTTGCTCTTGGCCTTCATGATGTTGGGCAGCGAGGCATAGCGCGGCTCGTTCAAGCGAAGGTCGGTGGTGACGATCGCCGGAAGCTTGAGCTTCACCGTCTCGAGACCGCCATCGACTTCGCGGGTCACATCGACCTGCTCGCCCGCAACCTCGACCTTCGACGCGAAGGTGCCCTGGCCCCAGCCGAGCAGCGCGCCCAGCATCTGGCCGGTCTGGTTGTTGTCGTCGTCGATCGCCTGCTTGCCCAGGATGATCAGGCCGGGCGCTTCCGCCTCGGCGACCTTCGCCAGCAGCTTGGCGACGCCCAGCGGCTCGACCTTGTCCTCGGCGACGATCAGGATGGCGCGATCCGCACCCATCGCCAGCGCGGTACGCAGCGTTTCCTGCGCCTTCTGCTCGCCGATCGAGACCACGACGATCTCGGTCGCCGCGCCCTTTTCCTTGAGGCGGATCGCCTCTTCGACGGCGATCTCGTCGAACGGGTTCATGCTCATCTTGACGTTGGCGAGGTCGACCCCCGTTCCGTCGGCCTTCACCCGCGGCTTCACGTTATAGTCAAGCACACGCTTGACCGGCACCAAGACTTTCATCGCATTCCTTCCCAACGCATCAGGACCAAATTCCAAAGAGATGAACCGGCTCGCACCGCCCATGTTCCCCGGCTTCTAACGCCCGGGGGCCCTTGGGGGTGACGACAAAAACTTGACCGTAGCGGCCTCGCTCTTCTCCCTGGCAACCCTCGGCGGCCGCTATCACATTTTCGCTGCCCGCTTGGCCAGCATTTTCCGCGCGAGCGCAACCCGAGGATAGCGTTTTGCCGCATCGGGTCTGGATACCCCTTGTAGCGATTCTCTATTTTTCGCAAGTCCGGTATGGATTCTGTCGTTTGCCGTAGCGGTAGTTCATTCGACATTCATTGCCGATCCGCAACGAAGGCGCCTGGGATCGAGGAGGGATACATGAGACGCCGCCGCATTGCGTTCATGCTTCGCGCCATGGTGATGACGACGCCGTCCTTCATCACGACGTGCGGAGATCAGGCGCGTACCCCCGAAGCGGCGCAGCCCACCCCGCCTGCGGTTCAACGCCCCCAGGCTGCGCATTCAGCCGGGCAGCCGATCGGCGGGACCATGGTCAAGGCTGGGCAGAATCCCAAGGGCAGGATCGACGCCAGGGCATCGACACAGGGCGGCGGCACGCGGATCCATGGCACGCGCACCAGCCAGAAGCGCACCGCAAGCACCCGGCTCGACGGCGCAAAATAGCACCCGACAGCAAAAAGGGGCGCGCCGGCCGGCACGCCCCTCTTGTGCTTCGAAGCGGAAGCGGCCTCAGGCGGCCTGCTTGACCTCAGCCACGATCTTGCGCGCGGCGTCACCCAGGTCGTTCGCCGGAACGATGGCGAGGCCCGAATTGGCGAGGATGGCCTTGCCTTCCTCGACATTGGTGCCTTCGAGGCGGACGACGAGCGGAACCGACAGGTTCACTTCCTTCGCCGCGGCGACGATGCCCTCGGCGATGATGTCGCACTTCATGATCCCGCCGAAGATGTTGACGAGAATGCCCTTCACCGCGGGGTCGGCGAGGATGATCTTGAATGCCGCGGTCACCTTCTCGCGGCTCGCGCCGCCGCCCACGTCGAGGAAGTTGGCGGGGAACATGCCGTTGAGCTTGATGATGTCCATCGTGGCCATCGCCAGGCCGGCGCCGTTGACCATGCAGCCGATGTCGCCATCGAGCTTGATGTAGGCGAGGTCGTACTTCGACGCCTCGAGCTCGGCCGGATCCTCTTCGGTCACGTCGCGCAGCTCGAGCAGGTCCTTGTGACGGAACAGCGCGTTGCCGTCGAAACCGACCTTGGCGTCGAGGACGAGGAGGTTGCCCTGCTCGGTCAGCGCCAGCGGGTTGACCTCGATCTGCTCGGCGTCGGTGGCGACGAACGCGTCGTAGAGCGACTTGGCAACCTTGGCCGCCTGCTTGGAAAGATCGCCGGTCAGGCCCAGCGCGGCGGCAACCGCGCGGCCATGATGCGGCTGGAAGCCGGTGGCGGGATCGACCGAGAAGCTGTGGATCTTCTCGGGGGTCGAATGCGCGACTTCCTCGATGTCCATGCCGCCCTCGGTCGAGACGACGAACGCGACGCGGCTGGTAGCGCGATCGACGAGCAGCGCGAGGTAGAATTCCTTGGCGATGTCGGCGCCGTCGGTGACGTAGAGGCGGTTGACCTGCTTGCCGGCCTCACCGGTCTGGATCGTCACCAGCGTGTTGCCGAGCATGTCCGTGGCATGCGCGCGGACCTCGTCGAGCGAGAAGGCGAGGCGGACGCCGCCCTTCGCATCGGGGCCGAGTTCCTTGAACTTGCCCTTGCCGCGGCCGCCGGCATGGATCTGCGACTTCACGACGAACAGCGGCCCGGGCAGCTTCTTCGCGGCCTCGACCGCCTCTTCGACGGTGAAGGCGGCATGGCCCGCCGCGATCGGCGCGCCGAACTTCGCCAGCAGTTCCTTGGCCTGATATTCGTGGATGTTCATGGGGCAGATCCCTTGCGTTGCAGCAAAATCCGCCCGCCTTAAGCACAGCGGCCTTCGGGAATCAAATGCCCATTGTATGCGACTAAGATGCAATTGCAATAATGCGCGTCTGGCTCGGTTCCAGCCCCGTCACCGCCGTCGAAACGCACGTGTTCGCAGCCGCTTAACTTCGCCCGAATCCGGTCGCGCAAAGTGCGGCCGAACTGGTCGCGACCGCGACGATCTCCGGATCGCCGAGCGATCGGATGCGATGCAGGAACCTGTCCAGCGACTCGGCCGCGCGCGCCTTGGGCAGGTCGGCGATCCGCATCAGCTGCGCGAGGCTGAGCCGGTCGACCATCCGCTCCGCCATGCACGCGGCGAGCGGGCGCGACAGACCGGCATTGACGAGTCCCGTCCGCAGCCGGGCTTCGGGCACCGCGCAGGCGGAAAGGGAAAGGGCGATCAGGAGAAGAGGTGCGCTTCGCATGGCGCGTCGCTATATCGCGCGGCATGAACGCCGCAATCGGCATCCTGCTGTTCCTCGGCACCATCGCGCTGATGGAAGGGGTCGCCTATGCCGCGCACCGATGGGTGATGCACGGGCCGGGCTGGTTCCTGCACCGGAGCCACCATGTCCCGCGCGCCGGCATGTTCGAGCTCAACGATCTCTATGCCGTGATCTTCGCCATCCCCTCGATCCTGCTGCTGTACGGCGGGGTGCAGCTGGGCTGGTGGCCAGGCTTCACCTGGATCGGCGCCGGGATCGCCGCCTATGGCGCGATCTATTTCGGCTTCCATGACGTCATCGTCCACCGGCGGGTGGGCCATCGCTACGTCCCGGGCTCCGGCTACATGAAGCGGATCATCCAGGCACACCGGCTGCATCATGCGGTCGAGACGAAGGAAGGCACGGTGAGCTTCGGCTTTCTCTGGGCACCCGCACCCGAACGGCTGAAGGCCCAGCTCAACGCGCGCGGCAATGCCGGCGTCCGTACACCGGCTGCCCGCTCCTGATCACCGATCCGGTCTTCTATGCGCTGGCGATTCCCGCCGTGGCGCTGATCGGGCTGTCCAAGGGAGGATTCGCGGGCGCGGGCGCCTTGTCGCTGCCGATGATCGCGTTCGCCACCGATCCGGTTCAGGCCGCGGCGATCCTGCTGCCGTTGCTGATCGCACAGGACGTGGTCAGCGTCTGGGCGTTCCGGCGGAACATCGACGGGTTCGTGCTGGGGTGGACGCTGGCGGGCGCGGTGATCGGGATCGCGTTCGGCTATTGGTACGCGGCTAGCGTGTCGGCGGACGCCGTGCTGGCCATGGTCGGCGGCATCTCGATGCTGTTCGGCGCCTATCGCCTGTGGCGCGACCGGCTGGGAACCGCGGCGCCGTCCGATTCGCCCGGCTGGATCGGCTCGCTGTTCGGGATCGCTTCGGGATTCACCAGCCAGATCGCCCATGCCGGCCAGCCGCCCTGGCAGCTTTGGGTGCTGCCGCGCCGCCTGCCCCGCGATATGCTGGTCGGGACGACCGCAATCTATTTCGCGCTGGTCAACTGGATCAAGGTGCCTGCCTATCTCGCGCTCGGCCAGTTCACGCGGGAGAATCTGCTGACCTCGGCGGCGCTGCTGCCCGTCGCGGTCGCATCGACCTTTGCCGGCGTCTGGCTGGTGCGGCGGGTCTCGCCCGACCGTTTCTACACCGCGATCTACTGGCTGATGATCGCGGTAGGCGCGGTGCTGGTGTGGAAAGCCGTCGCCTGAAAAAGAGGCCGTGCCTTCTGGAGAAAGGCACGGCCGAGAAACGTCAGGAAAGGAGAGGAATTCCTCCGGACCGGGCCTCTGGGGGACACCTCGGGGAAGGACCTGAGACCCGGCCTCCAATATCCATTAATTAGATGGGATTTAAAGCCAAGTTTCGGTTGCCCGCGGCAAAGCGGGGCTAAAGGGCGGCGATCAATCGAACAGGCTGGAGACCGAACTCTCGTCGGCAATGCGGCGAATCGCCTCGGCGATCAGCGGGGCAATGGTGAGGTGGCGGATGCGCTTCGCCTCGCCGACGACCGCGTGGTTGCCGATCGTATCGGTGATGACGAGTTCCTTGAGCTCCGATCCGTCGACGCGCGCAACCGCGCCGCCCGAGAGCACGCCATGGGTACAGTAAGCGACCACGCCCTCAGCCCCGGCGGCCTTGAGCGCCGCAGCGGCGTTGCACAAAGTCCCCGCCGAATCGACGATATCGTCGATCAGGATGCAGAAGCGGCCTTCGACGTCGCCGATGATGTTCATCACCTCGGATTCGCCGGCCTTCTCGCGGCGCTTGTCGACGATCGCCAGCGGCGCGTTCTCGAGCCGCTTGGCCAGCGCGCGCGCGCGCACCACGCCGCCGACGTCGGGCGAGACGACCATCAGGTTCTTGTCGGAGAAGCGCGCCTTGATGTCCTCGCTCATCACCGGCGCGGCGAAGAGATTGTCGGTCGGAATGTCGAAAAAGCCCTGGATCTGCCCGGCGTGCAGATCGACCGAGAGCACGCGGTTGGCGCCCGCAGTGGTGATGAGGTTGGCGACCAGCTTGGCCGAGATCGGGGTGCGCGGGCCGGGCTTCCGGTCCTGGCGGGCATAGCCGAAATAGGGGAGCACCGCGGTGATGCGCTTGGCCGATGCGCGGCGCAGCGCGTCGATCATGATCAGCAGCTCCATCAGATTGTCGTTCGCCGGATAGGCGGTCGACTGGAGCACGAACACGTCCTCGCCGCGGACATTCTCGAGGATCTCGACGAAGATCTCTTCGTCGGCGAAGCGGCGGACATTCGCCTGCGTCAGCGGAATCTCGAGATAGGAGGCGATCGCCTGGGCGAGCGGCAGGTTCGAATTGCCGGCCATCAGTTTCATGTGTCTCGCTCCCCAGCGATGATTGTCCTTAAACCTCCCCATTAGGAGGGGATTGCCATCGGGGAAAGGGGCGATTCGCCTATCCGCACCCTGCGCGGTACAATGAAATTCACGACAGTGTTGCTGTCCCATCTCGACTCGGGCATTGAAAGAATATAACGAGGCCGTGAAATCATATTCCGTGCGCCGAACGGCGACCCGGAGGCCTATCTAACGCTGGAGAGAGCATGACCGTGGACGCCAAGCGCGCCAATCTGCCGCCGCTCAGCCTGCATGTGCCCGAGCCGAAATTCCGGCCGGGCGATGCGGTCGATTTCACCGAGGTCAATGTGCCGCCCGCGGGCGCGCAGCCCCGGCCGGACACCGCCGCGGCCCCGTCCACCTTCCATGAGCTCGCCTACACGCTGGTGCGCGTCCTCGACGAGGATGGCCAGGCCGTCGGCCCGTGGAACCCCAAGCTCGACCCCGATACGCTGCGCAAGATGCTGCGCGACATGGCGCTGGTCCGCGCGTTCGACGAACGCATGTTCCGCGCCCAGCGGCAGGGCAAGACCAGCTTCTACATGAAGTGCACCGGCGAGGAGGCGGTGGCGATCGCCGCGGCGCATGCCCTCGCCAGCGACGACATGTGCTTCCCCAGCTACCGCCAGCAGGGCCTGCTGATCGCCCGCGGCTACAGCCTGGTTCAGATGATGAACCAGATCTATTCGAACAAGGGCGACGATCTGCAGGGCAAGCAGCTGCCGATCATGTACTCGTCGAGGGAGAAAGGCTTCTTCTCGATCTCGGGCAACCTCACCACCCAGTACCCGCAGGCGGTGGGCTGGGCGATGGCGAGCGCGGCCAAGGGCGACACCCGCATCGCCGCGACCTGGTGCGGCGAGGGTTCGACCGCAGAGGGCGACTTCCACTCGGCGCTGACCTTCGCGACCGTCTACAAGGCGCCGGTGATCCTCAACGTCGTCAACAACCAGTGGGCGATTTCGAGCTTCTCGGGCTTTGCGGGCGCCGAGGCGACGACCTTCGCGGCACGCGCCTTGGGCTATGGCATCGCCGGCCTTCGCGTCGACGGCAACGACGCGCTCGCCGTCTATGCCGCGACGCTCTGGGCCGCCGAGCGCGCACGGACCAACCAGGGCCCGACGCTGATCGAGCATTTCACCTATCGCGCCGAAGGCCATTCGACCTCGGACGATCCCACCCAGTATCGCAGCGCGGGCGAACCGACCGCCTGGCCGCTGGGCGACCCGGTCGCGCGTCTCAAGGCGCATCTGATCGCGATCGGCGAATGGGACGAGGAGCGTCACGCCGAGCAGGACCGCGAGCTCGCCGAGCTGGTGAAGGCGGCACAGAAGGAGGCCGAGAAGAACGGCATCCTCGGCCATGGCCTGCACCAGCCGCTCGATTCGCTGTTCGACGGCGTGTTCGAGGAAATGCCCTGGCACCTGCGCGAGCAGCGCCAGATGATGCTCGATGAGGAAGAGGCTTCGGGCCGTCCCTGGGCGCGCAAGCAATGAGCGAGGCAATCGTGAGCGACGTCGCGACGAACGAAGCGGGTGCCGGCACCCGCATGAACATGATCCAGGCGATCAACTCCGCGCTCGACGTGATGATGGCGCGCGATCCCGACGTCATCGTGATGGGCGAGGATGTCGGCTATTTCGGCGGCGTGTTCCGCGCGACCGCAGGGCTGCAGGCGAAACATGGCAAGACGCGGGTGTTCGACACGCCGATCACCGAATGCGGCATTGTCGGCGTGGCCATCGGCATGGGCGCCTATGGCCTGCGCCCGGTGCCCGAGATCCAGTTCGCCGATTACATCTATCCGGCGCTCGACCAGCTCGTCTCCGAAGCGGCGCGCCTGCGCTACCGTTCGGACGGACAGTTCACCGCGCCGCTGACGATCCGCTCGCCCTATGGCGGCGGCATCTTCGGCGGGCAGACGCACAGCCAGTCGCCCGAGGGCATCTTCACCCATGTCTCGGGCGTGAAGACGGTGATCCCGTCGACCCCGTACGACGCCAAGGGCCTGCTGATCGCGTCGATCGAGGACAATGACCCGGTCATCTTCTTCGAGCCCAAGCGCATCTATAACGGCCCATTCAACGGCCATTGGGACCGCCCGGCAGAGAACTGGTCGAAGCATCCCGGCGGCGAGGTGCCCGAGGGCTATTACCGCGTCGAGCTGGGCAAGGCCGCGATCGTCCGCCCGGGCGAGACGCTGACCGTGCTCGCCTATGGCACCATGGTGCATGTCGTGAAGGCGACGGTCGAGGAAATGGGCATCGACGCCGAGATCATCGACCTGCGCACCCTCGTCCCGCTCGACATCGAGACGATCGAGGAATCGGTGAAGAAGACCGGCCGCTGCATGGTAGTGCACGAGGCGACCCGCACCAGCGGCTTCGGCGCCGAGCTGGCGAGCCTCGTCCAGGAACGCTGCTTCTACCACCTTGAAGCCCCGGTCGAACGCGTCACCGGCTTCGACACTCCGTATCCGCACTCGCTCGAATGGGCGTATTTCCCCGGGCCGGTCCGCATCGGACAAGCGCTCAAGAAGATCCTGAAGGACTGATCGCGATGGCTCGTTTCACCTTCCGCCTCCCCGACATCGGCGAAGGCATCGCCGAAGCCGAAATCGTCGCCTGGCACGTCAAAATCGGCGACCGCGTCGAGGAGGACCAGCAGGTCGCCGACATGATGACCGACAAGGCGACGGTCGAGATGGAATCGCCGGTCTCCGGCATCGTCGTCGAGCTGGCCGGCGAAGTCGGCGATCAGGTCGCGATCGGCGCCGCGCTGATCGTGGTCGAGACCGATGGCGACGTCGCCCAAGCACCCGAGGCAGCCCCCGTCGCCGAGGTAGTCGAAGAGCAGATCGAGGCGGAAACCCCCGGCGTCGAGGCGGTTGTCGAAACGCCCGCGCCTGCCCCAGTCGCAACGCCGGCACCGGCCCCCGCGCCGGTGGCCGAAGCCCCCGCGACCTCGCACCGCGATGTCCTCGCCTCGCCCGCGGTGCGCCAGCGCGCGAAGGACCTTGGCGTCGACCTCAGCCAAGTGAAGGCCGAGGGCGACCGCATCCGCCACGCCGATCTCGACGCCTTCCTGCGCTACGGCTCGGGCCAGGGCTATCACGCGCCGCACGCCAGCCGCGCGCGCGAGGATGTGCCGGTCAAGGTCATCGGCATGCGCCGCAAGATCGCGGAGAACATGCAGGCGGCGAAGCGCAACATCCCGCACTTCACCTATGTCGACGAGATCGACGTGACCGCTCTGGAAGAGATGCGCGCGGACCTCAACGCCAATCGTGGCGCGCGGCCCAAGCTCACCATGCTGCCGTTCGTGATCGCCGCGATCTGCCGCACTTTGCCCGACTTCCCGATGCTCAACGCGCGCTATGACGATGAGGCGGGCGTGGTGACGCGCCATGGCCGCGTGCACATGGGCATGGCGACCCAGACCGATGCGGGCCTGATGGTCCCGGTGATCCGCGACGCGCAGGATCTGAACGTCTGGCAGCTCGCAGCCGAGATCACCCGCCTCGCCGAAGCCGCGCGCACCGGCAAGGCGAAGGTCGAGGAACTTTCCGGCTCGACGATCACCATCACCTCGCTCGGCCCGCTCGGCGGCATCGCGACCACCCCGGTGATCAACAAGCCCGAAGTCGCGATCATCGGCCCGAACAAGATCGTTGAGCGCCCGATCTTTGTCGGCGACGACATCGTCCGCGCGAAGCTCATGAACCTGTCGATCAGCTGCGACCACCGCGTCGTCGATGGCTGGGATGCGGCGAGCTATGTGCAGGCGCTGCGCAAGCTGCTCGAAACCCCTGTCTTGTTGTTCGCCGACTGATGTCCGCGCAATCGCGACTGGCGGTAGCTGTAGGGCTATCGGTTCCGGTCGCGATTGGGCTGTGGCTGGCGCTTGCCAACGGGCTGCCACCGATCACCATCGATCCGCTGCGCTTCGTGCTCGGCTGTATCGGCACGGCGGCCTTCCTCGCCTTCCTTCCGGGGGTCGAGGCAGTCGCGCATGAGCGGCTGTTCTCGCGCGCGATCGATCCGCTCGCCGGGGCCGATTCGCGGCGGCTGATCGTCAACCAGCGCTATGTCTCGAACACGCTCGAGCAATTCTGGGTGTTCGCACCCGGGCTGGCGCTGCTCGGCGTCTATGCCGGCGATCTGCGCGCGGTCGCGGCGACCACGATCACCTGGGTGCTCGGCCGCTGGGCCTTCTGGATCGGCTATCACCGCGATCCGGTGCTGCGCGGAATCGGCGCATCGTCACTGGCGCAGAGCCTGATCGTGCTCGGCTATGGTGTAGGCTGTTTCGGGCATGATCTCGCGGGCTGGGCGGGCGTCCTCGCACTGCTCGGCCCCTTCGTCGCGATCGAAGCCTATCTGTTCCTTGCGCTCAGCCGGCCGGCCGCCGACTAGCGCATCAGCACTTCGCGTACCTTTTCCCGCCCGGCGATACGCCGATCCTTCGCTTTGCGCTGGAGCGCCTCGGTCTCGCCGGCCGCGTCCAGAAGCCGCTTCGTCGTCGCGGCGAACTGCGTGTAATCGCCCCGGCTGGTGAACCCGAAATAGCCTGATGCATTTTGCCAGGTACGGCGTGCGAGCAGCTCGCACTGCGCGCGGCTGGCACGGATGATCTCGATCCGTGCGGCCAGCATCGCATCCGCGTCGTCCGCGCCGGCGATCTCCCGCGCACCCGGCTTGGCCTCAACCGGCAGATCCGAGCGATCGATCGCGGCGACAAACTGCGCAGTGCGGTCACGCGCACGCTTGTCGTGATCCCGCGCCACCTGCTCCAGGCTGGAGATCGACGCACAGTCCGACAGGACCTGTGGCTGCTGCTGGAGCAGATAGGGACTGCTCAGGACACCAAGGTTGAACTTGCCCATCGCATCGGCATAGGCGCGTGCCTCCTTTTCGGCTTCACGGATCGAAACCAGAAAGGCGGCGGATGCCACCCCACGATCGGCCGCGGCGCCCGGCACAGTCGGTTTGCCGTCTGCTGCGATGTCCACCTCGGCAAAGGTCCGCGCATCGATCGACGCGCGTGCGGCATGAATCCGTCCCGCCCCCATTCCCGCCAGCGCGCCGGTCAGCGGGAGCGCGATCAGCGCGCCGCCCACGACCAGCCATTGCCGCGTGCGGCTTCCCGTCGCCAGCACCACCAGCCACAACGCCAGACCTATCCCCGCACCGGCCAGCACCATCGTCCAGAAATCAAGGCGCGGCAGCAGCTGCGGCGCGAGGGCGGCGGCAAGGATCAGCGCAAGGCAGCTCAGCAGCGCGATCAGCAGCGGCCACCCGAGCAGTGCGCTCCGGCGCGCACCTTCATCCTCGAATTCGATTTCGTCGCTCATGATTCCCCCAAACCCCGCGACGGCGTAGCAGGCCAGAGAAGCGTCGGCGATAGGCTATTCGGGACGCGCGCGCGCCTGCGGATAGGTGCCGAGCACGCGCATCGACTTGGTGTGGAAGCGCAGCTCATCCAGCGCGCGATCGACCGCGGGGTCGCCCGGGCGGCCAACGATGTCGCAATAGAATTCGGTCGCCGCAAAGCTGCCGCCGCGCTGGTAGCTTTCCAGCTTGGTCATGTTGACACCATTGGTCGCGAAGCCGCCCAGCGCCTTGTAGAGCGCGGCGGGCACGTTCTTCACCTCGAAGACGAAGGTCGTCATGAACATGCCGTGCTCGCGCAGCGGCGGCGCCGATCGCGCCAGCACCACGAAGCGGGTCATGTTGTGATCGGCGTCGGCGACATCGTTCTCGAAGATCGTCAGGCCATAGAGCGGCGCCGCACCCGGCGGCGCCAGCGCGGCTACCGTCGGATCGTTCGCCTCGGCGACGACGGCGGCGGCGCCCGCGGTGTCGGGGTAGGACAGCGGCGAAATCCCCTGCGCCTTCAGCCACAGGCGGCATTGTCCAAGCGCCTGCGGATGGCTCATCGCCTGGCGCACGCCCGAACGCTCGCCCACCCCCATCAGCGCGTAGCGGATCGACAGGAAATGCTCGCCGATGATCGCCAGGCCGGATTCGGGCAGCAGGAAATGGATGTCGGCAACGCGGCCATGCAGCGAATTCTCGATCGGAATCATCGCACGATCGGCCTTGCCCTCGCGCACCGCGTCGATCGCATCCTCGAAGCTGAAGCAGGGCAACGGCAGCCCGGTCGGGAAAGCTTCCAGCGCCGCCATATGCGAATTCGCGCCGGGTGCGCCCTGAAACGCGACGGCGCGATTGGGCTCGGCAAGCGCGGCTTGCGTCATGCGTTCGACGATGGGGCGTGCGGGCGCGGCAAAATTTTCCATTGGCGGGCGCGATTAGACGTCTGCGAAATGCGGAGCAAGCCCGGGTTGCGGTGCGCAAAAGGCCGCTCTAAAGGATCGCGCCAACTAACACGTCGTATCAACTCTGGGGCAAACGGGCGCGCAATGGACAATCGCATGAACACGATCGCGGGCTGGGCCCTGTTCGGTCTGGCCTCGGCGCTCGGCCTGTCGATCGCCAGCGGCATGATCTACCATAGCGGCGCCCCCGAAAAGGAAGGCTATCCGGTCGAGAGCGCGGACGGCGCCGAGGGCGGCAGCGAGAAGGCGGTCGAACCGATCGCCAACCGTCTCGCCACGGCCGATGTCGCCAAGGGCCAGGCCTCGTTCGCGAAGTGCGCGGCGTGCCACACCATCACCAGCGGCGGCGCGAACGGCGTCGGCCCGAATCTGTGGGCAGCGATGGGCAAGGCCCATGGCCATGTCGCGGGCTTCGCCTATTCCGATGCGCTGAAGGGCGTGCCCGGCAACTGGACGTTCGAAGCGATGGACCACTGGCTCGCCAGCCCGCGCAAATATGCGGCCGGCACCAAGATGACCTTTGCGGGCCTGTCGGACCCGCAGGAGCGGGCCAACGTCATCGCCTATCTGAATTCGCAGGGTTCGAACCTGCCGCTTCCCGCAGCCGAAGCGGCGCCCGCCGCGGCCGAGGGCGAAGGCAATGCTGCAGCGCCTGCGGGTAACGCCGCCGAGCCTGCCAATGCGGCGGCCCCCGCTGCACCCGAGGCAGCGAAGGCCGGCCACTAAGGATTTGGCCGTACGGGGGTGTCAGCCCCCGTTCTTGTCCGCATAGAATTTCTGGACGATCTCCCAGCCCTCTTCGGCGGTCTCGCAGAAGTGGAAGAGATCGAGGTCGCGTGGGGAAATCACGCCTTCCTCGCACAGCGCCTCGAAATTGACGACGCGGTTCCAGAAGTCCCTGCCATAGAACAGCACCGGGATCGGCGCGATCTTGCCGGTCTGGATCAGCGTCAGCAGCTCGAACGATTCGTCGAACGTGCCGAACCCGCCCGGGAACACCGCCACCGCCCGCGCATGCAGCAGGAAGTGCATCTTGCGCAGCGCGAAATAGTGGAACTGGAACGATAGCGACGGCGTCACATATTCGTTCGGCGCCTGCTCATGCGGCAGCACGATGTTGAGCCCGATCGATTCGCAACCCTTTTCGGTCGCACCGCGATTCGCCGCTTCCATGATCGACGGCCCGCCGCCCGAACAGACCACGAAGTGGCGCTCGCCGTCGGTGTCGAGCGGGTAGCAGCTCGCCAGGCCCGCCAGCTCACGCGCGACCTCATAATATTTGGACTTCTCGATCAGCCGCTCGGCAATCCGGCGCGACTGGTCGTCGGTGGCAAGGTCGAGCAGCGCCTGCGCCTTGGACGGTTCGGGGATTCGCGCCGAGCCATAGATGACGAAGGTCGAGGCGATCCGCGCCTGGTCGAGCAGCAGCTGGGGTTTCAGCAGCTCGAGCTGGAAGCGGACCGGGCGCAGGTCCTCGCGCAGCAGGAAGTCCATGTCCTGGAAGGCGAGTCGATAGGCGGGATGCTCGGTCTGCGGGGTGGAGACGCCGGTCGCGGCGGTCTCGGCATCCTGGCGTGCGCGCGGAAAGACGCGCGAGGGAACTTTGGTGTCTGTCATCGGCGACGCTTAATCCAATTCCTCAACGGCAGAAAGGCCCGCGCCCCATGTCGAGGTGAAGATGGTCGTGATGCGCGGCGTTGTAGTCGGGGCTCAGCACCGTCGCGAAACGCCGGCAGGCCGAACGGTGGATGGCCTGAAGGAACGCGCGCTCGTCCTCTTCGCCCCGCCAGCCCTGCTTCACCGTGATCCGCCGCCCATCGGCAAGCACGAAGGCGGAGACATCGACTGCATTGCCAAGACCGTGCTCCGAAATGCGCCCCGCCGAAACCGGGCCGCCGCCGATGATCCCGCGGCACGCATAGCTGCCCATCGTCTCGACGCGCACCAGCTCGCCGCCCAGCATCTCCCGCGCCGCAGGAACCGCTGCGTTGCGGATCCAGGCGATGAAGTTGCGCGCCAGCGGGCAGCGCATGCCCTTCAGGTTGGTGACCGGCAGCCCGATGTCGATCAGCTCGACCGCGCCGATCACCTGGCAGCCGCCGCCATAGTCACGGTCGGGCAACGGGCTGAACCGCACATTCGCGCGCGACAGATCGGCGAAGCATTGCTGCGTCTCGCGGCTGGTCGGCAGGTTCAAGGTCACTGGCCCCCGCGAATCCGGGCGCACCGGCGGACGGCGCGGGGGATCGCGGTCGCCGCCGCCGAAGATGCAGCCGGCAAGCAACAGCGGGAGCAGCAGAACGGGAAGAATACGCATCACACACGGGTTTAGCGCAGCAATGTGAAAGTACCACCGCTCTTCGCTTGACTTCGCCGCCGCCGCCGTTAGGGCCGCCGACGGGCCACGCGGTCCCAACGCCGCGCGTGCTCTCTGCAAGGAGAGACTATATGACTGAGACTATTGTACCCGACGCCACAGTTGCGCCTGCCAAGCCCGCCATCAAGCCGGCTCGCCCCCATTTCTCCTCCGGTCCCTGCGCCAAGCCCCCGGGCTGGTCCGCCGACAAGCTCGACACCCAGGTTCTCGGCCGCTCGCATCGCTCGAAGCTCGGCAAGACGCGTCTCCAGTACGCGATCGACCTGATGCGCGAGATGCTGAAGCTGCCCGACACGCACCGCATCGGCATCGTCCCCGGCTCCGACACCGGCGCGTTCGAGATGGCGATGTGGAC
>Ga0247823_10000782_pt1 | contig 26769 bp, 16 predicted proteins | sample 13C_PalmiticAcid_2_FD_192426 | JGI IMG/M metagenome (GOLD analysis project Ga0247823, IMG submission 192426) | Soil microbial communities from agricultural site in Penn Yan, New York, United States - 13C_PalmiticAcid_Day30 | ecosystem: Environmental > Terrestrial > Soil > Agricultural land... | reverse complement strand
GCTTGAGGACGGCGACGTCTGCGTGCAGGACCGGCTGAACCACGCCAGCCTGCTCGACGCCACCCGGCTGGCCGGCGCCAAGCTGCGCCGCTATCCGCACCTCGATCCAGAAGGCGCATTGCGTCAGCTGAAACTGCAACCGGATGGCGCGGCGATGCTGGCGACGGATGGCGTTTTCAGCATGGATGGCGACACCGCGCCGCTGCGCGCGCTGAGTCTGGTCGCGCGCATGCAGCAGGCATTGTTCTTCGTCGACGACGCCCACGGCGTGGGCGTACGCGGGCCGGAGGGACGCGGCAGCGTGGCGGAGGCGCGCATGGGCGTGGCCGACGTGCCCTTGCAGTTGGTCACGCTGGGCAAGGCGCTTGGCGGTTACGGCGCGGTGATCGTGGGTGAAGAGACGCTCATCCAGCACTTGGCGGAAACCGCGCGGCCGTACATCTACACCACCGCCTTGCCGCCCGCGCTGGCGGCCGCGACGCGGGTGGCCGTAAAGCACGCGCGCAAGGACCAGTGGCGTCGCGAGAAGCTGCAGATGCTGGTGGATCGCTTCCGCAGCGGCGCCCAACGCGCCGGCCTGCAGCTGATGGCCTCCGAGTCGCCGATCCAGCCGGTCCTCTGCGGCAGCGATGGCAACGCGCTGGCCCTTTCCGCCGCCCTGGACAGCGCCGGCTACCTGGTGCCGGCGATCCGCCCGCCCACGGTGCCGGACGGCAAGGCGCGCCTGCGCGTCACCCTGTCAGCGCTCCATTCGCCGCAGGACGTGGATGGTCTGGTCACCACGCTGGCGCGGTCGTGGGATGCCGTGCAACGCGTGCACGGCGCCGTCGCCTAGAACGCGCCTTTCCCATGCAGGGCGCGCCTCGCCGTGCGTGATCGGCGACAATGCGCGCATGCATATCGAAACCACCGGCAGCGGCCCCTCTCTGGTGCTGCTGCATGGCTGGGCTCTGCATGGCGGCGTGTTCGCGCCGCTGGTGCAACGCCTGTCCTCTCGTTACACCCTGCATCTGGTCGACCTGCCGGGCCATGGCCATAGCCGCGACAGCGATGTCGCGTTGTCGCTCGATGCGACGGTCGATGCGGTGCTCGCACGTACGCCGCCCGCCGCGTGGCTGGCCTGGTCGCTGGGCGGGCTGTTCGCACTGCAGGCGGCCGCGCGTTCGCCGCAGGTACGTGGCCTGGCGATGATCGCGGCCACGCCGCGCTTCGTGCGCGCCGACGACTGGCCGCACGCGGTCGAGGCCAATGTATTCGCCCAGTTCGGCGACGACCTCCGCAACGATTACGCCGGCACGCTGGAACGTTTCCTGGCCCTGGACACGATGGGCTCGGAGCACGCACGCAGCGAACTGCGCAGCCTGAAGCGCGACCTCTATGCGCGCGGCGAGCCCACGCCATCGGCGTTGCAGGCAGGCTTGCGCCTGCTGGAGCAGAGCGACCTGCGCGCGAGCCTGCCGGCGATCCGCGTGCCCAGCATATGGATCGCCGGCCGTCGCGATCTGCTGGTGCCGGCGAAAGCGATGCGCGCCGCATCGGCGCTGACGCCCGGCGGGCAGTACGTCGAGATCGCCGGCGGCGGCCACGCGCCGTTCCTCGGCCACGCCGATCTCGTCGTCGATGCGCTGGAGGCCTTCCTGCCCACGCTGGAGGTGGCTGCGTGACCACGTTCGACCAACGCCACATCCGTCGCGCTTTCTCACGCTCGGCCGCTGGTTACGACGCGGCAGCGGCCTTGCAGCACGAAGTGGAAAAGCGATTGATGGAATCGCTCGACTATTTCGCGCTGCGCACGGGTCCGGACGGCGCCGAACCGGCCGTCGTGCTGGATGTCGGATGCGGGCCGGCGCATGCTGCCGCCGCGATGCGGAAGCGGTGGCCCAAGGCGCGGGTGATCGCGCTGGACTTGGCCCTGCCGATGCTGCGCGAGGCGAAGAAGCAGGCCGGCTGGTGGAAGCCGTTCGCGCGGGTCTGCGCGGACCTGCGCGCGCTGCCGATCGCGGACGGCAGCGTCGATGTGCTGTTCTGCAACCTGAGCCTGCAGTGGGTCGACGACCTGCCGGCCGCATTCGCCAACTTCCGTCGCGTGATGAAGCCGGGCGGACTGCTGGTGTGTTCCACCTTCGGTCCGGAAACCTTGCAGGAACTGCGCGACGCGTTCGCGCAGGGCGATGCGGCACCGCACGTAAGCCCCTTCCCGCCCATCGCCCAGTTCGGCGATGCGCTGGTGATGGCCGGCTTCCGCGATCCGGTGCTGGACCGCGATAGGTTCACCCTGACCTACGAAGACCTACCCAGCCTCATGCGAGAACTGCGCGCGATGGGTGCGACGAATGCATTGCATCGTCGTCGGCACACGCTGACCGGGCGGGCGCGCTTCGCCGCGGCCGCGGCCGCCTATGAGCCGCTGCGCCGTGACGACGGCAAGCTACCGAGTACCTGGGAGGTGCTCTATGCCCACGCCTGGGCGCCGCCGCCTGGCGCGCCGATCCGCGGACAGGGCGAGGACATCGCGGCGGTGCCGCTTTCGAAGATCCCGATCAGACGACGTGGGGATTGATCGCAGGCAGGCGATGCACTGTACGGCTCGCGGCGGCGCGTTAGCCCCGGTGCCGGCTCACGGGCTGTCGCCGCGCACCTGTGCGATCCAGTCCTGCAGGTTGTAGTAGTTGGTGACGCGAGCGATGCGGTCGTCGCGGATGTCGAAGAACGCGCCGCCCGGTAATACGTAGGTCTGGCCGTCCGCGGGCGGCAGGCCTTCGTCGGTGTGCAGGTATTCGCCGTGCACGACGTACTCGGCGGCGGCGCGATTCCCGTCCTGCGTGGCCAGCACCACGATGTTGCGCAGCTGTTCGCGGTAGCTCGCATTCATGCGGCCGAGGAACGCCGCGAACGCCTCCTTGCCGGTTTCGCGCGCACCTTGGTTGAGGTCGTGCACCACGTCGTCGGTCAGCATGGCCAGCATGCCTTCCCAGTCCCCTCGATTGAACGCGGCGTAGTAGGTCAGCACCAGTTCGGTGGCGCGGTCCTGCTTGCGCGTGCCGTCGATCTTCATGGGGAGTTCCGTCGGGGTGGGGCGATCGCGGCCATCATACGCCACGCCTTCAGCGTGGCAGGCGGTCGCGGTGGAAGAAATAAACTTCCTGCAACAGGAAGCGCCAGCGCGTGGCGAATGTGCGGAAGCGGCTCGTCGGCGTCGGCGAACCCACCGCCTGGATGCCGATGTCCTTGCTGATGCGCAACGCGCGCGCCATATGCAGCGGGTCGCTGACGACGATGGCCTTATGCAGGTTGTGCTGCTGCATGACCTGCGAGGCCTGCCGCAGATTCTCGTGCGTGTTGCGCGAGAGCGACTCGATCATAATTGCCTTGTCCGGCACGCCCTGGCGCAACGCATAACGTCGCGCGACCTGGGATTCCGAGAAGCGCGCGCCCTTGCCGCCATAGCCGCCGGTGAAGATCAGTGTCGGCGCGAGGCCGCGCTTGTACAGGTCGATGCCGTGGCGGATACGTTCCTCGAACACCGGCGACGGCTTCGCGTCGTACGCGGCGGCGCCCAGCACGATGATCGCGTCCGCGGGTACGGCGTCGTCGCGTTGCCCCACCCAGATGATGTACGCCGCCACGCCGAGCAGCCACAGCAGCGCAAGTACCAGCAAGCGCCACACCCAACGCAGGAAGCCGCGCCGCGGCTTACGCCGGGCGCTCATGCGGCCAGCTCCCACGGCAGGGCGTCCAGGTCGACATTCCCCCCTGAGAGCACCACGCCGACATCGTGGTCTGCGAAGACATCGCGGTGGCGCAGGATCGCGGCCAGCGCGATGGCCGAGGAGGGCTCGACCAGCAGCTTCAGGCATTGCCAGATCAGGCGCATCGCCGCGAGCGTTTCCTCGTCGGGCACGGTATGCACCTGGACACCGTGCGCCTGCAACAGCGCGAAGTTCGGTTCGCCGAGCGTGCCGCGCAGTCCGTCGCATACCGTGTCGGGCACGAAGTCCACCTCGCGCCTGCCGGCCGCCAGCGACGTGGCGGTGTCGGCAGCGCCCGTGGGTTCGGCGCCATGGACGCGGCATCCCGGCGCGGTCGCGGCGGCGGCGATCGCCGTGCCGGACAGCAGGCCGCCTCCGCCGACCGGGGCCACGACGGTGTTGATATGGCGATGGGCGTTGAGCAGCTCCAGCGCCGCCGTCCCTTGGCCCGCGATCACATGCGGGTGGGTGTAGGGGTGGATGAGGACGGCTCCGGTGTCGGCTTGCAGGCGGTCGGCGGTCGCCTCGCGTGCGGCGATCGTGGGCGCGCAGGTGTGGATGTGGGCGCCGTAGCGGGCGATGTTGGCCAGTTTCGCCGCGTTGGCACCTTCCGGCACGACCACATGGCAGGGAATGCCGCGCGTGCGCGCGGCCAGGGCGAGCGCAGCGCCGTGGTTGCCGGAGGAATGGGTCACGACGCCCCGCGCCGCCTCGGCGTCGTCGAGCGCCCAAACCGCATTGCAGGCGCCTCGGAACTTGAACGCGCCCCCGCGCTGCAGCGGCTCGGCCTTGAAGTACAGCCGGCAGCCGGCCAGCGCGTCCAGGGTGTGCGAGCGCAGCACCGGTGTGGCGTGGGCGTGGGGGGCGATGCGGGCGGCGGCGGCAAGAATGTCGCCGAAGGTGGGCAGGGGCAGCGGCATAGGGAAAGGTTAACGCATCGGGGCGGCGACGCAGCCATGGCGCCGGGTCGTGCAAGCTTTCCGTGCGCTGAGTCGCTAACGTGGCGACAGGCAGGGTTAAGCACGGATTCAAAGCGCCAGGCCGATGCTGCGACTACAGAGTAACGGGGGTTCCGCCATGAAGCGCATCTATCTGACCGCAGTCGCATTCGCCAGCCTGGCGTTGGGCGGTTGCGCGACCTACGACTACGTGGGCGAGTCCGCGCCAGGCGGCTACTACCACGGGCGTCCCAGCACCCAGTACTACGACCCGTACGGCGGCTACTACGGCGGTGTCGGGAGCTACGGCAGCTACGGTTATTACGGGCCCTACCGCTATTCCAGTTACCCGTACTACGGCTATTACGGCCCGTACTACCCTTACTACCCGCATCATCCGCGACCGCCGCGTCCGGGCGACAACACGCCGAAGCCGCCAAGCACCGGAGGCGGTGATCGCCCGCCGCCGTGGCGTGATCCGACGGGGCGCTGGCGCGAGAGCGGGTCCCACCCTCAGATTCCGCAACGTCCTCCTCAGGGGCTGCCGGTCCCGGGCCAGCCGCGTGTGGGCGAAGGTGGCTACAGGTCGCCGAGGGTAACGGCCCCCCCGTCGGCACCCCGTACCGCTGAGCGCCCGCAACGCATGGAGCGGTCTGCCCCATCCCGGATGGAGCGTTCGGAGCCGGCACCCAGGCCCTCCAGGCGCTCGGATAACGCCATCCGTCAGCAGGAGCAGTGATCCGGCCGGCTTTGGCCGGCTCTTCCGTTGCTTTCCCACGTAGGTCGTCGCAGGCTGCGAACACAGGTTGACCGGTTACGTCGCTTTCTGACGTAAGCGGCAATAAAGGTTCAATGTCGACGTCCGGTGGGGAAATCTGGATCCCCCCTGTTCCGGCCCTACCGGGCGTCGGCGCCTAACAAAAAGCCCGGCTTTTGCCGGGCTTTTTTCTTGGTCTGGTATCCTGCGCGCATAAAAAAGGGGCCGGCAGTCCCCCGACTACCGGCCCCCGGCATCCCCGACGTGCGCATTGCTGGCCCCTGTTCCATTACCAGCTTGGCGCCCCTGGTCGCTTGCCACGACGGGTGCATGGGAATACAGCAGGAAGCGTGCCAACTTTACCCTGCGTCCCGACCTCGATCGCGGGCCTGGAATCCACGATGAGCCCCAACTTCCACCACTACGACGTGATCATCATTGGCGGCGGCCATGCCGGCACCGAGGCCGCGCTGGCGTCGGCCCGCACCGGCGCGCGCACGCTGTTGCTGACCCACAACGTCGAGACCGTGGGCGCGATGAGCTGCAATCCGGCCATCGGCGGCATCGGCAAGGGCCATCTGGTGAAGGAGATCGACGCGCTGGGTGGCGTGATGGCCTGGGCGGCCGATCATGCGGGCATCCAGTGGCGCACGCTCAACGCGAGCAAGGGCCCGGCCGTGCGTGCGACACGCTGCCAGGCCGACCGCGCGCTGTACCGCAGCGCGATCCGGCGCGCGGTGGAAGCGCAGGCGAACCTGACCCTGTTCCAGGCGGCCGTTGACGATCTGATCATCGAGGGCGGCATCGTGAAGGGCGCGGTCACCCAGACCGGGCTGCGGTTCCATGCCGCCGCGGTCGTCCTGACGGCGGGCACGTTCCTGGCCGGCAAGATCCATGTCGGCGAGACGCAGTACGCCGCCGGCCGCGCGGGCGACCCGCCGGCCACGGCGTTGGCGCAGCGCCTACGCGAGGGCGCGTTCGTCGTCGATCGCCTGAAGACAGGCACGCCGCCGCGCATCGACGGACGTTCGCTCGATTACTCGGTGATGGAAGAGCAGCCCGGCGACGCTCCGTTGCCGGTGATGTCCTTCATGGGCGACGTGGCCGACCATCCGCGCCAGGTGTCGTGCTGGATTACGCACACCAGTGAGCAGACGCACGAGATCATCCGTGGCGCGCTGCATCGTTCGCCGATGTACTCCGGCCAGATCGAGGGCATCGGTCCGCGCTATTGCCCGTCCATCGAGGACAAGGTGGTGCGCTTCGCCGAGAAGGCCAGCCATCAGATCTTCGTCGAACCGGAAGGCCTCGACGTCACCGAGATCTACCCCAACGGCATCTCGACCTCGTTGCCGTTCGACGTGCAGCTGGCGCTGGTGCGCAGCATCCGCGGCATGGAGAACGCGCACATCACACGCCCGGGCTACGCCATCGAGTACGACTTCTTCGATCCGCGCGGCCTGAAGGCGTCGCTGGAGACCAAGGCGGTCGCCGGCTTGTTCTTCGCCGGCCAGATCAACGGCACCACGGGATACGAGGAAGCCGCCGCGCAGGGCCTGCTCGCCGGCCTCAACGCTGCGCGCTTCGCGCAGCAGAGAGAGGCATGGTCGCCACGTCGCGACGAGGCCTATCTCGGCGTGCTGGTCGACGACCTGATCACGCACGGCACGAAGGAGCCGTACCGCATGTTCACCAGCCGCGCCGAATACCGGCTGCAGCTGCGCGAGGACAACGCCGACCTGCGCCTGACCGAAATCGGTCGCACGCTGGGCCTGGTGGACGATACGCGCTGGCAGCGCTTCGACGCCAAGCGCGACGCCATCGCGCGCGAGACAGGCCGCCTGCGCGCGCTGTGGGCCACGCCCGCCAATGCGATGGGGCGCGACGTCGCCGACACGCTGGGCGTGCAGGTCAGTCGCGAGACCAACGTGCTCGACCTGATCAAGCGCCCCGAACTGGATTACGCGAAGCTGATGGCGGTGCCGTCGATCGGGCCGGGCGTGGACGATGCACAGGTGGCCGAACAGGTAGAGATCGGCGTGAAGTACGCCGGCTACCTCGACCGCCAGCGCGACGAGATCGAGCGCCAGCAGCGCAACGAATCCACGCCGATTCCATCCGGTTTCGACTTCGCCGGCGTGCGTGGCCTGTCGGCGGAAGTGCAGCAGAAGTTGGAGCGCGTGCAGCCGGAGACGATCGGCCAGGCACAGCGCATCCCCGGCATGACGCCGGCCGCCATCTCGTTGCTGCTGGTGCATCTGGAGCGCGCACGGCGTAGTCGGGTGGCGTAAGCCCGCCATCCGGCGGGGCACACGATCCGTCGCATCAATGACGGGATGAGGAGGCCTCGGCCGGATGCGTTGCGAGCGTTCCGCGCAGCGCGAGCCTGCGACGACGGCATTCGCGCGCCATTTCGCTGTCGATGACTGGCGACGCCTTCGAGCCGCCCACCCAGGCCTCGCAGGCTTGGTAGAAACGTCCGGCGGCATCGAGCTCGCCGTCCTGCTCGGCCCAGGTACCCAGCGAGTGAAGCGAGGCGCCGGCGGCGGCCCGCAGCAGGGTGGCGTCCGGACGCTTCAATGAGTGCCGCACCACCGCCGTCATCGTGCGTCGGGCTTCCGTTGGCCGGCGCTGCGACCACAGGTAGTCGCCGTAGTCCACCTCGAGATTGATCGCGTAGCGATGATCCTCGCCGAGGCATGCGCGCATCTGCTGCCGTGCGCGCGCGAACAGGGGCGCCAACGCGGTCGCAGGGGCGCCGGTCAGCACCCGTGCCTGGACGTAACCGGCCTCGACCAGTGGCATGGGCACGCCACGATGCCGGCCATCCGCCAGCACCTGCTCGTACATCGCGATGGCCTGACGGATGCGCGCGGGTTCGTTGCGGTAGTAGCCGACATAGATCAGTGCCAGCCCATAGGCATGCTTGGCGCGCCACGTCAGTGAATGGAAGCGGCCGTGTGCGCGCTCGAGTAACGCCACCGCCTTCCGGTACTCCTCCAGGCGGCCGCGATCCAGCGGATCGGGCCAGGCGTACCCGATGAGCAGGAGGCTCTCTGCATACGCATCGCTGGCACTCAGTCCGTTCGTTTCCAGGATGCGGCGGGCGCGGCGCGCCAGATGCAGGACGCGCGTGGTCTGGCCGTCGGCGAATTCGCTCTGGGCCAGCATCACCATCGCGCGCGCGGTCTCGGGGTGCTGTGGGCCGTACAGCCGAAGCACATCAAGGTGCGCGCGCCGGGCCAATGTCCGCGCGGCATCCAGTTCGTCGCGGATCAGCAATACCCGGATGAGATCGCGACGCGCCTCGTCGCGGAGGTCGGCGTGTGCCTCGCCCGCCAGCGCGATGGCGCTTTCCAGGTCGGTGCGCGCCTCGTCCGTGCGGTACAGCTCGGTCAGCGCCCGGCCGCGCTGGATCAGCAGCGGCACAAGCGTCGCATCCGTCCGCATGCCGCTTCGTCGGGAGTGCGCCAATTGCAGGTTCAGTAGCGCGAGGCCTTCCTCCTGTTCGCCCAGGTTCCAGCGCGTAAGAGCGTACTCCGCCTGCAGCAGGATCTGCTCGGGGTCGGCCTCCGCGCGCTGGGAGCGGGTCAGCGCATCCCTGAGCAGTGCGTCGGCTCGGGAAAAGTGGCCTTGCGCATTGAGCAGGGACGCAAGCAGCCGCACGCTTTCCGTGCTGCCATCGCCTCCGTCCGGCGAAAGCGCAAGGACATGTTCGGCAAACCTCGTTGCGGTGGGAAAGTCACCGAGCGCGGCGCGCGCGCGTGCCAGCAGCCGCAGGCCGCGTACGCGTACGGCGACACTCCGGTTGATTGCGGGATCCTGGCGGATCGCGGCTTCAAGACCGCGCAGCGCGCTTTCGGGGGACAGTGTGGAACTGCGGACGGCCAACGCCGCCCGACTACCATTCCATTGTTCGACGTGACGCAACAGCGCCGCATTCGCAGCCGCTTCGCGAACCGCCGCAAGGCGCTGACGATACGCGAACCAGGTGGCGGTGGCAGACAGCATGACGAGCAGCGCCGCAGACGCCAACGCCGCACGCCGGTTCCTGCGGAAGAACTGCACGAGCCGATGGCGGATCCCAGGCAGGGTGGACACGGGGCGCTTGCGCAACCAGGCCTTCAGGTCGGCATGCAACGCATCCATGTCGCCGTAGCGTCGATCCGGGTCCGGATGCATGCACCGCTTGACGATCGAGCGCAGCGCCCGATCACCCTGCGGTTTACCTGCGGGCTCCGTCGGGTCCTGCAGGTCGGCGATCAGCGCGATCACCGCACCCATGGCATACAGGTCGGACTCCGCTGAGACGCCCAGCCCGCGCTGGATCTCCGGCGCGGCGAACATCGGCGAGTAAGCGAAAGGCCGCGCAGGCAAACCGTCCTGCTGCGATTGCGAGGCGACGCCGAAATCGATCAGGCGCAGATGTCCCCGCGGCGACACCAGCAGATTGGAGGGCGTCACATCGCCATGGACCACGCCTTGCCGGTGCGCGTGCGCGAGCGCATCCGCCGCCTGAAGTACGAGATCGATCTTCGTCTCGAGCGTGCACTGACGGCGTGCGCACCAGTCGTGGAGCGGTTCGCCATCCACATATTCCATAGCGAACCAGGGCGCCCCTTGTGCATCGACACCGCCATCCAGCACGCGTGCGATGCCGGGATGATCCAGGCTTGCGAGGATCGCGCGCTCCCGCACCAGCGCCGCCGCGTTCCGGTCGGCATGTTCGCCGCGCAGGGCGCGCTTGATCGCGGCCCGTTGCCGATAGAGGCCATCCGCGCGCTCGGCGAGGAGGATGCTGCCCATGCCTCCGCGTGCCAGCACGCGAACGAGGCGCCATGCGCCCAGCGCATCTCCTGTCGGCACCTCCTCCCCCTGCCTGGACTCGGGGGCCGTCCGGAGCGGCGCGACCATGGCGGGAGGAGGAGGCAGCGCATCCATCCAGCGGGTGTCCGCATGCAGCCACGCGACCATCAGTGCGTACTGGCGTGGCCGCGCGACGCGAAGGACGCCCAGATGCGCGGCACGCAGGCAAGCAGGCAGCGCCAGATGGAACCGAAGCGCATGCAGCGCCCGCTTCCGCGCTGTGTTGTCAGGATCAGCCGGCCTCACTGGCCAGTCGCTGCATCAGGAAGTGCCGTGCCGCCTGCCAGTCCCTTCTGACCGTCCGGTCGGTCACGCCGAGCAAGCCTGCGATCTCGGTTTCCGTGTAGCCCCCGAAGTAGCGCCACTCGACCACTTTCGCCAGGCGTGGATGCAGTTGGTCGAGTTCTTCCAGCGACGCATCGAGCGCGATCAGCAGTTCGGCCCCTTCTTTCCAGGCCAGGTCCTCAGCGTCGTCCAACTCGACGGTCTCGCCCTTGCCGCCACGCTTTTCGCTCCAGCGACGCCTCAGGCCGTCGATCAGCGTGCAGCGCATGGCCTTCGCCATGATCGAGAACAGCTGTACCCGATTGACGGCCTGCAGGCTGTCCTCCTGCAGGCGCAGCCATGTCTCGTGAACGAGCACGGTGGGCGAATAGGTAATGCCGCGATCACGCCACGTGTAGCGACGCGCCTGGCCGCGAAGGTCCTGGTACAGCAAGGTGTACACGTCACGCCACGCCGCCTTGTCGCCCTGCTTCATCTGGCCCAGCAGGCGGGTGACTTCGCCTTGCACGTGCATTTGCCGGGCGGCGTCCAGGTACTCCATTTCATCCTGCATCGAACATCGCCTTGTCGGTCGCCCGCCGCGAACGCGGAAAGCACACGCCCTTGAACGTGTGTATGTGTGATTCGGTGTGAGAGGAGCCGAGGGGACACTGCTCAGGGCGATCCGTTCTCGTCCACGCCATGTCCGGATCAGGGAATCGATTGCGTCCTTTCGTTTTCTGCGCTTCTGAGGACACCTCAATTCAGGAAAAATATTTGACGTCCGTCACGTCCGGACTGTGTCGTGCCTCGCGACCAACTACATACATATACGCAGAGAGGCGAACGGCAGGATCCGGATCGGAACGTGTGACACAGGGGGCGGCCCGACGGCCGTAACGCAAGCACAGGAGTACGGCGCGCCGATCAGGTGCGTCCCTTTACTTCCACACGCGGGGCATCGATCGCCGCCCCGTGCCCACTCGAGCATCGCGTCTCGGGATCGCCGTGCCCGGTCATCGCCGGGCGCGACGATCGATGTGTCTCCATCGACAAGGGTCTCTGGCGTTTGCGGCGTGCCAACCGCGAAGGCTGACAGTGGACAAGAAGACTCGTTCGTACCTCAGGAAGACCGCGCTGCATGCGGCCGTCATCGGCGTGCTGCTGGCCTCGGCGGGGCAAGGCGTCGTTGCCGCGGAACGCGATGCCGGTGGACGCCTGTGGGATGAGCCATCGCACGCGCGCGCCGACGGGCGCCTGGTGCTGGACGTGGAACGGGATTCCGCACCGGCGGACGGGCAGAGTCCGGTGAAGATCAGGATCCGCCTGCGGGATGCCGGCGGTCGCCCTGTGCCGGCCGACGCGGTGGCGACACTCGAGTCCAGTGCCGGTGTCTGGCAGTTGCCCGGCGCATCCAGCGATGAAGCGGGACTGGCGCCCCGCGACACCGACCGCGTGACGCCCGGCATCCAGGTCCCCTTGGTGAACGGCGAGGCCGAGGTGTGGTTGCTGGCGCCGATCGAGCCGCAGACGGTGACCGTGCAGGCGATCGCCGACGGCGCGATGGCGCGTGGACGCATCCGCTTCATTCCTGAGTTGCGCGACATGCTGGCCATAGGCGTGGTGGATGGCGTCCTCCGCTTCGACCGGAAGAACCCGTTAGCGCTCGACCAGGCGCGGCCCGACGATGGATTCGAGGAGCAGATCAACAGCTGGTCGCGTGCGAGCGGAGACGGCAAGCGCAACGCCGCCGTGCGCAGTGCGTTCTTCCTGAAGGGCAAGGTGCGCGGCGACGCCCTGCTGACGATGGCGTACGACAGCGACAAACCCGGGCAGGACCGACTCTTCCGCGACATCGATCCCGAGCGTTGGTATCCGGTGTATGGCGATGCCTCGATCGTGGGCTTCGAAGCGCGCAGCAACAGCCGCCTCTACCTGCGCCTGGACAAGGGGCGCCACTACCTGATGTATGGCGACATCGCGACGGGTGATGGCTTCAGCCAACGCGCGGGACAGGGCGATGTGGCGAGCACACAAGTACGCGATCTCGGCCAGTACAACCGTGCGCTGACGGGCGCGCGCGGCCATATCGAAGGCGACCGGGGCACGCTCGACGCGTTCGCCGCGCGCGACACGCTGCGGCAGGTTGTCGAGGAGTTCCCCGGACGCGGGTTGTCCGGCCCTTACACGGTCAGCAACAGCGCGCACGCCGTGCTCGGCACGGAGCGGGTGGAAGTCGTCACCCGCGATCGCTACGCGCCCGCGCGCATCGTCGATGTCAGGACGCTGGCACGGTTCGCCGACTACACCTTCGAGCCCTTCAGTGGCCGCATCCTGTTCACCACGCCGGTACCGTCGGTCGATGCCCGCCTGAATCCGGTGTCCGTCCGGATCACCTACGAAGTCGACCAGGGCGGTGAACGCTACTGGGTGTATGGCGTCCATGGCCAGTTCCGTCCCACGAAGGCCATCGAAATGGGCGGCGGTTACGTCAAGGATGAGAATCCGTTGGCGCCGTTCGAACTCGCCAGCCTCAATGCCACCGTGGCCTTGGACGACCACACCTGGTTGCGTGGCGAGTACGCCCGGACACGGAGCGTGGCGGGATCCGCGGCCGGCAACATCGCCACCGCCGTCGGTGTCGCAGGCGAGCCGCTTGATGGCGATGCCTGGCGTCTTGAGTTCGGTCATCGCACGGACCGAGCCAACCTGCTGGCGTGGTATGGCCGCAGCGATACGGACTTCGAGAACCCTGCGTCGTCGTACCTGGGCGGTCGTCGCCAGGCGGGTATCGACGGTGCGATCACGCTGGTGGAGGGACCTGAAGGACCCCGCTGGGCGCTCTTCAGCCAGGCCAGCTACGTGGAGGACGCGCAGAACGAGGCGCGTCGTCTGCAGGCGCAAGCCGGCGTGCGGTTCTCGCCCACGCCATCGTTCACCCTGGAGGTGGGCGCGAACCACGTCAGCGAAGACGCGGGCACGTCGCCTGCCCACGGCTGGACGGTGCAGCCCGGATTGGGCGCGTCCTACGGGATCGCCTCGGTCAGCAGCAGTACGGCGATCGGCCTCGGGTCGGGGCAGACCCTCTTCAATACCGGCGATGGCTACGCCACGGGTTACGGCAGCTGGGTGGGCGCGGGCCTGGCTGGCGTCCCGGTGGAATACACCGCATTGCGTGTCGCCGCGCGCTTCCGCCTCAATGAACGCTTCGATGTGCTGGGCGAAGTCGAACAGGACGTCCAACAGACCGAACATCGCCGCGCGTCGCTGGGCGCTGACTGGCGGGTGCACGAGCAGACCCGCTTGTACGGCCGATACGAATGGAATACCGGACTGAGCACCGTCGCGACGACGCAAGGCGCCGCCGATCCGCTCACCGGTGTGGTGACCCCCAGTCCGTACGAGACCAACGCTTTCGTGTTCGGCCTGGACACCCAGTACATGGAGGGGGGGACGGTATTCAACGAGTACCGCATGTACGACAGCATCGGCGCGCGCCAGATGCAGTGGGCCAGCGGTGTCAGGAACCTGTGGCACATCGGGCGTCGCCTGACATTGCAGACGGGCTACGAGAAGCTCGCCGTGCTCGACGGCGATGGCCAGCGCTCCACCGCCGCCACGATCGCCGCCGAGTGGCGTCCGGACGAGCTGTGGCTGTTGAACGGTCGCCTCGAGTGGCGCGACGTCGGCGTCGCCGCGTACGAACCAGGCACCACCGCGGCCTCCGGCAATGCAGGCTACGACAGCTGGCTTTCGACGCTCGCGGTCGCCCGAAAACTCAACCGCGACTGGACCGCGCTGGCGCGCAACTACTACCTGCGCAACGCCTACCAGGACGCGCGGGAGGACGGTTACGAAGATCGCTTCCAGTTGGGCGTGGCCTACCGGGATACCGATACGAACCGCTTCAATCTGCTGGGCCGCTACGAGTACTGGACGCGACGCGACGGAGACCGGACGCCGGCATCCGGCGACATGCCCATCGCCGCCGATGGCTACGACAAGCACATCGTCAGCGTCCACGCCGACTGGCATCCGAACCGCGTGTGGTGGCTGACCGGCCGCGTCGCCGGCAAGCGCCAGACCGATCTCTTCGATGACGCACGCAGCCGCTATACCGCCTATCTGGCCGGCGGCCGGGCCACCTATGGCCTGAGCGAACGCTGGGACGTCAGCGCGATGGCGTACCGCATGTGGAGCCCGGATGGCAGTCGCCAATACGCGCTCGGCGCCGAGGTGGGCTACCTGCTGACCTCCAACCTCTGGCTGTCCGCCGGCTACAACGCGCGCGGCTTCCGTGCCGACGACATGACGGCATCCGAGTACACGAACCAAGGCGTGTTCCTGCGTCTGCGCTTCAAGTTCGACGAAGACCTGTTCCGCGGCAACGACCCGGCCACCAATCGCGCGCTGCCGCGCTGAGGAGACATCCATGCCCCACACTATCTACGCCACACGCGCCACCAAGATCACCGTCTGCCTGCTGACGGTGGCCATCGTCGGCCTGGTCGCCTACCGGCAGGCCTCCGCTCAGGCGCCTGCGCTTGCGCCCGCACCCGCGCGGATCGCGGCGGCGCCCATCCATGCGGACCACGAAACGTATGCCGCAACGCAGGATCGCATTCGTGCCCTCAACGACAAGGGCATCCGGGTGGACAACTACCATCTGGCCAAAGCGCAGTGCTGGCTGGATACCAGTTTCCACGAGTACAGCCGCAACGACCGGGGCGGTTATCCGCAAGCGGCACTGGACCAGGCCGCTGGCCTGATCGGCGCGCTGGAATCGGGCCGCGATCCGGGGTGGGAGACGCCCCTCGTCAACGGTGCGGACAAGCTGCGCCTGGACCTGTGGTCGAAGTACGACCAGCTGAAGAAGATGGAGGGCTTCAGCTGTGCGGCTCAGGCCACCGCTTGCGCCGAGGTCGAGCTGGTCCATGCCGGGAATGAGATCCATGACGGCGGCTGGCGCCACGCAAAGCCCTACATACAGATTGCAGAAGATCTCCTCGCCAAGGCGGAACGTCGCGAGGCGGAATGCAAGCAGCCAGCGCCCGTTGCTCAGACCGAGCAGTTTGATCTCTCAGCCGATGCGCTGTTCAAGTTCGACCGCGGCGATCTTGAGGGCATGCTGCCGGAAGGCAGGGGACGGCTGGATGCATTGGCGGCTCGTCTCGGCGAGCTCTATGCCGACATCGAACGTATCCGTCTTGTCGGCCACACCGATCGTCTGGGCAGCGACGCCTACAACCAGCGCTTGTCGTCCGAGCGCGCGTGGACCGTCAAGCGTTACCTGCAGTCGAAGGGTGTCATGGCGCCGATCCAGACCGAAGGCGCCGGCGAATCCCAGCCCACACCCGCCACCGCGAGTTGCGCGGGCGAGCGGGCGTCGACGGCCCTGACCCGCTGCCTGCAGCCCGACCGACGCGTTTCCGTGGAGATCACGGGCACGCGCAAGACCCCTTGACCGCCTTGTCGCCGCGTCGCGATCCCGCGCGCGAGCGGCTCATCACCAGAAGCACAGGATTCGACATGCAAGCATTCGCCACGTTCATCCGCACCGCATCGAGGGCCGGCGGCGGATCCGCCGCGTCGCCGTGGCCTCGCGGACGCCAGCGGATCGCGATGGGACTGGTGTGGGTGTGCCTGGCCCTGTTCGCGGCCAGCGCCCAGGCGGCCGTGACCGGTGCCATCGTCGGCACCGGCACCACCCAGGCGCCGACCGGCTCCACGCCGCTGTGCACGCTGGATCCCGCGGTGGCGGATCTCAATGTCTGCACGAACGACACGCTGATCTACAACATCGAGTACGTGACCAGCGGCGGCGATTCCTCGCTGATGATCGTCTCCACATTGCCGACCTGCACGGCGGCCACGTCGGGCTGTCCCGCCAACGGCATCATGGCGGTCTGGGAATCGCTACCGCCACAATGCACCGGCGCGGGCAGCGCGATCAGCGCGGACGGTCTCACGTTGACCTGCGTGAGACCGGGTCCGATCGGTGCCGGTACGGCGCGCATTCTGCCCGTCGTGCGCGTGCTAGGCAGTACGCCGAACGGCGCCAGCCTCCCGACACCCGTCACGAGCGTCACCACGCCGGAGACCGTCACGCTGGTTGCCGCCACGTCCACATCCGGACCCGTTACCGTGCGCGCCCAGCCTGCGTTCGATCTACAGAAGACCGTGAGCGGTATGCGCTACATGAAGGGTCCCGATGGCGTGACGGATGGATGGGTGATCCCGTTCGACGCGGCGATCCTGGTGCCTGGTGGCGCGCGTGGCATCGAGGCGCTCGATGCCAATGGCATCAGCTGGCAGGACGTGCTCGGTGGAATCACGGTCACCGGTACGAACGCGAACGGCATCGCCGGTGCTCCCGCGGTCCAGGCTGCCATCCGCGCGAACGCCGTGCTCTTCCCGGTCAGCACGCCCAGCGGCATGAATGCGTGCTGGGACAATGGGCTCGATGCGACCGCCCTGCGCAACGGTACCGGCATGCCGGGTGGACGTGGTGGGCCTACTGCAAGCCGATTGGCGACGAGCGGTACCTGTACCGTCACCCAGGCCGGCGGCGCAGGCGGTACGGTGAGTGCACGCATCACCAATGCGCTCTGGACCAACACGGTCTACCCCACGCGCTCGAACGATGGAAACCCGCTTGCCGCTGGGCAGAATTTCATTGCCGCCAAGAAGATCGGCGTCTGGGTGCCCGCCACCGTCTTCAGTGACCACCTGGCGAATGACGCATCCATCAACATCTTCAACACCTACACCGGCGTCGGCGGCACGAGCATCAGCGGGCAGCCGGTCACGCAGCCGAACACGGCGAACGACACCATCCGCGTAGCGTTCACCTACCTGGCCGGTGCGGGTACCGTCAAATACTGGATCAACTACAACAGCGCGAATGACCTCAGGATCAGCGGCAACCACACGCTCGACGGCGTCGTGGTGGACGGCATGCTGGCGAAGACGCGATCGCACCAAGGCAACAGCGGCGCCATTCCCTTCACCGGCGCGATCATCTGCGAAAAAATCGACAACACCAAGTTCCAGGTCATCGAAGACCCCGTAGTTGGTGTGGATTCCGGCCATCTCCCGGTCGCCGGAGAGTACGTATTCGAGTACGGCACGGGCGGCATCGGTGGCGTCGGGCAAGGCTGGGCCAGCAATACCGACTACGCTATGGGTACGTGTGCCGACGACCAGTCGCCGGCCTGGTACACCAGTCGTGCGGCCGTGCCGGGTGGGAATGTCGCGATCACCAAGGTGCGCATGCGGGCACTGATCCCACAGCAGCCCAGCGATTTCTGGTACTTCACCCTGGGCGTCCGTATCACCGCGGTTTCCCCCGTTGCTGCGATGGGCGTTGCGGCCGGCTATCAGTGGCCGATCGGCACGCGCGTCAACAACTGGAACACCTATACCTTCGATGGCGGTTACACCGCACCCGATATCCGTGTCGTGACGGACTCGACCGGAGACCGGTGGCTGACCGGCGGGCCCAACGGCTACACCGCGAACGGCATGACGGCCTTTGCGCAGGGCCATACGATCACGCTGGTGGGTGCGCGCGCCGAAGTAGTGAAGGAAACCAGCTCACCGGACAACAGCGCCACCCAGGCCGTGGGCGGCCAGCCCATCACTTACGTGCTGAAGCCTGTGCTGACAGCCGCCACGGCCAGCACATTGACATCCGATATGACGGTGCTCGACGTGCTGCCGCCCGGCCTCAGTTATGTCGCCGGCTCCGCTTCACTCACCCCGGTGGTGCAGAACAATGTGCCCTCGGCGGGCTATACGACGCTGTCGTGGACGCTGAACAATGTTGCCGTCGGATCGCCGATCCCCCCCATCACCTTCCAGGCGCTGGTGGACATCACCCTGTCCAATGGCACCTACATTCCCAACTTCACCGTCGTGCAGTCGCCTTTGGATGTGCGCCAGTGCCAGGCATCGGGCGGAGTCTATGACGGTATCCTCGATGCGGGATATACGGTGGACGGGAGTTCGGGCAACGTGACCGGCACCCTGTGCGTCCACGCTGCGCGCAAAGACCTGCGCGTCTCCAATCCCGGCGGATTCCAACTCAACAAGACGGCGCTCACGCCTCAGATCGAAACCGGCGGACTCTCCCGTTATCGGTTGAGCTGGATCAGCGTGGGCAACGACCTGAACAGTTCTGACCTGATCGACATCCTGCCCTACACGGGCGACGCTCGCGGCAGCACGTTCAATGGCAGCGCACAATTGGCATCGATCCTGGGCCCTGTCGCCAATGACGGCGTGCCGGCATCGACGATCTACTACACGAACGCCTCACCCGGTAGCATCAACGCGGATCCCAACGACGCAAGCAACACCCTTCCGGCGGGAACGACGCGGTGGTGCACCAGTGCGCAGTTCGGCAGTGCCGGATGTCCTGCCAGCCACACGCAGGCGACCGCCGTGCGCGTCGTCAGCGCGGCCGCGCAACCCGACAACACACAGCGGACGCTGGTCGTCCCCTTGCGCACCACGGGTAACGTCGCCGGCAATCTGTATGGCAATACGTTCACCATCCGCGGCGTGGCGGGTGGCGTCCCGCTGACCGCGGCCGTGACCTCGCCGCTGGCGCAGGTGCAGGTGGTGGCGGGCAGCCTCGCCGGCACGGTGTTCGAAGACCTGGATGACGATGGCGTGCAGGATGCGGGCGAGGCCGGCATCGCAGGCGTGGACATCACCCTGGACGGTTGCGCCGCCGGCGACGATGGCGTCTTGCAGACAACCGGTATTCCGTCCACAGGAACGCCTGTGTGCGCGGGCGATGACCAGGTGGTAACGCGCACGCTGCAGACGCTCGCCGACGGAAGCTACCGCTTCAATGACCTGGGCAGCGGTCGTTACCGCATTACCGAGGCGCAGCCCGTCGACTACGCCGATGGCGAACGCGTCGTCGGCAGCCTCGGCGGAACCGCCAATGCGCGCGGCACCGTGCCCAGCGTCATCACGGACATCGTGTTGCCGATGGCAGGTGCCGGCACCGGCTACGATTTCGCCGAAATCCTCTCGCGGCCTGCCGCGCTGCCGCTACTGACCCTGGTCAAGCAGGTGGTCAACGATGATGGCGGTGTCGCGACGGTCGCCCAGTTCACCCTGAGCGCCAACGGCCCCACGCCTGTCAGCGGCGTCACCGGTGACGCCGCCATCACGGGTGCGGCGGTGCTGGCGGGTACGTATGCCCTCAGCGAGACCAACCTCGCCGGCTACACGGCAGGCGACTACCGCTGCGTCGTCAACGGAGCGGCAGCGGTTAGCGGCAACAGCCTGACCCTTGTCGATGGCGACACGGCGGTCTGTACCGTCACCAACGACGACCAACCCGCCGTGTTGACGCTGGCGAAGCAGGTCATCAACGACAACGGCGGCACCGCCGTGGCCGGTGACTTCACGCTGACGGCGGTGGGTGCACTCAGTCTTTCCGGCGCGGCAGGCACGCCAGCCGTCACCGCGGTGCCTGTGCCCGCAGGTAGCTACACGCTGGGCGAATCCAACCTGCCGGGCTATGTGGGGGGCGCCTACCGTTGCGTGGTGAACGGCCTGGCGCCGGTGTCGGGCAACAGCATCGTGCTGGCCAATGGCGATACCGCGATCTGTACCGTCACCAACGACGACCAAGGCGCGACGCTGACCCTGGTCAAGACCGTTACCAACGATGAAGGAGGTGCGGCGCAGCCCACCGACTTCGTGCTGACCGCCACTGGTCCGACCGCACTGAGCGGCGTGGTCGGTAGTCCGGCCGTTACCTCGGCGCCTGTACTGCCTGGCACCTATGCGCTCACCGAACAGAACCTCGATGGTTATGTGGGCACGCCGTACACCTGCGTGGTGAATGGCGGCACGCCCGTCGTCGGCAACGCGCTGACCCTGCAGGCGGGCGATGCCGCGGTGTGCACCATCCACAACGACGACCAGGTGCAGCGGGCGCCGACGGCGCTGCTAACGTTGGTCAAGCGCGTCGTCAACGACGACGGCGGCACGGCCGTGGAGGCGGACTTCACGCTGTCGGCCAACGGCCCAACGCCGTTGGCGGGTGCCAGCGGTACGCCGGCGGTGACCGCCGTTCCGGTGACGCCGGGCGACTATCGCCTGTCGGAAACCAATCGCCCCGGCTACACCGCGGGCACGTACCAGTGCGTGGTGAACAACGTCGCACTGCCGGCCTCCGATGCGCTGACGCTGGCCGATACGGACGTGGCCGTGTGCACGATCACCAATGACGACCAAGGGGCTTTGCTGACCTTGCAGAAGGTGGTGGTGAACGACAACGGAGGCACCGCGCTTCCTTCCGACTTCACCCTGACGGCCAGTGGTCCCGAGACGGTGTCCGGCAGGCAAGGCGAGCCCGCCATCACGGCGATCTCGGTGCAGGCGGGCCAGTACGCGCTCTCCGAGACCAACCTGCCGGGCTACCTGGCCGGCGACTACCGCTGTGTCGTCAACGGTGGCGCACCCGTCACGGGCAACACGCTGGTGGTGGCGAATGGCGATACGGTCGTGTGTTCGGTGACCAACGACGACCAGGGCGCGACGCTGACCCTGGTCAAGCAGGTCGTCAACGACAACGGCGGCACCGCGACCGCGGCCGATTTCGTGCTGACCGCTGTCGGGCCGGCAAGCCTCACAGGTGTCACCGGTGAGCCCGCGATCACCGCGGCGCAGGTCTCCGCAGGGACGTACACGTTGGGCGAGCGCGCGCTGCCCGGCTACACCGCCGCGGGATGGAGCTGTTCGGACGGAACGCTCGCGGGTGATCAGTTAACTCTCGTCAACGGTGAGAACGCCGTCTGCACGCTCGTCAACGACGATGAGCCTGCCGTGCTGTCGGTCACCAAGGAGCTGGTCGGCACCGTGCAACCGGTGGCCGGTTCCGCGGATCGTTTCACGGTCCGCTATGCGATCACCGTCCGCCATGTGTCCGGCAGCGCAGGCACGTACTCACTGAGCGACACGCCTCAGTTCGATCGCGATGTCCGCGTGCAGTCCGCGCGCTGGGTGCGCGGCAACGCACCAGCGCAGGTGGTGTCGCCGGTGGCCGGACCGTGGGCACTGGCAACCGACCGCCCGCTGGCGATCGGCGCGAGTGAGGTCTATCACCTGGAGGTGCAGGTCCAGGTGGCCGCAGGCAGTGCGACGGAGAACGACCGTTGTGGCGCGGGCGCAGGCCATGGTCTGTTCAACCTGGCGGTGCTGCGGGTGGGCACGGTGTCGCAGCAGGACGATGCCTGCGCGGACACGCCGGTGCCGACGACCACGACGCAGCTGACCGTCCAGAAGCTCGGCTCGGTGCGTCAGGCCGAGCTGGGCGACCTGGTCGGCTACACCTTGCGCATCCGCAACACCGGCAATGGTGTGGCTGTGCGTCCGGTGATCGTGGATCGCTTGCCCGCCGGCTTCCGCCTCGTCGACGGCGAGGTGCGCGTGCGCGGCGCCACGCTGGTGTCGCTGGAGGGCGCGCCGGGTCCGGAGTTGCGCATCACGCTTGACCGAATCGACCCGGGCGCCGAGGTGACGTTGGCCTACCGCGTGCGGATCGGTGTGGGTGCGCTGGAGGGCGACGGCATCAATCGCGCGCATGCCGAGTGCCGGCCGTTTGTCGCCACGACGACCACGCAGACGTGCTCCAACGAGGATGCCTGGGAAGTCGACGTCGCCGCGGGCGTCTTCTCCGATGAAGGCGGCCTGCTGGGCCAGGTCTTCGTGGACTGCAACTACAACGCGGTGAAGGATCCGGAAGAGCTGGGCATCCCGGGCGTACGCCTGTATCTGCAGGACGGCACCTATCTCGTCAGCGACGTGGAGGGCAAGTACAGCTACTGGGGCCTGCGTCCCACCACTCACGTGCTCAAGGTGGATGCGCGCACGCTTCCCACGCGCAGCCGGCTGGTGACCAGCAGTCCGCAGAACGCCGGTGACGCGCAAAGCCTCTTCATCGACCTGAAGAAGGGTGAGTTGCACCGCGCCGATTTCATCGAAGGCTCGTGCAACAACGAGGTCATCGAACAGGTCAAGGCGCGACGCGCGCAGGGCGAGATCCGCTCCGTGCAGACCGAGACGGGCCAGCCTGGACTGAAGCTGGAGTCGAAGCCGCAGCCACAGAGCAACCCGCCGCAGCAGGGTACCGATGGGGCGAACCAGCCGATCGAACGCGTGCGTCACCAGCCTTGAATCGAGGAATCCGCCACCCGTGAAGGGTGGCGGGAATATCTAGACGGCGTCAGGGTGCCTGGCGTTCCAGTCCGCCAACTGCTGCCGGTAGTGCAGCAGCTGTTCGGCATACACATCATGCACGCAGATCGGGCAGCCGCTGTTGCAGCAATCGCTGGGCAGCGGCGGTTCGGGTTCGACCGGGCGCGGATCGTTGTCGGGAGCTGCGTGCATCACGGGGTGTTCGGGCGACGCCGACGCCAGGGCAGTGGTAGGCCGAGCGCGAACAGCCCCAGAAATGCTGCGCGCTGCGACAACGAGTCGGGCGCAGCGGTCGCTGGCTCGCTGTCGTCCGCTTCCAATGCCAGGGCTCCCTCGGCGAGTTGAGCGATCAGGGCGCGCGCGTCGCCGGCTTGATCATTCCGGACGCGCAGCTTCACGCCGCCGAGCGCCTGTCGCATGTACCAGTCGTTGATCGCCTGGTGCTCATCGGCCAGGTAGGCCTCAATGCCTTCAGCGGTCAGCCGTCCGTGGACGATGCGGGCTTCGAGTGGATCGAGGAAGCTGGCGACGGTGACGAACATGGCTCAGCGGGCGGCGCCCATCTCCTCAAGGAGGTGCGGCGCCGGATACACCTTGCCCATCAGCCAGCGCAGGTAGCGCATGTCGACGTGCACCGCGCGCTTGTAGCGCGGGTCGAACATCCAGCTGGCGCTGACCGATTCCCAGTTGCTGTCGAAGTTCAGGCCGATCAGTTCGCCGCGCGCGTTGAGCACGGGTGAGCCGGAGTTGCCGCCGGTGGTGTCCAGGTTGGTCAGGAAGTTGACGGTCTGTGTCTTCAGTGCGGGATCTTCGGTGCCGGCGAAATCGCCCTTCGCGATCGCCTCCAGCAACGGCTTTGGCGCATCGAAGGGCACCTCGCCGGTGTTCTTTTCGACGATACCGGCCACCGTCGTCACCGGCGTGTACCGCACACCGTCGCGCGGCGAGAAGCCATCCACCTTGCCGAAGCTGACGCGCAGCGTGCCGTTGGCATCCGGATACAGCGCGCGCCCCTGCTGCTGGCGCCATGCGAACAAGGCACGCATGTACGCCGGGCGTAGGCGGAGCTGCTCGCCTTCGCGGGTCTTGCGCTCCTGCTCCAACGCCAGCTGCACCGGCACCAGCGTGGCGGCCAGGTCGATCAACGGATCGGCGGCCACTGGCTTACCCTCGCGGGCGGCGGCGAATCGGGACAGGCGTTCGGCTTCATCGCCTAGTTTCGTGCGTGCGTACAGCGCGTCCAGCGCCTGCTTCAGCGCGGCGGGCGTGCGGCCGAACGCGGCGTCGAAGCCCGGCAGGCGCTGCGCATCCGGCAATTGCTGGTAGCGCGTCAACAGCACCGTCAGCAGTGCCTTCTCCACGTCCGGTGCGTAACGCCGCTGCACCTGCTTCAGGACGCCTTCGATCAGGGCATAGTCGCGGGCCTGGTAGCCGCTTTCGCGCTCGGCATCGGGCTTGGCCGATTCCACCCGCAACCGTTCCAGCGTGATCGCGCTGCGCATCAGTTGCGACTGCGAACCGAACAGCGACAGCAGCAGTTCGCGCTCGCGCACGGCCGAGCCGCCGGCGATCGAGGCGGCGAGCGCGTCGATGTCCGCCCGCTCCTTCGCGGCCGCTGCCGTGGCTAGCATGCCGCGTTCGTCCTCGGCGCGGACGTGCACGGCATCGCTGCGACGCAGGCCTTCCAGCTCGCCGGCCGCGCGCTTGCGGTTGTTCTTCAGCGATTGCAGCTGCGCGGCGTAGCGGGTCTTGGCGTCGGTGTCCTGCTTGCCGGCCGCTTCGATCACCCCGATCAGCTGGTCGAACACGGCCACGCGCGCGGGCAGCGTCCAGTTGACCTGTTCGTCGAATTCGGCGGCGGTGCGATGCCGGTACGTCGTGCCCGGATACCCGGCCAGCATCGCGTAGTCGCCGGCCTTCGGTCCGTCCTTCGCCAGCGACAGGTGGGCGGGTGCGCGATAAGGCACGTTGTCCGCGCTGTAGGCCGCTGGCTTGCCGTCCTTGCCCACGTAGGCGCGCAGCAGGGTGAAGTCGCCGGTGTGCCGCGGCCACATGAAGTTGTCGATCTCGTCGCCGTAATTACCGATCGCGCGCGGCGGTGCGTACACCAGGCGGATGTCGCGCAGCTCCAGCTGGCGGATGCGATAGAAGTCGGTGCCGTAGTACATGTTGGCCACGCTGCAGCGCACGCCGGCTTCCTGCTCGCACTCGGCGACGATGGCCTTGCTGGCGCGATCGACGGCGTCGAAGTACGCGCGTCCGGTCTTGCCAGGGGTGTCCTTCAGCACGCGGTCGGTGACCTTGTCGTAGCCGACCGTGACCAGCACGCGGAAGTCCGGGTTGGCGGGCAGTTCGGCGCTGCGGTCGCCGGCAGTGAAGCCGTCGTCGATCAGGTTTCGCTCCGGCTTGCTGTTGTACTGGATCACGCCGTAGGCGACATGGTGATTGGTCAGGATCAGCCCGTCCGGCGAAACGAATGCGCCCGTGCCGCCGCCCGCGCGGACCACGGCGCTCAGAGGTGCGGCAGTGACATCGGCCAGTGTCTTCGGGTCGCCCTTGAAACCGGCCTCACGCAGCGGCTTGGCCAGCTGCGGCAGTTGCGAGGGCATCCACATGCCTTCGTCGGCATGGGCGGGCAGGGCGAGGGCGACGCCCAGGGCGAGCGTGGTGGCGGAGAGTCGGTGGCGCATCGGAGATATCGCAATGACAGGACGGGCGACGATAGCCGGCCGCCCCCCATGCGGCAAATGCCGGATTACAAAGCGGCGCTGTTCAGGACGCGACCGGCGCAGGCGCGCCCAGGAAGCGCGCGAGCCGCGCCGCCGCCTTGCCGATGCCAAGTCGTTCCTTCTCAGCCAGGGGACGAAATGGCGCGATGCGGACGTGCCCGCGCGCATCGGCGTCGCGTTTCCACGTGCCCACCACGCGACCGTCCACGATCACGGTGGGGTTGACCAGACCGTTGAGGCCGATCACCCGGCGCAGTTGCTCGTCTGCCACCACCGGGCTGCGGTCGCGATAGCCGATGAGGTATTCGTCGAACGCGGGTAGGAGATGGACGTTGCGGGCAGCACGTGCCGCCGGCAGTGCGGCCGCATGCCACAGCACATCGCCTTCGTGCGTCTCGCGCAGCAATGACGACGATGCGCTCTCGAGCGCCAGCTTCGCGTCCTTCTGGGTCAGGCCGGACCACCAGGCCAGGTCGGCCGCGCTCGCGGGCGCGTGGCCCTGCAGGTAGCGCAGAGCGAGGCGGTGCAGGGCTTCGTCGCGGCTGAGCGCGTTGGTCGCGGGAATCCATGCATCGAGCCAGACGAAGGTCGGCTGCCGGCCTTCGCGCGGGCCTTGGCAGATCAGGCCCTCGTGGGCCATCCATCCCAGCACCTGCAGGCCGCGCTGGCCGCCGCTGTCCACGCCGATCGCGTCCAGCTGCGCATACAGGTCGCCGCGTATGACGGGGCGGCCGTGGGAAAGCGCTGCCTCGATCGCGCGCCGGCAGCGTGCGAGCGTGCCCTCATCCAGCCCATGGTCGCGGGCGATCCGCGCCGCATTGGCGGCCTGCACGCGCGGCGCCATCAGCGCCACCATCCAGCGCACGTCCTCGCGCGCGAGCCAGTGCAGGGTGCCGCGCATCGGCCAGGTGCGGACGATCTCACCGCGCGCGATCGCGGTCTCCACCGTGGCCAGCGTCGCGCCGGCGGTGCGCAGCCCGATCGCGAACAACGAGGCGGCGTAGTCCTGTGCCTGCATCGCCGCCAGATGGCGGACCGTCGTGGCGACGCTGTCGGCGACCGGCGTCGCGATGCCCTGCCGCTGCAGGCGATGCCGGAGCAGGGCGGGCGTCATCGGGCAGCGCGGCTGCCGCGATAGTGGCGCGGCCTCATTTTTCCTTGCGCCAGTTGATCGAGCCGCGGGTCTCGATAGTGCTCGATTCGATTTCCACGTCGAAGCCCTTGCGCAGCAGGTACTTCAC
>Ga0247823_10000780_pt1 | contig 26807 bp, 16 predicted proteins | sample 13C_PalmiticAcid_2_FD_192426 | JGI IMG/M metagenome (GOLD analysis project Ga0247823, IMG submission 192426) | Soil microbial communities from agricultural site in Penn Yan, New York, United States - 13C_PalmiticAcid_Day30 | ecosystem: Environmental > Terrestrial > Soil > Agricultural land... | reverse complement strand
GACCGGCGGCACGGGCTCCTACACCTTCAGCGCGTCGGCCAGGATCGTCCGCGCCACCGCGAACGCCACCACGCTGGCGACCACCAGCCAGGTCTTCGCCGACGACCTGCACGCCCTGACCGGCACCCTGCTCCCTCAGGTCACCGGTACCACCGCCGACCTGCGCGCCGGTGACATCTATCTGGCGCTCGGCTCCAGCGACAGCGGCCTCGGCACCGAGGGCTACGCCCTCTCGGTCAGCGACAAGGTCACGGTCACGGCCCGCGACGACAAGGGCGCCTTCTACGGCACCCGCACCGTTCTGCAGCTGCTCAAGCAGAGCACGTCCATCCCGAGGGGCACCGCCCGCGACTGGGCACTCAAGCCCGAACGCGGACTCATGGTCGACAACGGGCGCAAGTACTTCACCGTGCAGTGGCTCAAGGACCACGTGAAGGAACTCGCCTACCTCAAGATGAACTACTTCCACCTGCACCTGTCGGACAACCGGGGCTTCCGGATCGAGAGCACCTCCCACCCGGAGGTCGTCTCGGCCGACCACCTGACCAAGCAGGAAGTCAGGGACATCATCGCCCTGGCGACGCGGTACAAGATCACCGTCGTGCCCGAGATCGACGCCCCCGGTCACATGGAGCCGATCCTCGACGCGCATCCCGATCTGCGGGTGGTCGACAAGAACGGGGTGGCGCAGGAGCGCTACATGGACGTGAGCAAGCCCGAGGCGTACACGCTCATGAAGGATCTTTACGAGGAGTACCTCGCGCTGTTCCCCGGTCCGTACTTCCACATCGGCGCCGACGAGTACCACATCGGCGACTACGCCAACTTCCCGCAGTTGCAGACCTACGCCAGGGCCACCTACGGCGCCACGGCCAACGGCAAGGACGCCTACCTCGGCTTCATCAACTGGGCCAACGGCATCGTGCGCGCCAAGGGCAAGACCACCAGGGCGTGGAGCGACGGCATCGGCGGCGGTGCCGCGGTCACCGTCAACCCCAACATCATCCTTGAGTACTGGTACGCCCTGGGCAAGACGCCGCAGCAGCACATCGACGCCGGGCACCTGATCTCCAACGAGAGCTGGAGCCCGACGTACTACGTCCTCTACCCTGGCGGACCGAGCGGACCGATGGCCGACTGGGGTTACGACACCTGGACCCCGAACCTGTTCGACGGCAACAGGACCATCACCGCGGCGTCGAACGTCAAGAACCTCGGCTCCAAGATCCATGTCTGGTGCGACAACCCCGACGTCGTCACCGAGGAGCGCATCGCGTCCGACATCAAGAACGGGCTGCGGATGCTGGCACAGCAGACCTGGGGCTCCCCCAAGGTCGTCACCCCGTACACGAACTTCGCCACCCTCATCAACACCATCGGCCGCAACCCGGCCTGGTCGGCGAGCGCGCAGGCCAACCTCGCCGCGGGCAAGCCGGTGACGGTCTCCAGCGTCGAGACCAGTGGCTTCCCCGGCACCAACGCCGTGGACGGCAACTACTCCTCCCGCTGGTCCAGCGCCCACACCGACAACGAGTGGCTCACCGTCGACCTGGGCGTGACCCGTCCGATCAGCCGGGTCAAGCTGAGCTGGGAAGCCGCGTACGGCAAGGGCTACAAGATCCAGGTCTCCAACGACAACACCACCTGGACCACCGTCTACACCACGACCACCGGTGACGGCGGAGTCGACGACCTTACCGGCCTGACCGGCTCCGGCCGCTACGTCCGCATGCAGGGCACGTCGCGCGCGACGGTGCACGGCTTCTCGCTGTTCGAGGTCGAGATCTATGTCGGGTCCCCGGTCGTGTCCGGCTCGACCTACCAGATCAACGTGCTGGGCAAGTCCATGGACGTGCCGCTGTCCACGGCGACGGGCACCCAGTTGACCCTCTACAGCTCGCACACCGGATCGCACCAGAAGTACGTCGTCACCGCGAACTCCGACGGCACATACACGATCAAGAGCGTCTACAGCGGACTCTGCCTCAACGTGAGCGGCGACTCGAAGGACCCTGGCGCGCCTATCATCCAGTGGACGTGCGGCAGCGGCACCAACCAGAAGTGGACGTTCGTCGCGACGAGCACCGGCCACTCGATCGTGTCCAAGTCCAGTGGCCTCGCGATCACCCCGGCGTCGTCGGCCAACGGCGCCAAGCTCACCCAGCAGAGCAACGGCGGCACCGCGTCGCAGAGCTGGACCTTCGTGAAGGTCTGAGACCCCAGGCGGATCCCGATCGGATCCCATGGTGGCTGTCCCGTCCCGGCGGCGGATGTCCCTCCTACCGCCGGGGCGGACATGCCACTCCACATCCCCTCATCGTCCGGCCTCTCCACGAAGGAACCGAAATGAAGCCCTCGCGGTCGCTGCTCCGCAGCGCGCTCGCCGTGCTCATCGGGTTGGCCGCCACCGTCACGGTGGCGACCGGCCCGGCGAGCGCGCAGACCACGCCCAATCCCAAGCCCCAGACCATCCCCGCGCTGCGGGAGTGGACCGGCGGCACCGGTTCGTTCACCTTCTCCAGCGCGACCCGCATCGTGCGTTCGTCCACCAACGCGACGACGCTCGCCTCGACCAGCCAGGTCTTCGCCGACGACGTCAAGGCACTGACCGGCAGGGCCCCCACGCAGGCCACCGGCACCACAGCGGACCTGCTGGCCGGTGACATCTACCTGGCGCTCGGTTCCACCGATACCGCGCTCGGCACCGAGGGCTACGCCCTCTCGGTCACCGACAGGATCACCATCACCGCGCGGGACGACAAGGGCGCCTTCTACGGCACCCGCACGATCCTGCAGCTGCTCAAGCAGAGCACGTCGATCCCGCGCGGCACCGCCCGCGACTGGGCGCTGAAGCCAGAACGCGGCCTGATGATGGACGTCGGGCGCAAGTACTTCACACCGCAGTGGCTCAAGGACCACGTGAAGGAACTCGCCTACCTCAAGATGAACTACTTCCACCTGCACCTGACCGACAACCAGGGCTTCCGGATCGAGAGCACCTCACACCCCGAGGTCGTGTCCTACGAGCACCTGACCAAGCAGGAGATCACGGAGATCATCGCCCTCGCGGCGAAGTACAAGATCACCGTCGTGCCCGAGGTCGACGCGCCCGGCCACCTGCGCCAGGTCCTCAACGTCCACCCAGAGCTGCGGCTGGTCAACAGCGCCGGAGTGCAGCAGTGGGAGTCCATCGACCTGAGCAACCCCGGTGCCTACACCCTGCTCAAGGACCTCTACGACGAGTACCTCGCGCTGTTCCCCGGCCCGTACTTCCACATCGGGGCCGACGAGTACCACGTCAGCAACTACAGCGAGTACCCGCAGCTGGTCCAGTACGCCAAGGACACCTACGGCGCCAACGCCGTCGGCAAGGACGTCTACCTCGGCTTCATCAACTGGGCCAACGGCATCGTCCGGGCCAAGGGCAAGACCACCCGCGCCTGGAACGACGGCATCGGCGGCGGCGCCGCGGTCACGGTCAACCCCAACATCATCCTTGAGTTCTGGTGGAACGCGGGCAAGTCGCCGCAGGCCCACATCGACGCGGGCCACCTGATCTCCAACGAGAGCTGGAACCCGACCTACTACGTGATGGGCACCGGTGGCCCAAGCGGCCCGTCGGCGACCTCCGGCTACGACACCTGGGACGTCGACGTCTTCCAGGGCAACCAGACCATCACCGACGCATCGGACGCCAAGAACCTCGGCTCCAAGATCCACGTCTGGGCCGACCGCGACATCGCCACCCAGGAACGCGTCGCGGCCGACATCAAGAACGGGCTGCGCATGCTGGCCCAGAAGACCTGGGGTTCCCCCAAGGTCGTCTCGCCGTACACGAGCTTCACCACCCTGATCAACACGATCGGCAACAACCCGGGGTGGCCGACGAACGCCCAGGCGGGCAATGTGGCGGCGGGCAGGCCGGTCACCGTCACCAGCACCGAGGTGGCGAGCCTTGGCGGCGCCAACGCCGTGGACAGCACCTACGGCACCCGCTGGGCCAGCGGCTACAGCGACAACCAGTCAATCACCGTCGACCTCGGGTTCCCGCGCCCGGTCAGCCGGGTCAAGCTGAACTGGGAGAACGCATACGGCAGGGGCTACCAGATCCAGATCTCCAACGACAAGACCAACTGGACCACGATCTACACCACCACCACGGGTGACGGCGGAATCGACGACCTGACCGGACTGACCGGCCGCGGCCGCTACGTCCGCATGCAGGGCACCGCACGCGCCACCACCTACGGGTACTCGCTCTACGAGTTCGAGGTCTACGCACCGGTCATCCAGTCCGGCGCCACCTACCAGCTCAAGACCGGCGGTCTCGCCCTCGACGTGCCCGGCTCGTCGACCACCGACGGCAGGCAGCTGGAGCTGTACAGCCCCCACACCGGCGCGAACCAGAAGTTCGTCATCACCGCCAACTCCGACGGCTCGACCTACGTGCTGAAGAGCGTCAGCAGCGGCCTGTGCGTCACGATCTCGTCCACATCGAACACCGGTGGGCAGCCGGTCACCCAGTCCGCGTGCACGGCGGGCAACAACCAGCAGCGGTGGTCGCTCTGGCAGACCGCTGACAACGGCTACTCGCTGGTGGCGATCACCGCGAGCGCCCAGGCGGTCGCGGTGAACTCGGCGACCAATGGTGCCAAGGTCATCACGCTGGGCCTGCAGCCGACGTCGCTGCAGTCCTGGACCTTGACAAAGGTCTAGCTGAACGGCACGCGCCCCGCACTATCCACAAGGGATAGTGCGGGGCGCGTGTGCGTTGACGGTCAGGAAACAGTGATCACGTGGTTGCTGCCATACAGCTGCCCAGTGCTGTCCCTGGTGTTGAGCTTCGCGGTGTAGACACCCTTGCGGGCGTACACGTGCGAGGTGTTGAGCGAGTGGACATCCGCGGTGTTGTCACCGAAGGACCACCACTGGTCGGCGATGGTCCGACCGGCGGCCGGAGTAGCCGTGGCGGCGAAGTTCACCGTCAGCGGCGCGACACCGGTCGTCGGCGTGGCCGTCGAGCTGTGCGTCGACCCGCTCTCCTGCTTGACGCCCGCGCCGTTGAAGCGCAGCCAGTCGAACGACATCAGGTCCGTGCCCGCGGCCGGGGTCGGGTTGACGAACACCGCGTACAGCGTGAACGTTCCCGTGCCCGCCCCCGTCAGTGACACCATCGGGGAGATCAGGTTGTCCCAGCTCCCGGTGGACGGGATCGTCACCTTGCCGAGCAGCGTGCCGGTCGGCGAGTCCTTGCGGAACTCGATGTCACCGCCGGGACCACCGGACGACGCGCCGACGGTCACCGAGTTGATGCTCTTGAAGTTGACCGGGCCGAAGTTGACCCAGTCGCCGTTGTCGACGTCGCCAAGACGCTTGCCCGCCCGCGCCGTGGCGCGGTCGAACGTGACGACACCGCTCTGGCCGTCGTAGTTCTCGGCCTCCTTGTCCCGGACCTGCAGTTCGACCTGGGTCGACCCGACCAGCGCGGGAACACCGGTCGCGCCCTTGTCGGTGTACTGCGCGCTGACCCGGGCATAGAGGTCCTGGCCCGGCCCGTGTCCGTCACCCGCGTCGGAGTCGGTGATGAGGACACCGCTGCACCCGATGTAGTTGTCCAGCGGGTGGGCGTGGTCGTCGTGACCCAGCAGCGTCTGCACGACGACCTTCGAGCAGTCGATGCCGGTTCCGTCCTCAGGGTCGGTGACCGTGACGGTGTACGGAATCCGGTCGCCGAACTCGAAGAAGCCGCCGTTCGGGATGTTGACCGTCACGGTCGGGCGGGTGTTGCCCACCGTGATCTGGGTCGACGCCACGCCCGAGCCGACGCTGTTGCTGACGGTCAGCCGGGCGTTGAACTGGCCCTTGGTGCTGTAGGTGTAGCTCGGGTTGGCCGACGTCGAGTCGACCGTGCCGTTGCCGTCGAAGTCCCACGCATAGCTGAGGTTCGTCCCCGTCGAGCCAGAGCTGGAGAACGCAACCGTCAACGGCGCGGCACCGCTGTCCTTGCTCGCGGTGACCTTCGCCGTCGGCGGGGTGCCGTTGGCGACGTAGTCGATGCGGTAGATGCCCGCACCGTCGTTCGAGCCACCGCGGCCGCTGCCCGAGCCCGCACCGAAGTCGATCACGTACATCGACCCGTCGGGGCCGTACTCGACCTCGAACGGCTGGATCCAGGTCATGTTGTCGAAGATGCCGTTGATCGACTGCAGGTCGCCGACCTTCGTCGCCCCGAACTGCGGGTTGGTGAAGGTCTGCGCGGTCTTGTGGGTCGACAGCGTCTTGAACCACTTGCGGGTCAGCTCGGTCACGACCCACTTGCCCTCGAAGTACTCAGGGAACTTCGACACGCGGGTGTTGTTCGGGTCGTAGTCGTAGACCGGGCCCGCCATCGGTCCGCCGCCGCCGGTGCCGACCTCGGGGAACTGGGTCGAGGCGGAGTAGGCGTACCAGACCAGCGGCGCCTTGGCCGCGGGCAGGGTCGTCAGACCGGTGTTGTTCGGCGAGTTGTTGACCGGCGCCGCGCAGTTGAACTTCGCCCCGATGGTCGAGGTGGCGAAGTTGTAGTCGGCGTACGGCGTGTTGTTGCCGACGCAGTACGGCCAACCGTAGTTGCCCGCGCTCGTGATGCGGTCGAACTCGACCGTCCCTTCCGGGCCGCGAGGCGAAGTCGTCTCCCGGGTATCCGGGCCGTAGTCGCCCACGAGCACCGCGTTGGTCAGCGGGTCGATCGTCATGCGGAACGGGTTGCGGAAGCCCATCGCGTAGATCTCGGGCTTGGTCTTCGCCGTGCCCGCCGCGAACAGGTTGCCCGTCGGGACCGTGTAGGTGCCGTCGGCCTGCGGGGTGATCTTCAGGATCTTGCCCCGCAGGTCGTTGGTGTTGCCGGACGTGCCCTGCGCGTCCCACGCCGCACGGCCCGCCTGCTCGTCTATCGGGGTGAAGCCCGACGACGCGAACGGGTCGGTGTTGTCACCGATCGCTGCGTACAGGTTGCCCAGCTTGTCCATCGCGATGGAGCCACCCATGTGCGAGTTGGCCCGACCCTCACCACGGAACGTCGGAATCGTCAGCAGACGCTTCTCCGAGCTCAGCGCGATCGCGTTGTTCGCCACGGTGAACCGCGACAGATTCAGCTGCTTGAGCGTCGGGTCCGACCACAGCAGATACATCCAGCTGTTGGTGGCGAAGTTCCGGTCGAGCGTCATCCCGATCAGACCGTCGGACTGGCTCGTCATCTCGGGGGTGTATGCGAAGTCGATCAGCGTGGTCACGGCCAGGTTGGACTGGTCGATCACCTTGACCTTGCCGGTGCGCTGGATGTAGTAGACCTTGCGGTTCGGCGCGACGGCGAGCTCGAACGGGTCGGCCAGGTCCTGGCCCACCAGGGTCGTGCGCTGGAAGCTGCCGGTCTTGTTCGCGCTGCAGTCGCCCTGCACCGCGCCCGCGGCCCACTCGATGCCGTAACGCAGGTGCTCCAGGAACAGCGGCTCGTTGAACGACGACGGAGCGTGTCCGCCCGCTGTGTACCAGGAGCGGCCGCCATCGTAGTTCTGGCACCACGAGTACGCGTGGTCGACACCTTCGTCCAGACCGTTGACACCGTCGCGGACCTTGATCTGCGCGAGGGTGTGCACCTTGCCGGTCGGGTTGGTCTTCCAGTTGTACCACTCCTCGTTGCGCTCCCACAGTTCCGGGAGGTTCTTCGTGGAGGGGTGGGCCCGGTCGATCACCTTGATTCGCCCTGGCTGGGTGCCTTCCGGAGTGGTGCCCGCCGGATGGAAGTCGAAGATCGTGCCGACGAGGCCCTCGTACCAGGTCCAGTCGCGCTCGGTGGCGGTCGCGGCGTGCAGACCCGCGAAACCACCGCCTTCACGGACGAATTTCTGGAACGCCAGCCGCTGGTTCGCGTCGAGCAGCGCCGGGGTGCCGATGTTGGTGTTGGTGTTGTTGAAGACGATCGCGTCGAACTGGGCCAGGTTCGCGTCGGTGAACTGGGCCGCGTCGTCGGACACGACGACCTCGAAGTTGTTGTCGACACCCAGCTTCTGGATCGCCGCCTTACCCGCGGGGATCGAATCGTGGTAGAAGTTGGTCGTCTTGGAGAACACCAGCACCTTGAATCGCGGCGCCGCCTGCGCGGGTACCGCGGCGGCGCCGACGAAGAGTAACGACGCCAACGCCGCTATGAGCGGCTTGAATAGCTTCATCTCTGCTCCGTACAGGGTCGAAGTTGCACATTTCGCCCGCACCAAGGAGCCACCGAAATCGGTGACCGCCGGACCCCGGTCAGGCAACCATCCACCGGCCGGGCACCTGGGCGCCGCCGGGGAGACTGTGGGTGGACCTCTCTGGCCACTTAGGACATATCGGTCCAGGTGGACAAGTTCGGCGAATCCTGTGGTCGCGGCGGGCCGAGGGATTCACGCAGGACGAGCTCGGCGGCCGCGACCTCGTGCCGCGGCGCCCCGCGGGAGTCGTCCAGGGCGAGGGCCAGGGCACGGGCCCCGATCTCGACCAGCGGCAGCCGCACCGTCGTCAGGGTCGGCGTCAGGTCCTGGGCGATCGGCATGTCGTCGAAGCCGACCACCGAGACCGCCAGCGGGACCGGGACCCCCCGTTCCCGCAGGACCGCCAGCGCGCCGGTCGCCATCGAGTCGTTCATGGCGATCAGCGCGGTCAGACCGGGTACGGCGTCGAGCAGTTCGGCCGCGGCCTGCGCACCGCCGTCGCGGTCGAAGGACGCGTATCTGACCCGCTCATCCGGGATCGCCAGCCGGTACTCCTTGGCCGCGCGCCGCAGCCCGGACATGCGGTCCGCCGTCGTGGTCAGTTCGGCGGGGGCCGCGATCACGCCGACCTCGCGATGGCCCGCGGCGAAGACGGCGGACGCGATCAGGTAGCCGCCCTCCTCGTTCGCGGGCAGCACGGCGTCGCCCGCCAGGTCGTGTCTGCCGATCACCGAGACCCGGCCGCCGGTGGCGGTGTAGGCCGCGAGCTGCGCGCCGAGCGACTTGGTGAACGCCGGGTCGAGATAGCCGGACCCGGCCAGGATGATCGCCTCGGCCTGCTGGGCGCGGAGCAGGTCGACATAGGCTAGCTCGCGGTCGGGGTCCCGATACGAGTTGCAGATGATCACCAGCTTCCCCTGTTCCGTCGCGATCCGCTGCAAACCCCTGGTGATCTCGGCGAAGTACGGATCGGAGACGTCGTGGACGACCACTCCCACGGTCGAGCGGTCGGACCTGGCCAGCAGCTGCGCGTGCGCGTTGGGCACGTACCGCAGTTCCTCGACGGCACGCAGCACGCGCTCCCGCAGCTCATCCGAGACCGACTTGGTGCTGCCGCTCACGATGCGGGACACAGTCGCGGGCGAGACCCCGGCCTGACGTGCGACGTCGGCGAGCGTTGTCATCCCAGCAGACCTCCGATGTTGACACCTGTGTCACATCCCACTTAGCGTGAACGTAGCAGGAAAGCCCTTTCCTATCTACGCCCGTTTCCACGTGTCGCGGCGGACCGCACTGCGGCACGACCGTGGCGGTCGCCGCCGAAAGAGGTGCGCATGCGTGATCCACTGCCCGGCGCCGTGGGCGTGTCCAGGCTGACCGTGTACGACACGGCCGCCGCCGACACCCTGCGGGGCGGCACCCCGCACGTCCACCTGTGCTGCACCGAGGCCTACGTGGTCACCGCGGGAAGCGGGCAGGCGCAGACCCTGTCCACCCAGGACGGCTACGAGGAACACGACCTGCGTCCCGGTGTGGTCCTCTGGTTCACCCCGGGCACCATCCACCGCCTGGTCAACGACGGCGGCCTCGAACTCACCGTCCTCATGGCGAACACCGGCCTCCCCGAGGCGGGCGACGCCGTACTGACGTTCCCCGCCGACATCGTGAGCGATCCGGCGCGCTACGCCGAGGCCGCCGCGCTCCCCCTCGGCGGGGCGCCGGGAGCCGACGTCACCGCCGCGTACCGTCGCCGTGACCTGGCGGTACAGGGGTTCCACGAGCTGCGCGACAGCGGTGGGCTCGACGAGTTCCACGCCGCGGCCGCGGCACTCAAGCGTCCCCTGCTCACCGACTGGCGGGCCCGGTGGCGTCGGGGCGCGCTCGCCGCCGCCGAGCGGACCGGAGCCCAGATCGCGGCGCTGGCCGATGGCGATCTCACGCACCTGAAGGACTCCAGGGTCTCGGCCAAGGCGAACCCGGACGAATCCGGCCGCCTGGGCATGTGCGGCTACCTCGACACGTACAGCACGCTCGACTAGGAATGCCCTTGCCTGACTCCGGGTGAATCAGTACCGTGCGGGAACGCGCTTGCCTGACCTGTCGTTCCCGCTCGGAGGTTCCGTTCCATGAAGCGATTCATCCTCGGACTGGCGGCGGGCGTGTTGCTGGCCGCCTGCACTCCTGGCGGCCAGTCCGACGACGACGCGGTGGCGCCCGTACCCAAAGACGCCGTGAAGGTCTCGCTGACCCTCAACTGGATCCCCTACGGCGAGCACGCCCCGTTCTACCACGGGCTGAAGAAGGGCTTCTACGCCGCGGAAGGTCTCGACCTGGAGATCAAGCCGGGCAGCGGTTCCGGCAACACGATCAAGGCCGTCTCGCAGGGACAGACCACGTTCGGCTGGGCCGACACGCCGCCGCTGATCACGTCGGTGGCCTCGGGGGTGCCGGTCAAGAGCGCCGGGGTGTTCCTGCAGAAGGGACCCGCCTCGATCGAGTTCCTCGAAGGCAGCGGCATCAAGTCGGTCAAGGACCTCAAGGGCAAGCGGATCGGCGGCACCCCCGGCGACGCGATGTACGCGACCTTCCCCGGCCTGCTCGCCGCCAACCAGATGCAGCCGAGCGATGTCACCGTGGTGAACATGGACGCCGCGAACAAGATCGCCCAGCTGACCACCGGCGGCGTCGACGCGATCATGGGCTTTTTCCACGACCAGGGCCCGACCATCGAGGCCAAGACCGGCAAGAAGGTCGAGCACCTCCTGTTCGCCGAGTCCGGTCTCAACATGCTCGGCACCGGCATCGTCGTCGGCGACGACACGATCACCACCAAGAAGGACGTCGTGGCGAAGTTCGTCCGCGCGACGCAGAAGTCGTGGGCCGAGGCCGTCAAGAACCCAGACGACGCGGCGAAGGCGATGGCCGCGCTGGCGGAGAACGAGCCCGAGGTGAAGGTGCTGGTCCAGCAGCTCAAGCTCGTGGAACCACTGCTGCAGGCCGACTCCGGCCTGCCGGGCACCAACAACGAGGCGCAGTGGAAAGACACCCTCGCCATGATGACGGAGTTCGTGGGCCTCGCCGAGGCGAAGGAACCCGCCGCGTACTGGGACGGCTCGTTCACCCAGGGCGCGGGAAAGTGACTGTGGCTGTCAGGTGACCTTCAACGGACGCCCAGTCAACAATCTACGATCCGACTCGCTCCCAACTGGACAATTGGCTGGCGATCGGTGAAGCACCGAGCCAGATCCCAAGCATTTCGCCGATCTGCAAACATCGGCCAGCTTGACAAGGAAGTGTCCTCAGCGGATCCTCAGAAGATCCTATAGGATTCATCCCCTGCTCAGGAGCTGATCTCATGCCACGATGGTGGCCAGTACCGCTGGCCGTGGTCGCGTTGGGCGCCGCCGCGCTCGTCGCGCCCGTCCTTGTCTCGACACCCGCCGAAGCCGCGACGCCCGCGGGCGTCAACGTCGCCCGAGGCGCTACCGCCACCCAGAGCTCGACCGAATACGGCGGCGTGGCGGCACGCGCGGTGGACGGCAACACCAACGGCACCTTCACCGGCAACTCCGTGTCGCACACGACCTCCCAGTCCCAGGCCTGGTTGTCGGTGGACCTGCGGCAGGTCCAGCAGCTCACCGATGTCGTGGTCTGGAACCGGACCGACTGCTGCACCACGCGGCTGGCGGACTTCTACGTCCTCGCGTCAGACAACCCGATCACGTCGACCAACCTGACCACGGCCCGCGCCCAGACAGGCGTCTCCTCGTACCACGTCTCCAGCCTGACCTCGGCGTCGACGACCGTCGCGGTCAACCGCAGCGCCCGGTACCTGCGCGTCCAGCTCGTCGGCACCAACTACCTGGCCCTCGCCGAGGTCCAGGCGTTCTCGACCGCCGCCACCCGCCGCGACTTCGCCGTGGGCGGCGCGGCGACGCAGAGTTCGACCTACGATGGCAACAAGGCGACCCGGGCGATCGACTCGGACACCAACGGCGCCATGACCGGCAACTCGGTGACCCACACCAACTCCGAGGCGCAGGCCTGGTGGGCGGTCGACCTGCGGCAGGTCCAGCAGCTCACCGACGTGGTGATCTGGAACCGGACCGACTGCTGCACCACGCGGCTGGCGGACTTCTACGTCCTCGCGTCAGACAACCCGATCACGTCGACCAACCTGACCACGGCCCGCGCCCAGACAGGCGTCTCCTCGTACCACGTCTCCAGCCTGACCTCGGCGTCGACGACCGTCGCGGTCAACCGCAGCGCCCGGTACCTGCGCGTCCAGCTCGTCGGCACCAACTTCCTCAGCCTCGCCGAGGTCCAGGCCTTCGGCAGCGCCGCGCTGCTCAAGCCGGACGCGAGCGGCTGGGTCGCCAACAACAAGTTCGGCATGTTCCTGCACTTCGGCATGGGCACCATGGTCAACGCCCAGTGGGCCGACCCCAACACACTCGCCTCGAAGTTCGCCCCGACCGGCACCGTCGACACCGCGCAGTGGGCACAGGGCATGAAGAACGCCAAGATGACCTTCGGCGTCTTCACCGCCAAGCACCACGACGGTTTCGCGATGTGGCCGACGCAGCAAAACGACTACAGCGTGAAGAACAGCCCGTGGAAGAGCGGCGCCGGTGACCTGGTCCGCGAGTATGTCGACAGCCAGCGGGCCGCGGGCCTGAAGGTCGGGATCTACTTCTCCATCTGGGACCGGCACAACGGCGACTCCGCCGAGCTGATCAAGAACCAGCTCCGCGAGCTGCTGACCCAGTACGGGACGATCGACTACCTGTGGTTCGACGGGTGGGGCTGGCAGATCCCCTACACCCAGATCCCGTACCAGTCCGTCCGCGACCTCATCGCCAACATCTCGCCGACGACCGTGGTCGCCAACAACGACCACAAGTCGAGCCTGGCCACCACCGACGTGATGGTGTGGGAGGTCCCGGTCCAGGGGTTCCCGCCCAGCAACAGTGTGCCCAAGGACGCTTCGGACACTTTGGACACCAACAACACGTGGTTCTACACGACGAGCACTGGCGCGCCGACGGCCGCGGCGACGATCGTGAGTGATCTGAAGAACGTCAACGCGGGCAACGCGCTCTATCTGCTCAACGTCGGACCTGACAAGACCGGGAAACTCCCGGCGACCTACATGACCAGGTTGACGGAGATCGGCGCACTTCCGCACTGATATCCCTCGCCCGTGTGCGCGGCCATCATGGTCGCGCACACGGGCGCCTTGGTTTTCAGCCGCCGTCCGAGATCGCCGGGGTGAGCCGGTCCTTGGCTCTCCGCAGATGTGAGCGCATCGCGGCGGCGGCCGTGTCCGGGTCGCGGTCGCGGAGCGCGTCGATGACGCGCTGGTGCTCCTGGCAGGTCGCCTCGGCGATGCCGTCCCGGAAGTACAGCCGGTAGAGATGGGCATGGGAGTGCAGGCGCCGCAAGGTATCGGCCATCAGCAGGTTGCCGCTCGCGGTGGCGATGCGCGCGTGGAAGAGCTCGTCGTGCTTGAGGAATGACCGCAGTACCGGCTGCCCCGCGTCCGGCGACGCCGCACGCATCGCGGCCAGCTGCTCGTCGAGGTCGGCCAGGTCGGCCGCCGTCACCTTGGTCGCCGCCCGGCTCGCCGCGGCGGGTTCGAGCAGGAGTCGCATCTCGAACAGGTCGTCGAAGCCCGCACCGCTGAGCAGTGGGGCCGCGGTGTAGCCCGCGAGCGACCGCTTGAGCACGAGCCCGTCGGCCTCCAGCCGGGCCAGTGCCTCCCGCACCGGGGTCGGGGAGACGTCGAGGTCGACCGCGAGGGCGTTGATGTTGACCTTGCTGCCCGGTTCGATCTCGTGCTCCACCAGCCGGTGGTGAATCATGTCGTAGACAGTGTCGGTCAAGACCTGTCTGCGTGGCGTGTCGGCCATGCTTGCCTCCCAGGTCAGACCCTACCTGGGAGTATCCTATATTCTGTAGCATCCGCCAGGGGCAGGCGATTCACCGGCCCCTGGCGGACGGGTCACATTACTTCGACCGACCAGAGTGAGTAGCCCCAACTGGTGCCACGTGCGGTGCCGTTGACCCGCACATAGCGGCCCGACCCAGCGAGTCCGGTCAGATCGTCGACGCCGCCGTCGCCACCGGTCACGGTCCGGACCGTCGTGAAGTTGACGCCGTCAGTGGACACCTGGATCTGGTAATCCCTGCCGTACGCCGCTTCCCAGGACAGGCGCACCCGGTTGACCGCCTTGACCGACCCGAGGTCCACCCGGATCCACTGCGGATCGGCGCGCAGGCTCGACCACCTGGTCGTGGGGATACCGTCGGCGACATTCGACTCGGGGAAGGCCGCGGTCTCCACACCGGAGGCGGTCACCGGCTGCCCCAGCGCCATGTCGCTCTGATAGGCCGAGTGCAACGCGGCGACCTGGGTCGCCGACAGCGCCTCGTCGTAGACGCGCAGCTCGTCCAAGGTGCCGCCGAAGGCCCGGTCGCCGCCGATCGACGCCTGGGCCAGCGGGACGGTCTGCGTGATCGTCTGCACCGCGACACCGTTCGCGTACAGCGTGGTGCCGGTCGGCGCGGCGACGATGGCCAGGTGTGTCCACACGTTAAGCGGAAGCGTGTAGTTGAAGGAGAAGTCACCGACCCCGTACTGGGTGATCCCGACCCTGTTCGTCGTGCCGTTCTGCTCGACCTTGATCGACGAGTTCGTCCCGCGCAGGAGCTGGGTGTCGGTTCCGTTGGCCTCCCGGCGGATCCACGTCGCCACCGTCCACGGCGGGGCGACGTCGGCACCGCCGATCTGCAGCCGGTCGATGACGTTCGCGGTGAACCGGGCGCCGCTGCCCCGCAGGCCGGTGGCCGGGAGGGCGGGACCGTGGGCGGGAAGCGAACTGGCGTGCAGGCCGCCGACCCCGTCCCGCGCGGTGGTGAAGGTGTACCCGTCCGGGAAGTGCGTCGCCGACGTCGCCTTCCACGACGAGTTGAAGTCGTAGTAGTGGTCCGGCTGCCCGGTCGGCGTCCGCGGCTTCACGGTGATCGTGACGCCCGGCGCGTTGCCCACGTTGGCGACCTTGGTCAGGAACTGGGCGTAGGTGACGGTCGTGGCGCTGGAGTTCCAGGTCCGCTCGCCGAGTTCGGCCCGCCTGGGATCCATCTCCTGCAGGTAGAACTCGGTCTCGGCGAAGTTGAGGTGGTCGGACCACACCGCGAACTCCTGGCCGAGGTTGCGCCCGCCCCCGGCGACCGGGGTCCACCGGTAGATGTCACCCTTGGGCACGTTCCGGCCATCGCCCATGAACGCCGAGATCCAGTAGAACCGGCCCGCGGAGCCGCTGTAGGCGGTGTCGAGCACGTCGTAGCCCAGGCCGCGCATGACTCCCGCGTTGGCGTACGAACCGAAGTTGACGATGATGACGTCGAGTTCCGGCTGGATGTGGTCGCCGTTGACCCAGATCATCGCCCGCTTGCCCGCTGCCTTGACGACCGCGTTCTGCTCGGCGATGAACCGCTCCTGCAGCTCGTCGAAGTCGTCGATGGCCGGGTCGGTGTCGACAGCGTTCTTCGCATAGGCGCAGGTCGCGAGGCCGTCGGGGACCTCATCGTTGCCGATGTGGACGTACGGTCCGCTGAACCAGGACACGAACTCCGTGAGCATGGTGTGCGCCCACGTCCTGGTCGGGGCGTCGATGTAGTTCAGCACCCACTTGTAGGACGAGCCGCACTGCGTCTGCAGGGACCGGTCCGCGCCGCCGCCGAGGGCGATCGCGGTCGCGTGGGCGGGCATGTCGATCTCGGGAACGATGGTGATGTGGTGTTCGGCGGCCACCGCCTCGATCGCGGCGATGTCGGCCTTGGAGTACCGGTAGGCCGGGTTCGTCGGGGCCATGCCCGCGTAGTTCGCGCTGTAGAGGCGGAACCCCTCGTCCTCGTTGAAGTGCAGCGCGAGCACGTTCAGCTTGTGCCAGGACATCTGCCTGATCAGCGTCTGGATGTCGGCGACCGGCCAGAAGCGGCGGCCGACGTCGAGCGACACCGCGCGGTGCACCTGCGACGGGAGGTCGCGCACCGTGCCGTAGGTGAGCTGGTCGGTGCCCGGGTCCGTGCGCAGCATCTGCAGGATCGTGCGCGACGCGTAGAACACTCCGGTGGACGTGGGGGCCGTGACGGCGAGCGACGAGCCGATGACGGCCTTGTAGCCCTCCACGCCGAGCGCGGAGTCGCTATTGGACAGTGCGAGCGCGATGTCACCGGCGGCCGGGACGCCGCCGGTGACGACCGACAGCGTGCGTCCGGTGACCGCGATCAGGTCGGTGCGCAGCTTCTGCGCGGCCTGGGTGAGTGTGCGGGCCGAGGACAGCTTCGAGGTGGGACCGGTGGTACTGCTCGACGCGGTCGCCGTGTCGACCACGATCCGACTGGTCGAGGTCAGGGTGAACGTGCCGGTCGCGGGCGTCCAACTGCTGACGCGGGGAACCACGACATCGGCCGCGGCGCTCGCCGATGCCGGAACCGCGGCGGCGACGACGAGTGCTCCCGCGACAGTGGTGACCACCGTCGCCTGCGCGATCAGTGCCCGGAAACGAGGCGGGACAGTGAATCTCATGCGGACTGACGCCCTTTCCGACATCCGATCACCCCTTTGGTCGTTCATCGAACAAATAGTGTTGACACACTGACATGGAGCCGCTGGACTGGTCAAGTGGTGTAGACCACTCATTTTTCTCTGTCCCCTGCCGACTCTGTGAGGAACTCGATGAGGCCCCTGCGGCTACTCTCTCGCGGCCTGCTCGCCGCGGTTGTGGGGGTGACAGCCACCGTCGCGGTGGTGGTCACCCCGGCGACCGCCCAGACCGCGAACCCCCGTCCCACCACCATTCCGGCCCTTCAGGAGTGGACCGGCGGCACCGGTTCGTTCACCTACTCCACGTCAGCCCGGATCGTCCGCGCCACCGCGAACGCCACCACGCTGGCCACCACCAGCCAGGTCTTCGCCGACGACCTTCGGGTGTCGACCGGCTACTCCCCCGCGCAGGTCACCGGCACCACCGCCGACCTGCGCGCCGGTGACATCTACCTGGCGCTCGGCTCCACCGACAGCGCGCTCGGCACCGAGGGCTACGCGCTCTCGGTCACCGACAAGATCACCATCACCGCGCGCGACGACAAGGGCGCCTTCTACGGCACCCGCACGGTTCTGCAGCTGCTCAAGCAGGGCAACTCCATCCCGCAGGGCACCGCGCGCGACTGGGCGCTCAAGCCCGAGCGCGGTCTGATGGTCGACAACGGCCGCAAGTACTTCACCCCGCAGTGGCTCAAGGACCACGTCAAGGAACTGGCGTACTTGAAGCTCAACTACCTGCACCTGCACCTGGCCGACCACCAGGGCTTCCGGATCGAGAGCACCTCGCACCCCGAGGTCGTCTCCGCTGACCACCTGACCAAGCAGCAGGTCTCCGAGATCATCGCCCTCGCGGCCAAGTACAAGATCACCGTCGTGCCGGAGATCGACGCGCCGGGCCACCTGACCCAGGTCCTCAACGCCCACCCCGACCTCCGGCTGGTCAGCAAGACCGGCGCGGTGCAGAACGGCAACATCGACCTGAGCAAGCCGGGGACCTACACCCTCCTCAAGGACCTCTACGAGGAGTACCTCGCCCTGTTCCCCGGCCCGTACTTCCACATCGGCGCCGACGAGTACCACATCGGCGCCTACAGCGACTTCCCACAGCTGGAGACCTACGCCAAAGCCACCTACGGCGCCAACGCCATCGGCAAGGACGCCTACCTCGGCTTCATGAACTGGGCCAACGGCATCATCCGGGCCAAGGGCAAGACCACCCGCGCCTGGAACGACGGCGTGGGCGGCGGGGTCGCGGTCACCGTCAACCCCAACATCATCCTCGAATTCTGGTTCAACTACGGCAAATCCCCGCAGCAGCACATCGACGCCGGGCACCTGATCTCCAACGAGAGCTGGGACCCGACGTACTACGTGCTCTACGGCGGCGGTCCCGGCGGCCCGGGCAGCCAGTGGGGCTATGACACCTGGACCCCCGACCTGTTCCAGGGCACCCAGACCATCACCGCGGCGTCGCGGTCGAAGAACCTCGGCACCAAGCTGCACGTGTGGTGCGACAACCCGAACGTGGTCACTCAGGACCGGATCGCCTCCGACATCCGCGACGGCCTGCGCATGGTGGCGCAGCAGACCTGGGGCTCCCCGAAGCTCTCCACCCCGTGGTCGAACTTCATCTCGGTGATCAACACGATCGGCCGCAACCCCGCGTGGCCGTCGACCGCCGCCGTGGGCAACATCGCCGCAGGCAGGCCGGTGACCGTCTCCAGCACCGAGGTCGCCTACCTCGCGGGCGCCAACGCCGTGGACAGCGAGTACGGCACACGGTGGGCCAGCGGCTACAGCGACAACCAGTGGATCACCGTCGACCTGGGCGCGTCCCAGTCGATCGCGCGGGTCAAGCTGCACTGGGAGAACGCTTACGGCAGGGGCTACCAGATCCAGGTCTCCAACGACAACACCACGTGGACCGACATCTACACCACCACCACGGGTAACGGCGGGATCGACGACCTGACCGGCCTGTCCGGCACCGGACGCTATGTCCGCATGCAGGGCACCGCCCGCGGCACCACCTACGGCTACTCGCTCTACGAGTTCGAGATCTACGGCCCGACCCTCCAGTCGGGGTCCACCTACCAGATCAAGACCGGCGGGCTGGCCATCGACGTGCCGAACTCCTCCACGGCGAACGGCACCCAGCTCACCGTCTACAGCCCGCACTCCGGGGCCAACCAGAAGTTCGTCGCCACCGCGAACGCGGACAGCACCTTCACGCTGAAGAACGTCAACAGCGGTCTGTGCGTGGACCTCACCGGCGGCTCGAACACCGCGGGCGCGGCGATCATCCAGTGGACCTGCGGCAGTGGCGCCAACCAGAAGTGGCGGCTCGTCGCGACCGCGGGCGGCAACGCGCTCGTATCCGCGGCCAGTGGCCAGGCGATCACCGCGGCGTCCGCGTCCAGCGGCGCCCTGCTCACCCAGCAGCCCAACACGGGCACCGCGCTGCAGTCCTGGACCTTCACCAAGGTCTAGCACTAGCACCGCAAGCGCATCGGCCCTCTCGGCGACGGTTCTCCACCTGTCGCCGAGAGGGCCTCTTCTTGCGACTCAGCTCTCGTTGGCCTTGAACACCCGGCGGCCGAGCTCTTCCTGGAAGGTGCGCCGCGTCCGCTCGATATGCGCGACAGCCTCCGCGCCCGCCGCCGCCGCGTCGCCCGCGCGGATGGCGGCAAAGATCGCGGTGTGCTCCTCCAGCGCCAGTTCCACCGGACCCGGGCCGTAGCCGTCGAACGCGGTCGCGATGATCGAACTCTGCAGCGCCATCGCCGAACTGGCCGCCTCGACGAGGAACGGGTTGTGCGCGGCCTGGTTCACCGACGTGTGGAAGGCGATGTCGCACCGGGACAGTTCGGCGACAGCCCGCCCCGGGACGTGGGCGGCGTACTCGGCGAGCGCCTTCTCGATCGCCACCAGTTCGGTGGGTGTCGCGCGTTCCGCCGCGCACTCGGCGGCGGCCTTCTCCTGCACGGCGCGGAACTCGAACAGCGCCATGATGTCCTCGACGTTGGTCGGCTGGAAGTGGCCGCGCAGCTTCGGCGAGAACGCCGAGGACTCCGCGACGAAGATCCCCCGGCCGCGCTCGGTGCTGATCCGCCCGACCGCGGCGAGTGTCTTCACCGCGTCCCTGGCGATGCTGCGGCTCACCCCGAGCAGGGCGGCGAACTCCGCCTCGGTCGGCAGGCGGTCACCTGGCTGGAGCTTGTTGAGCTGGATGTGCTCGACGATCCGCTCGGCGGCCTTGGAGTACCCGGGCCGGTACTCCGTGACATCCCGCGTGAAGACCTCAGTCATCTGCCACCCCGTCGCCTCGTCGCTGAATCCGGTTCACTGCTTGAACTGTCCCGTCACGGGAGCTCGATGAAGCTGATTCAGTCCTCGCGACGGCGCAGAGTAGCACCCGAAAGTGGTGTCATCAAGATGGTTCATTTTCGGGAACGCCCGGACCGCTCAGTGGCCGATCATCGCTTGACGCGAACCCTTGACGCCGGTCTGACCACTGTTAGCCTTCCGTTTCATCCTGGGTAAGACCGGAATCCACAAGACAGTCCGCACCTCGCCCGGGAACGATCACGAGTCGGATGAACCATATTCATTGGCACACAGCTGGTGGGGAAATGACAGATCACGCGCCCCCGGGCATCGCCCACGGACCGGTTCGGCTGGATCAGCGTCCTGGCGTCGAGGTAGTGGACTCCCACCTGCACCTGTGGGACCGCCGCAGACACGAGTACCCCTGGCTCGACCGGCTCGCCCACCTCGGCGTGCGGGTGAACGCCGCGCTGCTGGCCGAGACCGTCACCGGACTCGCGGGCGCGGTGTTCGTCGAGGCCGCCGCCGCGCCCGCGGACTCGGCGAACGAACTGCGCTGGCTCGCCGCCGAGGCCGACCGGTGTGCCTTCCCGGTTCGGATCGTCGTCGGCCACGTGCCGGGCGACCCGGCCTGGTGGCTGGGCAGGCCGGGCGCGGACCTGGTGACCGGCGTCCGACGGCGGATGCACCTCGCCCAGCCGGGTGAGATCGCGGCACCCGAGTTCCGGGCGTTCGCGCTGGCGGCCGGTGAATCCGGTCTGGTCGTGGACCTCGTCGTGCGCGCCGAGCAGCTCGACGAGGTCGACGTCCTCTGCCGGAAGACACCGGGCACACGGTTCGTCCTCGACCACCTCGGCAATCTCGCGCCGGGGTCCGAGGGATTCGACGCGTGGGCGACAGGGATTGGCTGGGTCGCCGAGAACCCGAACGTCTCGTGCAAGCTCTCGCCGATCGCGGTGCGGCCAGGGGATCCCCCGTTCCTGCCCCAGGTAGCGGCCAGATACCTGGCGCACGCGCTCAACAGCTTCGGTGCCGACCGGTGCCTGTACGGGACCGACTGGCCAGTGCTCACCCACACCATCGCGTTCGGGGCGTGGCTCGACCTCGTGCGCTACGTCCTGGGCGAGGCGACCGCCGCCGACCGCCACGCCGTCCTCGCGGGCAACGCGCGACAGCTCTACGGACTCCCGGTCCCGGTCACGGCAGGCGCGGCGTGAAGTTCATCCGCGTCGGCGCGGCCGGGTTCGAGCGCCCCGCGATGCTCACCGACGACGGACGCGCGTTCGACCTGCGGCCGCTCACCCCGGACATCGACGGCTTCTTCCTCGCCGGCAGCGGCGTCGAGCGCGCGCGAGCGGCGTACGCGGAGGGAACGCTGCGCGAACTCGACATCGGCGGCCTGCGCCTGGGCGCGCCGATCGCCCGCCCGGGCAAGGTCGTGTGCGTCGAGCAGAACTACCGCGACCCCGCAGGCGTCATCCCCGGCAAGCCGGTCGTCGTCCTCAAGGCGCCGGACACCGTGGTCGGGCCGGAGGACGAGGTCCTGCTGCCGCGCCGGTCCGCGATGACCGACTACGCGGTCGAGTTGGCCGCGGTCATCGGCAGGCGTGCCCGCTACCTGTCCTCCCCCGGCACCGCGAATCGGGCGATCGCGGGCTACGCGGTCAGCCACTCCGTGTCCGAGCGCGAGTTCGGAAAGTCCTGCGAGACCTTCAATCCGCTCGGCCCTGGCTGGTGCCCGCCGACGAGATCGACACCAGCGCGCTGGAACTGCGACTGACGGTCAACGGCGAGGAACGCCAGCGCGGCCGGACCGCCGACATGATCTTCACTCCGGCGCACCTGGTCTGGTACCTGAGCCAGCACATGCGGCTCGAACCCGGCGACCTCGTCAACACCGGCACCCCGGCGGGCACCGCGCTGGGCCGTCCGGACACCCCGTTTCTGCGCGCGGGCGACATCGTCGAACTCGGCGTCGACGGACTCGGGACGCAGCGGCAGAAGGTCGGCCAGGCGTGACCGTCCACCACACCCCCTCTTGATCGACCGGCCAAGGAAGAAGACCGATTCGATGCGCCACGCCAGGCTCGGCGACACCGCCGTCGAGGTGACGGAGCTGTCGCTGGGCACCGCCGCGATCGGCAACCTCTTCACCCCCGTGGACCACGCTGACGCCATCGGCACGGTCGACACGGCGTGGCGGGCGGGCATCCGGGCCTTCGACACCGCACCGCACTACGGGCTCGGTCTCGCCGAACGCCGACTCGGCGCGGCGCTGCGCGAGCGGCCACGCGCGGAGTACGTGGTGTCGACCAAGGTCGGCAGGCTCCTGGCGGCGGTGCCGGGCTGGCGCAGGCTGCGGCTCGACGGGCTGCTGCCCGAACACGTGCCGCTCCCGCTGGGAAGTGGGTGAGCGGTGCACCTCGGCTACGGGACCAACGGGTTCGCCCACCATCGCCTCGACGACGCGCTCGCGATCATCGCCGACCTCGGCTACACCGGGGTCTCGCTCACCCTCGACCACCACCACCTCGACCCCTACGCCGAGGACTTCGGCGCCCAGGTGGACCGGCTCGCCGTCCGGCTGGACCAGTTCGGGCTGCGGGTGGTGGTGGAGACCAGCGCGCCCTATCTGCTGGACCCGAGACACGAACACTCCCCGACCCTGGTCGGTGACCGGCACACGGTCCGCGTGGGCTACCTGGTCCGCGCCGCCCAGATCGCCGCCGGGCTGGGCGCGGACTGCGTGTCGTTCCGGTCCGGCGACAAACCCGCCGCCATGCCGCACGAGGTGGCCAGGTCCAGGCTGCGGTCAGCGGTCGCCGAGGTGCTCGACGGCGCGGCCTGCCATGACGTGCGGTTCGGCCTGGAACCCACCGCGGGGGCGCTGGTGCGGAACCTGGACGACGCGCTGCGGCTGCGGGCCGAACTGGGCGACCCGGATCGGCTGGGGATCGCCCTGAGTGTGGGACACCGCGTCGACCCCGTCGCGGAGATCCGGCGCGCGGGAGACCGCCTGTTCACCGTGCGGCTGGCCGACGCGCCCGCGGGCGTCGGCGGACACACGGAGTTCGGCGTCGGCTCCATGGACCTGATGGCCACGCTGGACGCGCTGGACGAGATCGGCTACGTGGGCGTCGCCGCGGTGGATCTGCCCGACCACAGCCACGCCGCGCCCGTGGTCGCCACCAGGGCGATGCGCGCGCTGCGGCAGGCCCGCGCGTGCGACCCGTGGCTCGAAGCCGCCGAACAGGCCGTCCGCGCGGACGCGTCGGCGATCAGGACGCTCTTTTCCGCCGTCAGCCGCGGCATCCCCGACGGCGGACGCCACGACCTGGCGCGGGTGCGGCTGCTCGTCGCCCTCGCCGAGTCCAGCCCGGACCTGGGCCGAGAGGTGCGCGCCCTCTACGACTATGGCGGCCCCGGAGAGCGCCGCGGCGTGCTGCGTGGGCTCAACCGGATCGGTCATCGGATCCCGGAGGTCGGCGCCGCGATCATCCAGGACGCGCACCGGGCTTGACGCCGACATGAAAGTGCCCCGCCGGAGTCCGGCGGGGCACTTCACTCGATCGGCCGGTCAGCTCTGGAAGAACTTCTCCGGGTCCCCGATCGTGGTCGCGCTCGCGATCAGCGGAAGGCTCCCGCCGCTCGGCGTGGACACATACCTGCCGTTGATGAGCGCCTTGATGGTCACCGTGCCGTCAGCGTTCTGGATCAGGTTGAACCGCTCGTAGCTCTTCAACTCGGTCCGACTGGCGATCAGCGGACTCGCGCCCGCCGACTCCGCGGTGACCAGCTTCCAGTTGGCGTGGGCCCGCAGGCCGACGACCCCGCCGGGCATCTCGAAGACGTCGAACCGCTCCCACGGCCCGACAGCCGCCCGGTTGGCGATCAGCGCCGACGCGCCCGCGTTGTCGGCGGTCACGAACTTGCTGTTCGCCTTGGCCTTGAGGCTGATGGTCTTCGGCGTGACGCCCCGGCCGGCGAAGTCGACCCAGTTCACGTTGAACAGGAAGTTGGGCCCCGTGGTGCCCACCGGGTTGCGGGCGACGAGGTACAGCGTTCCGGAGCCCGTCCTCGGGCCGGTGAACGTGGCGGCGAAGTTCTGGTAGGTCTGCCAGCCGCCGGTGGAGGTGATCGGGACCGTACCCACCAGCGGGCCGTCCGGTGCGTTCCACCGCAGTTCCAGCCGTCCGCCTGCCAGCGCGCTCGACGCCCGCACGCTGACACCGGTGATGTTGTCCAACGCGATCGGGTCGAAGGTCCACCAGTCGCCGTCCTGGATGTATCCCAGGTTGGAGCCGCCGCCCTGCGAGTCGGTACCCGGCTCGACCCGGACGCCCGCGGTGTCGGTGCCCTGACCGTTGGCGGCCCGGCCGGTCGCGCCGAAGTGCTCGGCCTGCTTGTGCTTGGTCTGCAGGCGCACCAGGCTCCGGCCGGTCAGCGGCGCGGCCGCCCCGTTCGAGCCGCCCTTGTCGGTGTAGGTCGCCTCGAAGGCGTACGACAGGTCGGCGTCGGCGGGGTGGTCGTCCTGGACCTCGGTGGTGAACATCGCCGTGCAGCCCTGCGCGGCGCCCATCGGGTGCCCGTGGGTCTCGTGGACGAAGATGGAGCTGATGGTCACCTTCGTGCAGTCGATGGCGCCGTCCTCCGGGTCGGAGACGTTCACGTGCACGTTGATCCGGTCGCCGATGGTGAACAGGCCGCCGTTGGGCGGGGAGTCGATCGTCACCGTCGGCATGCGGTTGCCCGAGGTGATGGTCGTGTTCGCCGTGCTGGTCTTCCCGGACGGGTCCTTCACCGTGAGCACGACGTTGTAGTTGCCCGCGGCGAAGGTGTGCGCCGGGTTGGCCGCGGTCGATGTCGTGCCGTCGCCGAAGTTCCAGCTGTAGGTCAACGCGCCGCCCTCCGGGTCGGTGGACCCGGCGCTGGAGAAGTTGACGGTCAGCGGCGCGGTGCCGTTGGTCTTGTCCGCCGACACCTTGGCCTCAGGTGCCCGACCGCCCGCGACGTAGTCGATGCGGTAGATGCCGGAGTCGGTGTTGTTGCCGCCGAAGCCCGACCCCCACTCGATCACGTAGAGCGCGCCGTCCGGGCCGAAGTCGAAGTCCATCGGCTTCTTGAACGACATCGTCGACAGCATCCGGTCGATCGCCGTCACGCCGGTGCCCGCCGCGTCGAGCTGGAAGGCGAACAGGTTGCCGTTGTTCCACTCGCCGAAGATGGCGCGGCCGTCGAAGTCGATCGGCCACTTGGTGTCCGACACCAGGTTCGCGTCGTAGCGGTAGACCGGACCGGCCATCGGCGCGCCGCCGCTGAGCGCCGGGAAGTTGTTCGGGTCGGACGCGTAGTGGTACCAGATCTTCGCGGGCTTGGCCGCGGGCAGGGTGGTCAGCCCGGTGTTGTTCGGCGAGTTGTTGGTCGGGGCCGCGCAGTTGAACTTCGCACCCGAGGTGGAGGTGGCGAAGTTGTAGTCGTTGTACGCGGCGTTGTTGCCGATGCAGTACGGCCAGCCGAGGTTGGCGGGCGCGCTGATGATGTCCCACTCGACGGTGTTCTCCGGTCCGCGCGTCGAACTCGCCGCACCCGCGTCGGGACCGTAGTTGCCCACGACCGGATAGCCGGTCTTCGAGTCGATGTTCATCCGGAACGGGTTGCGCATGCCCATCGTGTAGATCTCGGGCCTGGTCTTGGTGTCCGTGTCGACGAACATGTTGCCCGCGGGAATGGTGTAGGTGCCGTCCGCCTCCGGGTGGATGCGCAACACCTTGCCGGACAGGCTGTTGGTGTTGGCCGCGGTGCGCTGCGCGTCCCAGGCCGACCGGCCCGTCTGCTCGTCGATGGGTGTGTAGCCACTGGAGGCCCCGGGGTGGGTGAGGTCGCCGGTGGACAGCCAGAGGTTGCCGTTCTTCTTGTCGAAGACCAGCCCCGCGCCGTGGTGGCAGCACTGGGCGCGCTGCGCCGGGACGTCGAGGATGACCTTCTCGGTGGTCTTGTCGACGGTGTCGCCGACCACGGTGAACCGGCTCAGCCGGTCGATGTCGCCGCCGTTGAGCGGGGAGTAGTAGATGTAGATCCACTTGTTCGTGGCGAAGCTCGGGTCCAGGGCCAGATTGAGCAGACCGGCCTCGTTCTGGGTGAACACGCTGAGGGTGGCGGCCGTGACGGTGCCGCCGGACGGCTTGATGATCTTGATGTCGCCCAGCCGGTCGACGTAGAACACCCGCTTGTCCGGCGCGATCTCCAGCGCCATCGGGTTGGACGTCTCGGTGTCGAGCGACACCTTCTGGAAGGCCGAGTCAGGTGGCAGAGCGGCGGAGGATGGGGCGGTGGTGGCGAGCGTGACGCCCGCGAACACCAACCCGGGGACCAGGATCGCGGCTGACCGCCGCATCCACTTCGTTGCGGACATGGAAATTCCGTTCATGGGTAAGGGATCGAGACGATTGGCGGGGGTCAGTTCACGGTGAGGAAGAACCGCTCCCAGTTCCCGATGGCGCCGCGGTTGGCGATCAGCGCCGAGCCGCCCGCGTTCTCGGCGCACACGTACTTGCCGTTGCTCGCGGTCAGCGCCACGGTCCCGTCAGTGTTGGTGATCAGCCCGAAGGACGAGGTCGCGCCGATCGTGGCGTGGTTGGCGA
>Ga0247823_10000779_pt1 | contig 26837 bp, 14 predicted proteins | sample 13C_PalmiticAcid_2_FD_192426 | JGI IMG/M metagenome (GOLD analysis project Ga0247823, IMG submission 192426) | Soil microbial communities from agricultural site in Penn Yan, New York, United States - 13C_PalmiticAcid_Day30 | ecosystem: Environmental > Terrestrial > Soil > Agricultural land... | reverse complement strand
GAGCCTCGACCGCTCCGCGGACGTCCTCGGCCGGTGCGTTGTCGGTGCCCATTGCGTCGAGGGCGATGCGAATGCGCGAGCCTTTCATTCGGTGCGGTCTGCCAGTGCGTCGTTCCGGTGTCGCCGGTCCATCCCGATTCAGCCCGCGAAGGTACGAAGCCCCGGCCAATCGGAATCGCAAGAGATTGTTTGCTCGCGAACGAGCCGGTTCCGATCGTTCCGGGGCGATCCGATGCCGGACGGCCTCCGTGTAATCCCCGGGTCAGCCGAGCACCCGATCTTCGCACTCGATCGTCGGTCGACGTTCGCAGGCGATCGTTGCACACGATCGTAGCACGGTTTTCGCAGACGATCCTCGCACGCGATGTCGGGTCCTCGACATCCAAACGATCGGGCGGCGCTCACTCCGGCGAGGTCCGCGGAGCAGCGCGCCTCCTCCCCCGAATCATGAAACCACTCCGGTAAAGGTCACCGGAGTGGTTTCGCGTATTCGGCCATGACGGAGCGGTCGGCGATCGACGGCAACGTGTGGCGTCGGGTCACGAGCGTGCTGAAGAACGGCGCCGGGCGCGATTGGCGTGCGCAGGAACGTGATCGGTATGATCGCGTGGCTCGCCGCAGCGAGCCGCCCACCGCGCCCGGCGGTCCGTTCTCAATCGTCGAGGGTCCCGGCACGTCGGGCCGCGCCGGCCATCATCCAGTCGTCATCGCGCACTTCGCGCACGGGCGTGCGCACGGGTCGCGGATCACGCCACAGCCAGGCAGGTCGGCGCGGCTTCAACCGATCGCCGCCGACGTCGCGCCGGCGCTGTGACAACGCGTCGACGTCGTCGGGATCCGTCCCGATCGTGTCGACCGGCGGCCGGTCGAGCGTGTCCACAGGGGCGGAGCAGATCGACGTGCACGCCCGTCGCGGATCGCATGGCGAGCGCAGGGTCGAGCCGCCGCGGACGATCCTCCGCCGGAAGATCACGTCGGTGCACAGCAGCACCTGGCTCTCGCAGCACGAGGTCGAATCGCACGGCACGACGACCGTGTCGGCGCACTCGGTGCGCACGCCCCAGCAGGCCGCCCGCAGCAGCCGCCCGATCACGACGCACGTGTCCCGCGATCCCGCCATCGTGAAGAAGCCCGTCTCGCGTGAAGCGATCAGGGAGTCGGTCGCCTCGTCGACGAGACGGCGCGGCGACAGGCCCCCGCATGCGTCGTCGAGTGGTTCAACCCGCAACACCGACACGTCCCAGCCGACGTCGCAGGACGGCCTGGCGATCCATGTGATACGCACGGCACAGCCGTTGGCGAGGCGCACGATCGAGCGCTGAGGCGCCGACCACGACGTCGTGCAGGTGTCGCCGCACGCCCCGGGAGTGGGTGCGCCCGTGGCGGTGGCGTAAGCGGCCGCGCCGACGAGCGCGAGCAATGCGGCGGCCATCGCGAGCGTCGCCGCTCGCGCGAAAAGTGTGGTGACCATGATTGTCGATGCGGTGGTGGTGACGACGCCCGGGGGCCGCTGCCCCCGGGGCGTCAGTGCTGCTTGCGTGCTACGGAGAGCACGCGCTACAATCGATTGCTATTGCTGAACGCCTGCGCGTCGCAGCATCGCCTCGAGGTGCATGCGGGCATCGGCGGCAAGAGCCGTGTCGGGCACCGACGCGCGCACGCGCGAGAGCACCCACGTCTTTCCCTCCGCCGTATCGGTCGCGCTCCCGTCCTGCTTCCAGCGTTCGACGAGCTCGGCTTCGAGCGGAGACGGGCCGGCCCGGTGCGCCGCGAGGTATGCCACGAAGTCGGGACCGCGCCGCTCGATCAGCCGCTCGACCACATCGCCGAATGCTTCCGCGAAGAACGTGTCGGACCATTGCGAGAGTGAGTCGAGGGCCGCGACGTAGTCGTCGTCGCCCGTCCGGACGAAACCCTCGACCAGGGAGTCGAGAATCGCGAACCGACAGTCCTCGCTGGCGTCCTGCGGATCGGATTCCCGACTGATGCGCAGCGGCCAGCGGCGAATCGAGTCGAGAGAGATCGTGACGTGTCTGGCGACCTCGCAGGGATCGATGGGTGGAGCTGTTGCCCGTATGCTGTCCCACGCGCTGACAGGCGGTGGATGTTCGACCGACGCCGGGGCCGCGGTCGAGTCGACATTGACCGCCGGGTCTTCGCTGGCGGAGCCGCATCCGGCGAGGAGCACGAGGCTCAGGAGGAGCAACGACTTCATCACGTTCACGCTGCGTTTAGTGGATTGCGGGCCGATGCGCGCGTCGGCGTCCGCGAGGCACGGACGACCGCAACGGCATCACCGAGGTCCGGTCGAACTGTCGAGGTCGCTTGCGGGCACCATCTCTCCGTTGTGCTCGACGAGATCGTCGACGACGTAGAGCTGTCCTCCCTCCTCGAGCTCGTCGCTCGCCTCGAGCTGATCGGTCACCTCCTTGAGTGCCTTGACGGTGTTGTCATAGGCGCGAAGACAGCCGTGCGTCGGCTCGAGCGTCGGGCTCTCGCTGGGCACATACTTCCCGTCGACGACCTTCTCCTGTCGTCCGCCGTGGATGCGGATCTCGCTTCTGCCGCTGGCGACGATCTCGCCACCAAGGCCGTCGATGCGCAGCCTGGGATTGGGGCCGTAGGCGGCGCGCGACTTGCCGGAGATCCACTTCGCCGACCCCGCGGGGATGTCGTAGACGCCGAGCGGCGTATCGCCGTTCTTCTTCATGCGATCGGCGCCCTGCCCCTCGACACGCACCGCGAATCGAAACACCTCCTCTCCCTTCCGGTTCGTCACGACTGCGATGCCGTAGCCGTTTTGCGAGCGGTCCTTCGCGACGTGCACGACGATGTCCCATTGCCCGTTGGCATCGACGCGATTGACCGGGTTGCTGTGCGCGTACTGGTAGGGGGAGACATTCCTGAAGCTTTCCCACCGCGGGTCGACGCTGTGGAAGCGTCCCTCGGCGGGCTCGTACTTGCGGACGCCGTGATCGGAGAGACCACTCTCGAGATCGCGCTCGCGACCGACGTACGACTGCCGCGCTGCGGGCAGTCCGGTGACCGGACGGCCGTGCGGATCGTAGTCGATGCCCTCGACGACGGCGCCGCCCTCGGCGACGACGAGGCGAGTCGAGCCGAGGCCGTCGGCAACATAATACTCCCGGACTCCATTGGGCACGGCGATGTCGGGACGCGTGGAGACCCGTGTAAGGCCCCCGCCGAGACTCTTGTACGCCACGGGGTACATCCACGCGGTCCCGACTGGAACGCCGTATGTGCATTGTGTCCGATAGACGTCGCGCCCATGCCAGAGCGCGAGCTGCTCGCCGGCCGCGCCGAGCAGGTAATACACCCAGGGATACTCGTTGCCGGATTCCGGGCTCTGCATGCTCACCGGGTAGAGCCGCTTCTGCTCGCGCTCGCCCGACGGACTGTAGCGATAGCGCCAGTCGTGGGTCGGGCCGTTGTAGGTGTAGCGACGGAGCAGCTCGCGGTAGCTGTAGGTGAACGTCTCCGGCGGACCCAGGCGGAGGCCGGCGAACGACGAGTCGGAGCCCTGACGGGCCGTGACCGCGCCGTCGAGATCATACGTGTAATCGAAGCGCGACCAGTCGCCGGCAGTGTTCCATTGCTGTCGCGTGAGCAGGCGATTGGGGCCGGACTGCTTCGACGCGTAGGTATACGTCGAGCGAGGCCACGTCACGCTGCTTCCGCTGCGACGATTGCCGATCGGGTCCAGGACGAGCGACTCGATGCCGGTGGCATCGGTCCATTGCACGAGGCGTCGGGCTGCATCGTACTCGTACTCGACGCGCGACTCGGGCTGCCCGGCGACGGCGCTTGCGCGTGCCGCCATCTGGCCGGTCTGGTCGTAGGTGATCCGCTCGCGGAACAGCGGCTCGATTGCGTTCGATCCGGTGCTCCTCGCGACGATCGAGTCGATCCACTTGCGTGGCGTGTACGCGTAGTCGACGCGCAGCAGAGCTGGAGGGTAGCTCATCGTCGCGACGTGACCCGTTCGGGTGTACTCGAACACGACCGCGGCATCGTCCGGACGCGCCGGTACCGCCGGATGGCTGGCCGCGCCGACGCCCAGTCCTCCCCCTCGCTCAAGTAGCGTCCAGATGCTGTCGAGCTTTCCGTTCTGATCGTACCCGTACCATGTCAGGTGGTGGTTCAACGGGTCCGCGACGCGCACGAGGGTCACCTGGTTGAGCGCGTTGTAGTCGTAGTACACCGCGTCGAAGCCGACGTTCTCGGTGTACCGAAGCAGCGCCTCGACCCGGCCGCGCTCGTCGTAGCTGAAGACGCCGTAGTGCCACGGCTCACCGCCATGCTCACGCCATGCGACCGCAGCCTCCCGTCCCCTGAGATTCCGGAGCGCGCCCCGGGGCGCGAGCGCCATCCAGGCGGAGTCGGCCGGCATTGCCGACCAGATCGAGCCCGCGCGCGCGGGCAGCGCGTCGTACCCCATCGCAAGGCGCGCGAAGTGCGGATGCAGCGCGACGTTTTCAAGATCGGCGAGCGACGCTGCGGGCTGTGGAATCGGATCGTAGTACGCGGTCGGATGGCTGAGGTACGGCGGATCGGGCGTGTGGCGCTCGCCGAGCAATGACGTCGGTCGCAGGAGGCATCCCGCCGGGGCGATCATGAGCTGCGCCTCGTACGGCCACACGCGCGGCTGCTGGACCGCGGCTGCGGGCATGTACAGGCTCCGATTGACCGTCGAGACCTCCTCGCCCGGCATTCCGATGTTCATCCTGCTTCCGTCGAGCAGGTCGGTTGCCCGCGTGGCGCCGGGGATGCCTTCGACGGTAGCCTCGCCGACGAGCGTGACACGGCCGGCATCATCGTAGCTCGTGTAGCTCACCAGACCGCGCGCGGCCTGATCGGCGGATTGGGCGAAGCGAATGTTCCCCGCGTTGTCGTACGAGTACGAGACCGTTCCGAGATCGGGCTGCGCCTTCGTGCGAACGCGGCCGAAGTCGTCGTAGGTGTAACGCGTGCTGTCGAGGTTGGCGTTGACGACGAGAACGGGACGACCGACGGCGTCGTACTCGTAGCGGGTCGTCAGATCGAGCGTGCCGACGGCGGCGACCTCTCGACGCAGTCCGTCGAAGGCGTCGAAGTATCGCGCGTGGCGCACACCCGACTCGTCGGTGGTGATCACCGCCGAGCAGAATCCCCGAAAGTCCTGGCCATCCTCCGCGATGCCGCAGCTCGCCGGGGTTCCGACGCGATACTCGATCGTGCTCCGGCTCCCGTCCTGGTGCTCGACGTCGACCACGCGGCCGAGTCCATCGTACCGGCGCTCGATCTCGCCGCCGTTCTGGTCGCGCTCGACGCGACGCTCGCCCGCACCGGTGTGGCCAAACGAGACCGTATCCAGACGCGACGGAACGCCCGGCTCACCGATCGCGATCTGCGAGAACCGCTGCCGGAAGTCGGCTCCGAAGTAGTGACGAATGCGACTCCGCCGGATGTCGGCATGATAGCGGTTGATCGTCCAGCGGCTCGCGGTGCGTCGCGTGTCATCGGTCTTGGCGAACACCTCGCTCATGAGCGAGTCGTCGACGTGCCGCAGCGCGAGCGTATAGTCCACCGTGTCACTGACGGTTCGATAGCGGCCGAAGACGATGAGCTTCGGACGCATGTCGGCGGCCGCGGCGCTCGATGCGAAGCGGATACCGGTGCCCGGCGATGTCACCCGGATCTCGATGCCGAACGTGTCGTCGACCCGCATCTGGGCGATCCTCCAGAGCACCGTGTCGAGACGCACGTCGAAGTATGGTCCCTGTAGCGAACGCTCGCGACGCACCGATGCCTGCGTCGACTGCAGCCCGGAGCTCTCACCACGCACGGACGCGTGATTGTCGCCCTCGACCTGCGGACAGTTGAAGAGATACGATCGCGTGAAGTCGAGGGCGGCAATGCTAACGCGGACCGAGACGCACTCGCCTTCGATGTTCGCGACGTAGAGTCGAACCAGGGCGCTGTCGGCGCGCGTGAGCGTCCGCAGCTTGCTGTTGCGGTCGACACGGAACGCGAGGTGCGCGCGATATCCGGGATACTCTCCGGTCATCGCATAGGTGATCGTGTCCGAGCAGTCTCCCAGAAGTGATCCACCCTGCTTGGGGTTGACCGTCGCGCCGGTGTCGGCGCAGGGGCAGCGCTCACGACGAGTAACCGGCAGCGCCGCGCGGAGGAGCGTAGGATCATACGTGATCACCGGGACCGTGCCCGTCCCGATCGCGCGCGGATAGGTCGGCGGCGCCGTCTGCGTGATCATGCATCGCAGCGTGTCGATGCGCTGCGTGTTCGACGTCGTTCCGTAGAGGTCCGTGCTGTCCGGTCCGTCGTAGTAGAAGGTGTCGACGACACCCTTGCGTGGAAAATCCCCTGGCAGCCAGGTCGCGAGCAGGCGACCGTTGCGATCGTAGCTCGAGCGCGTGATCCAGCCGTTCTCGTCGAGCAACGCCGAGGCCTGGCCGAAGAAGCTGCGCTCGCGCTCGGTCACGAGCGTGTCGGTCGCGATCGAGCCGTCGAGACGGGGTGTGCGGATGATGCGCGCCTCGGCTTGAGGCTCCTCCAACAGCGCGGGATCGAGACCTCCGAGACGATCCTGCAGGAGACTGTCGTCATTGGTCAGCCGCAGTCCGAGTCGGCGGAGCGCCGTCGCACCGCCGTCGCCGTCGCGCAGCGAATCGTAGGCGATGAGCGTGCGCCCGCCATTCGGACCGATGCGCACGACCGCGAGGTTCCGCGACCAGTCCTCGCCATAGAGGAACGCCTCGCGCAGCATCATCGCGCGGCCGCCGCGACCGATCGCGCTGTCGGCGAGCGTGAGTCCGGGCGAGCCCTGGTCGATCGCCGGCATGAGGTCGCCGCGCAGCACGCGCGTGCGCCCGGTCAGGATCGTCCCGTCGGCGTCGGCGGTGACACTGCGACGCTCGATGCCGAAGTGCGGCGTGCGCGTTCGATCGCCACGAATCGTGTCGTCGCGATAGACCGCCACGCGAGGATCGAACATCACCTGCTCCCACTGCGCGGTCGCGAACGCCGTATCGGCGAGGTCGTACTTCAGCTCGAGGAAGCGCTGGATCGTCGCGTGCTTCTTCCATCGCCGGCTGATCCACTCGACGACCGTGTCGCGCTTCGGATAGTGGCGGTAGTCGACCGTGTCGACGAGTCGGAGCGTGCTGTCCGGGTTGAACGTCTTCGTGATCATCCGCGTGACCTCCCAACCGCACGCCGCCGTCAGGGCCGCGTCGTCACCGTAGCGCCGGACGGTGTCGGCCAGGTACTCCATCTGCCGGATCGATCGACGCACGCCGTTGACGGTGACCAGCGTCTTCATCGGCATCCAGAGATACCAGCCGTCGGTCGGACGGGTGTAGTACGTCGTCGTAATCGTGGTGCGTCCTGCGGCGTCCTCGCGGATTGCGCGAAGCTCGGTGAATACCGGGGCCGGCGCGAACGGCAGAACCGCCGGCAGCGCATGTCGCTCGTACGAATACGTCAGAAGACGCGTAGTCCCCGACGGATGATCGTGCGTGCGATGCGTCGCGGTCGAGAAGCTCGAGATCTCGGTGTTGAAGTCACCGACGCCGTACTCGTCGGTCAGCAGCGGCGTGCCGTCGTGATCGTACTTGCGGACCTGCCGCGCCATGTTGCTGAGCGCCGACGGATTGCCCGCACTCTGCGTGTTGTAGGTCATGAGCTCATCGCTAGCCGTCGTCGGGCAGTCGACGCCGACCAGGGGACTGCGCACGTCTCCGTCGTGATAGCAGATCTCGTAGCGACTCGTCGGCTCGTCGACCTCGACCAGACGCCAGTTGTCGAGCGCGACCTCGACGGACGCTCCCTCGACCGGGAATCCGAAGCCCCGGAAGCGGCGCCGGTACGGCTCGTAGCGAAAGCGCGTGATGCGGCCGGCCGGGTCGACGATGCGCGAGAGATAGCCGACCTGCGAGCGATACGGTGTCTCGGATTCGTCGAGCTGCGCAAGCGCCGCCGACCACTGGTTCATGTAACCGAGTCGTGCGAGTGGGAGCTCGTCCTGGCCTCCGGAGCTGCCGCTGTGGGCGATCGTGTCGAAAAGCGCCTGCACCGTGCGGCCCCCGGCCTGGATCGCGAGCGACCGCTTGTGATAGAGCACCTCGCAGACGTTCTCGAGTTCGGTGAACAGCGCGCGGCCTTTCGTCGAGTCGTCGTGCGGTCGACCGGGGCCGTCGAGCGTCACCGGATAGTGACGCGACCGCAGCGCACGCGTCAGCACGATGTCGTTGTTCCGGATCTCGTCGAGATAGAAGATCGTCGGCCCGGCCCACATGCCGCCGTAGCGGAGCCGACTGTCCGCGTACGCGGGAAGGCCGTGCGGCGCGATCCACTCGCGGAAGACGTACTCGAGTCCATCGCCCGCGAAGTAACGCAGCCGGCGAGGGATGAACGGATACAGCGGATGGGCGTAGCGAATGCCGAACTCGGCGTACTGCCTGATGTGGTTCGGCCAGTTTGTCGTGTCGAACTCGACGAGGCCATAGCCCCGCGCGTTCGCCTCGTTGACCCGGTAGTATCCCGTGTAGAGGTCCGCGCGATTCTCGGCCGCGGTCGAGGTCTGCGTCTTCGTGTTGACGAGCTCGAGCACGCTGCCGTCCTCGCGCAGCAGCCGGATCACGTCGGTGTACGTCGCGTTGTTGTCGGCATTGGCGATCGGCAGGCGCTCCATCCGATTGCAGACGTCGTAGCCGTCGACGGTCCAGACGAAGTCGCTGTCGCCGTAGCTCGTGCGCACCGACGGCGTGGTCAACGCCGCGATCGACGGATCGCAGTGATAGCTCGTCGCGAAGGAGATCACCTGCATCGCGAACCCGTTGACGCCGATCGTCCACGCCGGTCGGTTCTGGCTGAAGCGCGACCAGCGTGAGTAGGGCGCGAGGAGCGAGCCCTGGTCGTAGCTCGCATAGGTCGAGAACGACACCGACCCGCAGTAGTTCAGCGAGACGGTGATCGGGAATCCGTGAATCGTCCGCTGCGCCACCGGAAAGGTGTACGCGACGCCCCCGTTCGATGGGGCGACCGAGAGCCTGCCGTCGACGGTGACGGCCTTCGACTGTGCATATCCGCGCTCGTCATAGAGCTCGGAGGTCTTCCTCAGCGACTGCGCTCCCCTCGAGTACTGGGCAACAGCTGCAATGGTCCCCGCGAGCATCCATGCCGTCACGAGCACCGTGAGACGGGTGGATGGTGTGCTGAGCATGTGATCGCCTCCGCGGCGATGGGTGATGGTCGGGCGGAAGTGGACTCCCGTCTCCGTCGGCACGCACCGGTACATTCGGATGGGCTCCGGGGAGTTCCGGCTACGGGCATGTGACTGGCCGGATGGTGTACCGGCGCGGCCGACGGAGCTCGGGTCGTGCGTGACCGGGCGTGCCCAGCCCGGCCGTGCGAGATCAGCGAACGACGACGACGGGATAGCTCGCGACGAGCTCTCCGGCGCGTCGGATGCGCACCAGGTAAAGCCCCGGCGGCTGGTCCGAAAGGTCGAGGGTCGAGCTCAGCGAGCGCTCGCGCTCGACGTGAAGGCGACGCTCGTGATGGATCGTTCCCTCCATGTCGACGAGCTCGACCGTGTAGCTGCCTGGTGCGAGTCGTCGCGCCTCGAGGGTCGCCGCGGCCGATGCCGGGTTCGGGTACAGCGCCATCCACTCGGCGAGGTTCGGCGGCGGCGCGATCGCAGCGGCTGTGTAATGCGTGCGCACGGCGACATGTCCCCATCGATAGCTCGGCACGCCGGAGAGCTCACGCTGCGCGCGCTCGACCAGCAGATCGACCGACCCGACGTCGACGGCGACGAAGGGATGTCGCTGCATCGGAGAGCGGATCGAGGCCAGCTCGATCGCCGTGATCGTTCGAAGCGCCTCCTGGCCGAGCAGTGCTATGGCTCGCGAGGAGTCCGACGCGCCGGCGTCGCCGAAGAAGAGCAGGAGGTCATCGACGCCGTCGTTGTTGACGTCCTCGACGGCGCAGCTGCCCTCGAGCCGCGGCCAGTCGGGATACAGCAGCCGCGTGCGTCGCGCATCCTCGCGGCCGTCGTTGCTGGAGTAGGGTGCGCCCCAGTGAATGGCGGTCGCGAGCATGCGGAGATCCCCGGTCGGAATCCCCACGACGGTGTCGGCCCAGGCGTCGCGATCCAGACGCCCGACGAAGAGGATGTCGCCCTCGGCGAACGCCGGGACGCTGAGGATCATCAGGAACAGTGCGGCCGTGGCGTATCGCATCGCCGTTCTCGATTCGATGTGGTCAGCCCATCGTCTCACGCATCGCCCTCACCCGTGCCGCGCTTCCCTACTTCACGAGTTATGCTCGCGCGGTGCGGGTGAGGGACGTGGCGTGCACGGGGCGTGGTGCCGAGGTGGCGCCCGCACCACTCCCTTCGTCGTGGTGGTGACTTTCTGGCTGACCGGGGTTGTCCGAAGCTCTCGGGTTGATAGTGGCGGGCGCTCGTGCGCCGGCGTTGCGAGCGGGGTTGCTCTCGCGAAGCGTTGCGGAGGCGGCGGCTCCGGTGCGGTCCGGATTCGCCGTCGAGGTGCGCCGCGGTCATGTGCCCGCAGCGCATTGAGACGTGGATGCCTTCTCGTGGGCGCGTCGCGCGGAGCGTGCTGGCAGGCGGCTCCGGCGGCGGTGTCGCGATCGTCACCGACCTGGGTGCGTCGCGATCACGGTTCGAATATACCCGTGGATTTCAGGACAAGTCCAGCGGCATATGCGGACAAATGAGGACACGGCCGATCGCCGATTACTTTTCCACAGGCGTGAAATAGCGCGGGCGGGTCGTTGACAAGCCGGCATGTGTTGTGTACGTTCAGTTCAAGGAGGATACGCCCGGGGTCTGCGGCGCAGCGTCGTCGGGCGGGCATCCACTCAATTGACTGGTGCAGGATGATCGCCGTTCGCAGGAGGCCAACGATCGAACCTGAGACGACCCGGGCACGCCCGGTCGCTGCGTCCCGATGGGGCCGCCCCGAACGCCTGCTCCACCACCAATCGACCCCGAACGACCATGGAGAATAAGAGCCGCCCGCAATTCTCGCGGGCTGATCGTCTGTGGAATCAACTGCGCGACGAGCTCGATGGCGTCAGTGATCCGAAGGAGCGGGGTCGGATCCTGCTCGACCGTCACGGAATCGGCCTGGCGCGCTACATCCGACGCTACCTGCGGACCGTCCGCGGCGCCTCGATCGACGACCTCGAGCTGCCGGTGATCGTCTACACGAATTGAGCGTTGTCCGGAGTTGAAAACCGAAGGTGGGAGGCGACGACGTCGACCGGGACCCCTGAAAAAAGTTACCGGGAAAGCGTTTGGGTCGCTTTCCCGGTAAGACCGCGGGGGGCGGGGGGTCCAATCCCGCCCCCATGTCCTCATGGTCCAGTGCATCGTCGCGGTCGTGAACGGAAGCCCGGTGGTCGTTTCCTCCTCGAGTGTGGGCTCGATCGACGGTCAGGCTTCGAACGGGAGAAGGCCTGTGGTGTAGGCTGGTTCTCGGGGTGTACAACGACGACCCGCGCGCTTGGTTAGCGGGACCTCGAACTTTTTTTCGTGCCTCGAAAACCGCGTGAAAAACGCTGGAGTGATCATGTTGGGACTCGGACCAAAACAGCAGTGGCTCGCCGTCGGATCCGGCGCCGCGGCGCTTGCGGGCTTCGGCGCACGCAAGGCCCTCGAGATGACGTGGAAGGCCGCGACCGGTCGGCCCGCGCCGGAGAATCCCGAGATGCGCCACGTGAAATGGCGCGACGCCATCATCTGGGCCGCGGCCTCGGGATTGGTCATCGGTGTCGCCCGACTCGTCGGACAGCGCATCGCCGCCGAAGGCTGGCGTGCCGCGCTCGGCGAGGATCCGCCGCACAAGAAGCTCGTCTGAGCGCCGCGGGCGCCACGCAGTCCCGCAGCGCGCTCGCGACCGACGCGCCACCGACGACCGACGCGCCGACGCCATCGACTCATGACCGCCTCCGTTGGAGCCCAGGCTCCGCCGGAGGCGGTCTCGTTTCCGGTCTCCTGTGCGGAGCCCGTCGCTGGCATGGATTTAGTAAGCCGTGTTTTTGGTCAAGAAAGAGCCATTGAACCTGAACACACACGACACTCACGTTCATCGGGAGCGGCGGCGGAGCCTGCTCTCGGATATCCTTCGCACAGTCATGGAAGACACAGGGTTGATCCCGACGGGCATCGCCGGTCTCGATGAAATCCTCCTGGGGGGAATCAAGCAGGGGAACATTCTCATGGTCGAGGGCGCGCCCGGAACGGGCAAGACGACGCTCGGCCTCGAGTTCATCTATCGTGGAGCGATCGAGTACGACGAGCCCGGCCTGGTGATCAGCTTCGAGCTCTCGCCGCAAAAGCTCATGCGCGACGCGCAGGGATTCGGATGGGAGTTCGAGCGCCTGGAGCGCGAGGGCAAACTGCGAGTGATCTACACGTCGCCGATGGTGCTGCTGCAGGAGCTTCACTCGCACGACGGACTGCTGATGAGCGAGGTCGACCGGCTTGGCGCAAAGCGGCTGCTGATCGACGGACTGACGCCGCTGCGCCTGTTCGGCGAGCTCTTCAACAACCGCCCATTCCGCGACAGCCTTCACCTGCTCGTCGAGAGCATGCAGCGCAAGGGGCTGACCGCGATCATGACGCGCGAGGCGCCGGCGAACGAGATGGCGCGCGCCTCGGAGTTCGCGCACGAGCAGTTCGTGTGCGACACGTGCATGGTGCTGCGCGCGGAGCCGCGTGGGCGCAGCATCCAGCGCTCGATCGAGATCTCGAAGTCGCGCGGGCAGGATTACATCACCGGCCGCCACACGCTGCGCATCGAGGGCGATCGCGGCATCAGGGTCTACCGCAGGGCGCAGGCGCGGCCGCGGACCGTCGAGCCGCAGCCGACGTCGACCGAGCGCTCGTCGCTCGGAGTCGCGGCCGTCGACGAGATGATCGGCAAGGGCGTCTACGACGGCTCGGTGACGCTCGTCGTCGGCGTCTCGGGCACGGGCAAGACCGTGCTCGGCGCGCAGTTCCTCGTCGAGGGCGCGCGGCAGGGACGCAGGGGATTGCTCATCTCGCTCGACGAGCATCCTGCGCAGATCATGCGCAACGCGAAGGGACTCGGACTCGATCTCGAGCCGCACGTCGCCGACGGCAGCGTGATGGTGCACTACGAGTCACCGCAGGAGCTCGAGCTCGACGTCCACTTCGACACCATCATCCGGATGATCGACGAGCATCGGATCGAGCGCGTGGTGATCGACTCGCTTGCGGCGTACTACGTCAACGAGGCGAACGAGCGGGAATTCCGCGACTATATCTACGCGCTCGCGACCTCGCTGAAGGATCGGCTCGTGACGGTGTTCATGAACTACGAGAGCCCGGAGCTGCTCGGGATCTCGCAGATCAGCAAGGAGCTCAACGCGTCGATCATCGTCGACAACATCATCCTGCTGAACTATGTCGAATTCTCGAACCGACTGCGCCGGGCGATCACGGTGCCGAAGGCGCGTGGCAGCGCGCCGCATCGTTCGACGCGCGAGTACACGATCACGACCGGAGGCATCCAGTTGCTGCCGGAGACGGTGAGCACGCGTGACGACGGCCAGTCGGTGCCGCAGCTTCCGTTCTCGAGCTACCTCGGCGTGCTCGCCCGATCGCCGGCCCGCAGCAGTCCGTTGATCGACAGCGCGATGTCGGAGGTCGCACTCGACGGCCTCGATGTCGGAGCCGAGGAGCACCGGCAGAACTCCCGACCGATGAACGGCGAGCAGAAGAACGGCGCGGCCGGGCAGAATGGACATGCACCCGAATAACGTGCGAGCGCGCAGCGTCATGGATTCATCATCGACAATCGCCGCCGCGCTTGCGGCGCTCGGTCCGACCGACGGCGCGGCCGAGCAGGTACTGCATCCGGAGCAGCTCATCGAGTCTCCCGGATGGCACACGTCGCTCGCGCAGTTCGCGCGCACGACCGGCCTGTCGGTGACGCTGTACGACGTCGAGGGCGCGCTCCGCGCCGGACCGTTTGCACCCTCTCCGCTGGCGGCGCGGCTGTGCGACGACGGCGCGTGGGCGCTCAACGACGGACACGCCCTCGCGCTCGAGCGCGCGGTCGCCCGCGACGCGATGGACAACTCGTCGGTGATTCACCGCCGAGTGCACGACGCGATTGGACTGCTCGCGGTGCCGGTGGCGCTCGGCGGTCGCACGCTCGGAGCGGTCGTCGCGGGATGGGCCTTCGACACGTTTCCCGATCCGATCTCGACCGACCGACTCGCCAGCGCATTCGGGATGGGGTATCCGGATCTCTGGCAGATCGTCCGGCAGCAGTCGCCGGTCAGCACCGAGAAGCTTGCGACGTTCGGCGAGATGCTCGCGACGCTCACCGACCTGTTCGTGCGCGAGCGCGCGGAGACCCTGCGCGAGCAGGAGCAATCGCGCGGACTGCGCGCGCTCTACCAGTCGGCGCAGCGCCTGGCCGCGGCCGCGACGACCGCGGCGATCGGCGACGCGGCGCTCGACGCGGTCGTCTCGCTGGCAGGCGCAACAAGCGTGCGCCTGCTGGTCGCCGATGGCGACGGCTGGACCGTGGCGGCGGAGCGCGGGTTCACCGAGGCCATCGAGCGCGACGTCCACGGCGTGCATCGCTCGATCACGAGCACGCTGCGCGTGCCGGTCGAGTCAGCCGACGGGGCGCTGCTCGGCGTCATCGAGATCGGCGACGCAGAGCGCTTCGGCGACGCGCGCCGGCGCACGCAGATCTCGGCCCTCGCTGCACAGACGGCCGTCGCGCTGCACAAGACGAATCTCATCGAGGACCTTCGACGCGAGCGCGAGCTGCTGTCGCAGGCCAACCGCTCGAAGGATCTGTTCCTCGCGACGCTCTCGCACGAGCTGCGCACGCCGCTGACGCCGATTCTCAACTGGGTGACGATCCTCACCGAGAGCGGCGCCGACGATCCGGAGCTGCTCGGCTCCGGCCTCGAGGCAATCGAGCGGTGTGCACGCCAGGAGCTGCACCTGGTCGAGGAGATGCTCGACCTGACGCGCATCCTCAACAACAAGATTGCGCTCGAGCCCGCCTCGATCGACGTGATGCACGCGTTGTCGTCGGCGGTCTCGGCGGTGGCGGCCACGGCGAAGCAGCGTTCGATCGCGATCCGCATCGAGGGTCCGTCGACCGTGCCGCCGATCCTCGCGGACGAGGGGCGGCTGCAGCAGGTCCTCGGCAACCTGTTGTCGAACGCGCTGAAGTTCACGCCCGACGGCGGCACGATCACGCTCGGCGCGCGCACGGCGGGCGACATGGTCGACATCAGCGTGAGCGACACGGGCATCGGCATCGCGGCCGAGCACCTGCCGACGATCTTCGATCGATTCCAGCAGGTCGACTCCACGTCGAAGCGCCGCCATGGCGGGTTGGGGATTGGTCTGTCGGTGGTCAAGGGACTGGTGGAGCTGCACGGCGGATCGGTTCGCGTCGAGTCGACGATCGGCGACGGATCGACGTTCACGATCTCGATGCCGCAGGCGGCCGAGGGAGTCACGGTCGCCGCGCGGTTCCCGACGTCCGATGGCATCGAGGTCGACGGCCGGTCGCGGGACGGCTCGATTCTCATCGTCGACGACGCCGTCGACACGCTCATCTCGATCGGCATGCTGCTCGAGCGCGCCGGCTACAGCGTCACGACGGCAGGCTCGGCAACCGAGGCGCTCGACCTCGCGCGCGGCGCGGTACCCGACCTGATCATCTCCGACCTCGGCATGCCCGAGCTCGACGGCTACGACCTGCTGCGCCTGCTGCGTCAGGACAGCCGCTTCGCCTCGACGCCGGTGATCGCGCTGACCGGCTTCGCGACACTGCAGGACCGCGAGGCCGCGCTCGGGGCTGGCTTCGCGGCGCATTTACCGAAGCCCGTGGATTTTCCCGTCCTGCTGAAGGTGCTCGATCGGATGATGGTGCCGCAGCGATGAGCATCGCGGGCGGCAGTTTCGCGAGCGCAGGATCGCGAGCGCTCCCAGAGCGCCCGCACCGAGCCCATGGCGACGCGTCGTCTCTCGGCAATGCACGGACGCGGCTCCATGCGTGAGCCTCGTTCACGAGGCTTGACGTCTCAGCCCGGCGATTCATCGCCGGGTGGACGAGGCGCATTCGCCCTCGACGCCCGCACTCCCCCTCGACGCCTGCACCCGCCCTCGACGCGCGCCAGCGCTATCCCGCACCTCCCTCCATCTCCTCCCTCTCAGCGACCATCTCTCTGGCCGACGCCCTCATCGTCGCGGTGAATCCCTCGAGCGTTCTGACGGCCTCGTCGACGTCGTCGACCTTCGAGAAGACGATCGCGAGCGCGCGTCCGCGGGTCTCGAGCTGGCAGAAGCGCTGGCGGTTGATCGAGGCCATCATCGGGTGGAACCACCGGTCGTAGTATTCGCGGTTGCTGTCCGACGGCAGCTCCAGGCGCAGCGTGCCGCCGCGCAGCGTGAGCTTCGCCGCGCCGGATGGCATCGCGGCCAGCCGCAGGCGGATCGCGTCGACCAGGCGCTCCGTGGGCTCGGGGATCTCGCCGAATCGGTCGCGCATCTCCGAGGCGATCGTCCGCAGGCGGTCGGGATCGTTCGCGGCGTACATACGCTGGTAGAACTCGTAGCGCTCGGCGTCGTCGGCGATGTAGCTCTTCGGGATCAGCGCGTCGCCGTCGATCTCGACGACGAGATCCTCGTTGACCGGCATCCGAAGCTCCCGCTCCTCTTCCTCGAGCTGCTCGCGGAAGAGGTCGCGGAACTCGTCGCGCTTGAGCTCCTCGACCGCCTCGTCGACGATCTTCTGGTAGAGCTCGAATCCGACGTCCTCGATGAAGCCGGACTGCTCGGAGCCAAGCAGGTTGCCGGCGCCGCGGATCTCCAGATCGCGCATCGCGAGCTTGAGTCCGGAGCCCAGGTCGGTGAGCTCCTGGATCGCCTGCAGACGCTTCATCGCGATGCGCGAGAGCGTCTGCGGCGGCGGCACGACCATGTAGCAGTACGCCTGGATGTTCGAGCGTCCGACGCGCCCGCGGAGCTGGTAGAGCTCGGCCAGGCCGAACTTGTCGGCGCGGTTGACGATGATCGTATTGACCGATGGAATGTCGATGCCGGACTCGATGATCTTCGTCGCCACGAGGACGTCGGCGTTGCGCTCGATGAATCCCATCATCGTCTTCTCGATCTGATCGGCGGTCATCGCACCGTGAATCACCGCGACGCGCGCCTCGGGCACGAGCGTGGCGATCGAGCCGGCGAGATCCTCGATGTCGCCGATGCGCCAGTGCACCAGGAAGCACTGCCCGCCGCGCTTGAGCTCGCGCCGGATCGCGTCGACGAGCGCCTCGTCGTTCCACTGCATCAGCTCGGTGACGATCGGAAGGCGGTTGCGCGGCGGCGTCTCGATCAGACTCAGATCGCGCGCGCCCATCAGCGAGAAGTTCAGCGTGCGCGGAATCGGCGTCGCCGTCAACGTCAGCGTGTCGACGTTCGCGCGGATCTGGCGGAGCTTCTCCTTGGCCGCGACGCCGAAGCGCTGCTCCTCGTCGATGATCAACAGACCGAGATCCTTGAAGCGCACATCCTTCGACAGCAGCCGGTGCGTGCCGATGAGCACGTCGACGGTGCCGGCCTTGAGCCCCTCGAGCGTCTCCTTCTGCTGCATCTTGCTGCGGAAGCGCGACAGCAGCGCGACGTTGACTGCGTAGCGGGCGAGCCGGTCGCGGAACGAGTTGTAGTGCTGCTGCGCGAGGATCGTCGTCGGCGCCAGCACCGCCACCTGCTTGCCGCCCTGCACCGCCTTGAACGCGGCGCGGATCGCAACCTCCGTCTTGCCGAATCCGACGTCGCCGCAGACGAGCCGGTCCATCGGCGTCGGCGACTCCATGTCGCGCTTGACCGCCCAGGTCGCGCTCGCCTGGTCGGGCGTGTCCTCGTACATGAACGACGCCTCGAGCTCGCGCTGCCAGGTGCTGTCCGGCGGGAACTCGAATCCCGGCTGCGACTTGCGCAGCGCATACAGCCGGATGAGCTCGCGCGCGATGTCCTTGACGCGCCGCTTCGCGCGCGCCTTGATCCGCTCCCACTCCTCGGTGCCGAGCCGGCTGAGCTTCGGCTGCGAGCCCTCCTTCGAGGAGTACTTCTGCAGCCGGTTGATGTAGTTGAGGTTGACGAAGAGCGTGTCGCCGGCCGCATACTCGAGCTTGACCGCCTCGACGCGCGAGCCGCCGACGCTGATCGTCTCCAGTCCGATGAAGCGGCCGATGCCCTTGTCGACGTGCACGACGAAGTCACCCTGGCGGAGCTGCTTGAGCTCGCGCATGGTGAAGCCCTTGAACTGCTTGCGACGCACCACGCGCGCCCGCGCGCGCTTGCGGTTGAACACCTCGTGCTCGGTGATCACCGCGATCCGCTCGTTCGGGAGGATGAATCCGTTGGTGAGTGTCTCGGTCTCGTACGAGAGCTCGGTCGTCGCGAACGGATACGGCTCGCCCGACTCCTCGGCCCGATCGCACTCTCCCTCGACGAGCTGTTCGGCACGGCGGCGCGCCTCGTCTCCGTCGGAGAGCAGAAACACCGAGTACCCCTCGAGCCGGAACCCGCCGACAGCGCGGCAGAGCTCGGCCAGCGACGAGGAGAAGCTCGGCTGCGCACGGGCGCCGACGTCGATGACCTCGGCGTCGCTTGCGGAGTACAGCAGCGAATGTGAGATGTGGCGGAACTTCCCGATGGCCTCGATGAGGCTCTCGCGGCCGGCATCCTCGAGCAGTCCGAAGAGCCGCTCCGGCTCCTCGAGGTACAGCACCGTCTCCTCGCGGATGTGGTCGAGCACGGTGGCGGCGAGCTCGTCGTCCTCGGCATGGAACAGGCGCGCCATCAGCTCGACGCGCGGCAGGTCGCGAACCGAGCGCTGCGAGCCCGGATCGAACTCGCGGATCGACTCGAGCTCGTCGCCGAAGAACTCGACGCGGATCGGATTGTCGACGCCCGCCGGGAAGATGTCGATGATGCCGCCGCGCAGCGCGTACTGGCCGACCGACTCGACGATGTCGGCGCGCTCGAATCCGCCGAGCGCCAGTCGGCGCGCCAGATCCTCGAGCCCGACACGCTCGCCGACGCGCAGCTCCATGATGTTCTGCGCGATGTTCCTGGCCGAGGGAACCGGCGCCGAAAGCGTCTCGATGTCGGTGACGATGATGCGAAGCGGATCGTCGGAGAGCACCTTGAGCGCGTCGCTGAGCGAGACGAGCTCGGCATCGAGCGTGTCGCGCAGCGTGGCGGCGGTGTGATGCTCCTCCTGGTACAGCAGCGTGTGCTCGCTTCCGATGAGGGTGACCAGGTCGGCGTAGACGGCGTCGGCGTCGGCGCGATCCTCGAAGATCATGAGGAACGGCTCGGCCGTGCGCTGGTACAGCAGCGCGATAATCGTCGAGCGAAGCGATCCGGCGATCGAGCGCACGGGGATCTCCCGTCGCTGCTTGAGCGCATCGAGAAGCGAGGCGAATGTATTGCTGGTGCTGATCCGATCGAGAATCTGTCGCATGACACTCCGACTACGTTGATACGCCCAAGATCGCACCGAGGCGTATATTATTCGCGACGCTGCCCGGGGATCCGGATCCCACGGGCCCGACGCGAATCCACTCGATCGACACCATGACGTTCTATACGAGCACATCCTCCCTGCCACCGCTGCGTCGCGACATCAGCGGGCAGGAGGTCCTCCCGGGCCTCGTCGCGCTGTACGACGAGATGGGCTACGCCGAGGTCGTCGCCCGGCTTCCGATGGACATGATCGAGTACCTGACGATCCTCGACGGCCGTCGCAGCGCCGAGGTGATCGCGCGCCAGGCGGCGCAGTCGGGCCGCACGTTCTCGATGGATGAATTCCTCGAGGTCGTCAACGTGCTCGAGCGGGAGTACTTCCTCGAGAGCGAGCGCTTCGAGGCGCGGCGCGAGGAGCGCGACCGCGAGTACAACGACCTGCCGACGCGTCCGGCCGTGCACGCGGGCAGCTCGTACTCGGACGATCCGGACGAGCTGCGTCGCGAGCTCGACGGCTATCTCGCCGCCGGCGCCGGGCATCACAACGGAGATCCCGCGCCCGTGGCGGTGATCGCGCCGCACATCGACTTCAGGGTCGGCGGCTCGAGCTACGGCCCGGTGTACAACGCGTTGAAGCACAGCGAGGCCGACACCTTCGTGATCTTCGGCGTCTCGCACCAGATGAGCTACGACGCGTTCATGATCTCCGAAAAGGACTTCGAGACGCCGCTCGGCGTCGTCCCGACCGACCGGGAGCTGATCCGGCGGTTTCGCGAGCGGCTGCCGTTCGCGATCACGCGCAACGAGATCGCTCATCGCAGCGAGCACTCGATCGAGTTCCAGGCGGTCTTCCTGCGCCACATCTTCGCCGGGCGCGACATCCGGATCGTCCCGATCCTCACCGGGTCGCTCTACGAGTACGTCGAGATGGGCGAGGGCAACGCCTCGGACGACGAGCGGCTGACGGCGCTCTACGACACGCTCGCCGAGGTCGCGGCCGAGCTCGGCCGCAACGTCTGCTACATCGCCGGAGCCGACCTCTGCCACGTCGGACGGAAGTTCGGCGACGAGTTCCCGGCCCGCGACGTCCTTGCGGAGCTGCGCGACCACGACGCCGCGACGCTCGAGCACATCGCCCGTCCCGATCCCGACGCGTTCCTGCGGCACCTGGCCGCGGTCGGCAATCGCCACCGCGTCTGCGGCGTCGCGCCGATCTATGCGACCCTGCGCGCCGCCCGGCCGAGACACGGCAGGGTCATGGGCTACGATCAGTGGGACGAGGTCGAGCGGGAATCGGCGGTGACCTTCGGTTCGGTCGCGCTGTATCGTTGAGGCGGCGCCGCGCGCTACCCCAGTCTCTCGTTCATCGCCAGCGCCACCTCGCGCTGCAGGCGCTTGTAGACGAGGATCTTCTCCAGCAGCGCCGGATCGGACGTTGCGAGGATCTGCACCGCGAGCAGGCCGGCGTTGCGCGCCCCGCCGATCGCGACAGTCGCCACCGGCACTCCCTTCGGCATCTGCACGATCGACAGCAGCGAGTCGAGACCACCCAGCGCCTGTGTCTGCACCGGGACGCCGATGACCGGCAATGGCGTGTGCGCCGCGGTCATTCCCGGCAGGTGCGCCGCGCCGCCGGCGCCCGCGATGATCACGCGCACGCCGCGCTCGTGCGCCGTTCGACCGTACTCCGCCATGTCGTCGGGCATGCGGTGCGCCGAGATCACGCGCATCTCGTAGGCGATCGCGAACTCCTCGAGCGCCTCGGCCGCCGCCTTCATCGTCGGCAGATCCGATTCGCTCCCCATGATGATTCCCACCTGCGGCTGACCCGTCTGCATGGATCCTCTCGTCACGCGTGCCGAACCCGGACGGATTCTGGCATGCCTGTTGAACATTGTCCCTGTAGCCGAGAACGGTCATCGGGCACGAAGGGAAGAAAGCTCGAAGTTATTCAATCACAGGGAGGGAGCGTCATGTTGTGGACGATTGTAGCCATCCTGCTGATCCTCTGGTTGCTGGGTTGGCAGATGGAGTGGGCCGGTGGACTGATTCACCTGCTTCTCGTGGTAGCGCTCATCGTTGTCATCGTCAACCTCATTCGCGGCAGAAGCGCCGTCTAGAGCGAACAGCGACGACGACAAATCCATGGCGGGGCGCAAGGCCCGCCCTTTGACGAAGTCCGAAGACCGCCCGTGTGGAGCAATCCGCCCGGGCGCGTCTCGTTCCCGGCCGCACGGTGACATCCCTCCTCCCGCTCCCCCTCTCTATATTGCCGCGACCATGACCGCACGGATACGAGACTTCATCACCCGCGGCGCAATGCCCCTCGTCGGACGCGACCGCGAGCTGCGCACGCTCCTCGATGCCTTCGCGAGCCTTCTCGAGGGAGAGGCGCGCGCGGTCTGGCTTATGGGCGTGCCCGGAGCGGGCAAGAGCCGATTGCTCGATGAGCTCAAGTCCCACGCGCGCGAGGGCTCGTCGCGCGCGCTCGTGCTGCATGCGAAGTGGTACGAAGGCGAGGGCATGGAGCTCGGTCCGCTCGGCAACGCGCTCGAGGTGCTGCGCCCGTCGCTGACCGCGTCGGTGGCCGCGCGCGTCTTTCGCGACGGTTCGATCGCGACGGTCGAGACGGCGATCGAGGCGCTGCAGATCGCGTCGCGCCGCTATCCGGTCGTGCTCATTCTCGACGACCTGCACTATCTGACGGGCTCGCGCGAGCTCGACCGGTTCATCGGCGCGCTCGAGGAGATCACGCTGATGGTCATCGCGACGATGCGGCCGAGCGACAACCCCGCGCTGCGTGGACTGCGCGCGGCGCTGACCGGCTCGATTCCTCCACTTGATCTCGAGATCGGTCCGCTCGACGGAGCGGCGATCGCCGAGGCGGCCGAGGCGCTCTTCGGCGTCGCGACGCCCGCGCCGATGCTCGAACAGATCGCCGCGCTCTCCGGCGGCATCCCGTTGACGCTGCGCGAGGTGCTGCGCGAGCTCATGGCCGCCGGGCACGTCGTGAGCGTCGACGACGAGACCGCGCAGTGGCGTACCGCCGCGCTCGACGATGCGGAGCTTCGCGCGATCGGCGACCGCGTGCACGGCTTCAGCGGCCGGCTCGACGCGTTGCCCGCGGAGGAGCGCCAGTTGCTCGCGCTCGCGGCGTTCCTCGGCGAGCAGTTCAATCGCGATCTTCTGCGCGGGCTCGCCGAGCGTCTGTTCACGTGGGATTCGCTCGCCTTTGAGCGCCTGATCGTCGGCGGAATGATCGCGCTGGCGACGCCGACCACACGCCTCGGTACGCGCGAGCTCGAGCCGCGCACCTGCTTCGCGTTCGTGCACACGCTTCTGTGGAAGGCAACCGGCGCGACGCTCTCGCGGATGCTTCCTCGTCGCCCCGACCTCGCCCGCGTCACGCTCGATCTGCTCGTCGGCGGCACCGGCGAGCTGTACACGACCGCGTCGCTCGAAGGACTCGAGGCGCACGCGCTCGACGACGCACTGCTTGTGCGCCTGTTCGACTGGCTCGTCGCAGTCGACCGCCGGCTGGCGCAGATCTATTCCGAGTCGTTCGTCGCGCTCTGCCAGACGACGCTCGAGCCCGCCCGGTCCCTCGGCCGTGGCGCCGGCGCGAGCTACCTCGCAGCGCTCACCGCCTACGGCAATCGCCTGTACCTCACCGGCGCCGACGCGGAGCTGCGCGGCGTGGCCGCGGAGATTGCGTCACTGCTCGGAGCGGCGAAGCCTCCGGTCGACGCCGACGAGCGCATCGCGCGGCTCGAGGCCGCGCTCGTCGTCTGGCACGACGCGGTGCGCAGCGGATCGCCGGGCGACGCGCACGCGCTGGTCGAGCCCCTGCTCGTCGGGCTGCCGGCTCCCGCCGAGCAGAGCGACCGCGAGCTGCGCGCGGCGGCCGAGGCGATCCGTCTGGTCGCGTCGCAGTCGTTCGCGCGCGGGGATTTCGCGTCGATGCTCGACGTCGCCGCCCCGTACATCCCCGAAATGGACCGGATGCGTCCGGAGGCCCTCAACGCGCTGCTGAAGGTGCTGCTCTATGCCGCGATGCAGGCCGGCCGCGAGGACGAGGCCGCGGCCATGACGCGCGCCGCGCTACGTCTGCGTCGCGAGGCCGATCTGTTCACCGAGTACGAGCTGCTGCGGCACATCACCAGTCACGCGCTGCACACCAGCGACATCGACGCCGCGCGTACGCACGCGACCGCGATGCGCGAGCTCGTCGACCGTTATCCGGCATATCGCAATCTCAGCTCGAATTACTTCTACCTTCCCGAGATCGCCGCGCGCCAGGGGCGCATCGCCGAGCTCGCAAAGCTCGAGGAGGAGTTCCGTGCGCATCCGCCGCCGGCGCGCACGTCGCGCGAGCAGATCGCGATCGCCCAGTTGAAGTTCGTGCGCGAGTGGAACCAGCTCGGCCAGTGCGACCGCGCGCTCGGCTTCGCCAGCGACCTGCGCCGCATCATGGCGGAGCTCTCGCCGATCATGCGCGTCTCGGTCGTGCTCGAGGAGCTTCGAGCGCGGATCGACCAGGGCGACCGCGGCTCCGCCGACCTGCTCCTCGGAGAGCTCGAGTCCATTTCGACGAGCATCGGTCCGTCGCGCGGCGATGGCACGTCGCAGCGCGTGCGAGTGCACGATTGCGCGCGGATGCTCGCCGAGGCGCTCGACGGAGGCGCCCCGCTCGAGACACTCCGGCGCGCCGGCAGCGACGGCAGATTCTCCGATCATCTCGGCGATGCCTTTCGAGCCGCGCGGATTCTGCTCAAGGGCGCCGAAGAGTCGCCGAAGGGCAAGCGCGAGCTCTCCGACGCAGCGTATGCGATTCTCGACACGACGGTCGCGAGCGCCGTAGCACAAGGCTCCGCGGGCATGGCGCACGTCTGGCTCGACACGATGGCGCCGCTGCTGCCGAAGACGCGCCTTCAGCGTTTCCGGGCCGCGGCCGGCGAGAGCGCGCACGAGAGCGCACAGACGGCCGAAGATGCGATCACGGGCGCGCGCGATCCGGGAGACGAGCCGATCCTCCGGACCTTCGGCACGCTGCGGATCGAAGGCTCCGGCGAGGGCAGCGCGAAGATCGAATCGAAGACGCGAACGCTCGTCGCGGTGCTGGTCGCCGCGCGCATGGGCGACTCTCGCTGGATCGGCGAGCTGACGCGCGATCATCTGGCCGACCTGCTCTGGCCCGACATGTCGCTCGACCGGGCGGTGAACAACCTGCACGCGACGCTCAGCTACGCGCGGCGATTCCTTGGCGGCGCCGACACGATAACGAACATCGACGGCGTGTACGATCTCGGCGCGGAGCTCCGTATTGACGCGGTCGAGTTTCGCGACTGCATCCAGCGGGGCAACCGGCTGTTCGCCGAGGGGATCTACTTCGGCGCGGCCAACGCCTATCGCAGCGGCATCGCGCTCGCCTCGGGAGATTTCCTCGAAGGGATGTACGCCGACTGGATCGACAGCGCGCGCGAGGCGCTGCGCACCGAGCTGGCGACCGCGCTCGAGCGGCTGATCGGCATCGAGATCGAGCGCGAGAACTACCAGGCCGTGCCCGAGCTTGCCGATCGGCTGTTGACGATCGACGATCTCCACGACGGCGCCTACGAGGCGCTCATCCGCTCGGCGGCCGCCCGCGGCGCCCGGCGCGAGGCCTTCAGTCTCTTCAAGCGCTACGAGGACGCGCTCGAGGAGTACGGCGCGGGGCCGGCTCGGCGCATCACCACGCTGATGGACCGCGTCCGCGCCGGCGAGGCGTAGGCCGATTCCGCATTTTTCTTCCTCCCTCCGATTTCCGTTTAGGAGCTCTTTAGGCGCCTCGATTACCATGTATCGAGAACAATGAGAGACGCGTCATGCGACTGTCCCTACGACATACCATTCCACTGGCCATCGCGGCACTGGCGATCGTGAGCCGGCCGCTGGCCGCACAGGAGCCACTTCTGGCCGAGGCGGAGATCGAAACGCCCGTCGTCGCCAGCGGCGGCGGCTCGACCGGTGGCGGCGGCACCGAGGTGCTCGCGACGATCGGACAGCCGCTCGGACCCGACGAGCCTCTGGCGGGCGTCGACGACGAGACGATCTGGCTGGGCTTCTGGGCGGTGATCCCGAGCGATCCGTCAGGGGTCCGCGAGGAGCGCCTGGCCACCGGGGCCGCCGGCATCAGGATCGCGGCGATCGCGCCGAACCCCTTCGCCGACATCGTGGCGATCGACGTCGAGCTCGACCGTCCGGCGCACGTCGTCGTCGCGGTGCACGACGTTCTGGGCCGCGAAGTGGCGCGGCTGGTCGACGGAGAGCGCGACTTCGGAGGACACCGGATCGTCTGGCGACCGGGGGATCTTCCCGCCGGCGCCTACCTCGTCCGGCTCGAGGTCGACGGCATCGCCCGCGGCGCGGCTCCGATTCAGCACGTTCGATAAGGAAATCACTCGATACAGGTGTCATCATGCGATCCCTACTTCTTGCAGCACTGCTCGCCGTGCTGACCGCGGCCACCGCGGCGGCGCAGATTCCCCGAACCGTCAGCTTCCAGGGGCGCGCCCGCGACGCCGCCGGAGCCTATCCCGACGACGAGCGCTCGATGACGATCCGCGTCTTCGCGGCCGCGACGGGCGGCTCGTCGATCTTCAGCGAGACGCACACCGTCCGATTCCAGCGGGGCGCCTTCACGATCATCATCGGCGGCAACACCGCCGGCGGGATCCCCGAGCGCGTCGGGTTCGACCGGCCTCTGTGGCTCGAGATCACGATCACGGGCTTCAACGGCAACGCGCCGCTGTCCCCCCGCCTGCAGTTCCACTCGGCGCCCTCGGCGATCGCCGCGATCACGGCCGAAAGCGCCGCAGTTGCCGACTCGCTGGCTCCGGGCTCGGTCGTCGGCGCCGCGCACGTCGTCGTGGCCGACACGCTCGGCTCGCGCACGGCGCCGGACCCCGGCACGATCTACCGCGACAACACGCCGATGGCCTGGGGCCTGGTCGCCGCCGACGGCACCCTCCTGGCCGACGTGGGAATCGAGTCGGTCACGAAAACCGGAAACGGCGGCTACGACGTGCTGCTCGACAACTCCGCGGTCATGGTCGCCGTTCCGAAGGGACGCGACGCGCCGGCGATGGCCCCGATGATCCAGCCGTCGCTGCTCTCGGACATCGGCGCTCCGCTGATCGCGCAGTGGTCGTTCCGCGCGGGCGTCCCGGCACAGGATCGCCTCATCGTCGTCCAGACCTTCGTTTCGCCG
>Ga0247823_10000778_pt1 | contig 26842 bp, 17 predicted proteins | sample 13C_PalmiticAcid_2_FD_192426 | JGI IMG/M metagenome (GOLD analysis project Ga0247823, IMG submission 192426) | Soil microbial communities from agricultural site in Penn Yan, New York, United States - 13C_PalmiticAcid_Day30 | ecosystem: Environmental > Terrestrial > Soil > Agricultural land... | reverse complement strand
GTATGATGGTGAGGGTATTTTAGTACCGCTATAAATGTGGCTGATATGGGATTGCAGCTTTGAAGGACTGAAATCGGGCGCGAGTTTCACCCGGGCCAGAACCTCGTCAAAGTAATGACGGGCAAAGAGGTGCTTCTTAATGTCTTGCTCGTGGGTGATTTCCCATGCTGCTTCTTTCAGCATCAGGGCATAGGCCAGAACGTGACTCATGATTTTAAGGTACTCGCCCTCGACTTGTTCGGCAGCCTCTCGGGGTTGCGTACGCAAATAGGCGAAAGAATCTTCCAGGAAGCGTAGGCGGGTATTCAGATTGCTCTTATCGATCGCCATCGGGTCATCCGGCAGGGCGTCTGAGAGTTGGCGGAGACGTTTGATAAAGACCGCATCGCCGGGATATTTACCCGCGATCATGCGCACGATTTCTTTGGCCTGCACTTGTTCCGGACCTTCCCATACGGTCAGCACCTGCACATCACGGTTGAGGCGTGTGATCGGGTAATCCTCTACATAACCTGCAGCGCCATGCAAGACCTTGGCCTTGGCCATCAGTTCTTCGGCTTGTTCGGCAGTTCTGTATTTTGCCAGCGCTGTAACCAAACGTTCCCAGATACTGTCTTCGGGTGTGCCCTTTTCCGCAGCATCGAAACATTGCGCAGATTCGAATGCGAGCGCTGAGCCCGCCATCCAGAGTGTCGTCATTTCCGCTATAGCGATATGCGTTGGCGTTTCGTCCTTTAGTTTTTTGTTGAACGGCTGGCGATGAGATGTCCAGCACATCGTTTCCATGAAACCCTCGCGCATTGCCCCTGCTGCTGCTGCTGCATTGTGCACGCGTGAACAACCGAGGACTTCCATCATCACGCGCAGGCCCTGACCCGGAGGTATCAGTTCATAGACCAATGCACCGTTCAGATGAATCTCACCCGTTGCGAGCGGGCGTGTGCCCAGCTTTTCTTTCAGGTGCGTGACTTCATATTCATTGGGGATCAACCAATCCTCATCAATATGTGATGGCACAAGATATAGGCCAATACCTTTGTCTCCGTCACCAGCACCGCGCAGGCGCATCGTTGCCAGCGCCACACCAGAGCCTGCGTTCGATGTAAAATGCTTGTAACCATAGGCGCGCAATGTGCCATCAGCTTGCGGCACAACTTCTGTGACAGTCTGCGCTATATTGGTGCCGCTTCGTGGCTCGGTGCCCCATGTGCCCGCTGTTTTGGCCTTACCATCGTTACGCAGCAGTTCCGGCATAAAGCGTGCTTTCAATTCCGGTGTACCATATTTATTCACGGCGATGGTCACCGGGTGCGCCATGGCAGGCGGACAGCCGACAGAGATACTGCCCATGATGTACTGGACGCAGAACAACAGAAGATGGCGTTCCGGTTTCTTTTCATCAAACAGGTCAGCGAAGAAATCACGTTTATATAATTCCTGAAGAGCCGCGATATACCGGCCATTCAGATGCACGGTGCCACGACGTACGCCGGGACTGGTGGGATTGACGATGTTCTTGAGCAACACAGGCGGATGCACGCGATCGCTATAGTCCTCTTCATCCTTTAGCGTGGTCGCGACATAATCGCCGAAGCTCACGAGGTCGGCCCAACGGCGCGCATAGAAGTCAGGATCAACGCGCTTCAGGAAGCGTTCGAAATTCACATCCAGCGTTACGGGATTTACGCCACGGTTTCTTTCCGGCCACTGCTGTAGGGTCATTTTTCCTGCCTGATTGCTATTATTTTTAATTCAGACATACACGTTAATCAGAGCATTGGCGCTTGCCAATAGGGCTGTTTTTGTAGTGGGTACAGGGGAACCCCGAGGCCGCAAAGGGGTTTGTTTTTTGCGCTACTTTTTGATAAAACAGAAAAACAGGGTATGAATTTTCCCTGCAGAATCAACAAGAAGGAAGTTTTTGATGCGCAACATCGTGTTTTTGGTTATGGTAATTGCGGTTGCGGGCGGCCTTGGCGCTTGCACAAACACTGTAGACGGCATGGGCCGTGACATTGAAAAAGCCGGTCAGTCCATACAGGGCCGATAAAAACGGCCTACATCATTCCTTTAAGGAGAACGGGCATGACACAGTTTTTTAGAATGGCGTTTGTAGCGGCAGGACTTCTGGTATTTACAGGAGCTGCGCATGCGAATGAGGTTACAGGTTTTGGCCCGTCTTTTATGAACAAGGCACCGGCTGCGCTGGGTGAAGCCGAGAGCGATCCGGTTGTCGCCGTGCAAGACCCAGCCACAGATGAATTCAATCCTGAGAGCCTGAACGAGATTGCACCCGCCGCCGGTGGCGATGTGGTTGATCCCACAGCGCCCGTAGTTAAAGATGAGACAGTTCCTGCTGTGGCCCCGGTCGTTAGCGAAGACGTTGAAAGCCCGGATGTGGAATAAGCCTTAAGGCTAGAAACACAAAAGGCGCTCTATTGAGCGCCTTTTTTATTGGTTCGAATTTCTTTAAGCGGAGCCGGCAACTTTTTGCTGGCTTGCGCGGATCTCTTCGCCGAAACGCTGCATATAGAGCGCGCGGAAATCAACTGGCGTCAGCAGCAGCGGCAGCATACCTGCGTTTTGCGTCAGGTTCGCAATGATCTGACGTACAAACGGGAAGGCATAGCGCGGTGCTTCAATGTGCAGCAGCGGGTGGTGCTGTTCTTCGGGTACGCCATCCAGTGATACAAGCACGCTGTAGAGCACTTCGGCCATGAAGGCCACCTGATCATCACGACGGGCTTTTACACGCACACCGAGTTGCATCTCGTACATGAATTTGTGTTGCTGGCTTTCAGCTGGCAAACCCTCGATAGAGAAGTTCACATCCATTGTCGGGCGACCGCCCTTGGTTTCATAAATCAGGGCCGGTTGCGGATTTTCAAACGAGATATCGCGCACGAACTGGGCATGAAAAATCATCGGCAATGCTTTCATCTCAGCCGGATTGGCAGCGGCTTCTGCATCGGACATACCTTTTTCAACATCATCGCTCATTCTCGTTCAATCCTTTCAATCTCTACGCGGTGGAATTCGGCATCGATCACATCTTCTTCTGCCGGAGTCATTTCGCGGAAACCACTACGCTTTAAAAGCTGCTCCCGCAGGATGCCCCGCAGCATAGGCACCATCAGTGCAAATGCAAGAATATCTGTAAAGAATCCCGGCAGTACCAACAACAGACCCGCAAGCGCCAGACAAAAACCATCGAACATTTGCTGCAGCGGAACCTGGCCGCGGCGGCTTACGGCCTGCATCGCCAGCAATGTGCTAACACCTTGATATCTAATAAGAATAGAACCGAATATGCCCGCCAGAATACACAACAGGATGGTGTTCCATACACCGATAGCGCCGCCGACCTGAATGAACAGGGCAATCTCGATGACAGGCAGCAATAAGATCAGCCAGAAAAAGATAGCCATAAATGCGCCTTGCCCCTTGTACGCCCGTCGAAGGGCATTAGAATAAATGTGATACAATAATGTGTTATATAGGTCATAGAGGATAGATACAACGTGCCAGCAGATCTTTTGATATACGCGCTTGTGGCCGCCGGACTGGTTTTCTGGCTGCGTAACATTCTGGGCACACGCAACGGCAGCGAACGTGAGCGCCCGAACCCTTTTACGCCTGAGGCACAAGAAGCCCGCGAAGCCCAGAGGGCCCGTGACAAGGCGGCCCGCCAAGCCGATGCGCCGGGGGCACCATCATCGCCCGCGCCTGCCATGGGTATTGGTGGCATGACACTGGAACCCGGTGCCGCCCCTGTTCTTGACCGCAATATGTCTGTATCCCCCGCCGCCGAAGCTGGATTATTGGAGATTGCCCGCGCCGACCGTACGTTCGATACGCTGAACTTCCTGCGCGGCGCGCAAGATGCGTTCGTGATGATTGTCGAAGCGTTTGCGCAGGCTGATCGTGACACGCTGCGCCCGTTGCTGGCAGAGCCTGTATTCAAGGCATTTGCCCAGGTGATCACCGAGCGTGAAACCACGGGCCAGAAAGCCAGTGTCGAGATTCATGCCATCCGTAAGGCTGAGATTGTCGCCGCACGTCTGGAGCGACGCGATGCGTTTGTGACCGTGCGCTTTATTGCTGATGAGACTAATATTCTGCGCGATAGCACGGATATGATCCTGCATGGTAACCCTGAACGCGTTACCGAAACTATCGATGTCTGGACATTTGTTCGTGATACCAAATCACGCGAACCGGGCTGGTTGCTGATCGAAACCAATGATGAAGATGCAGCGCAGCAAGCGATCAAAACTGTTCCGGATGCTTGATCAATAAAACGTTGTCACCATTGAACAGAATGCGTTTTCCGTGCACAATCCGTGCATGAAAATCCGCACCCTGCTCCTGACTGTTTCCGTTGTTCTCTCGGCTTGCTCGACGACCCCTACAGCGCCGACCGAGAAAGCTTCACAATATCCCGCTGATGATGCGGCCCTCACTATCACGCCCGTAAATTTCGCGGCGCTACCCGGTTGGGAAACCGATAAGCTTGATGGCACCATCGAGGCTCTCGGCCGCTCTTGCGCAAAACTAAAAGCACAAGATCAAACCAAAGCGTTTGGCGACCCGGCATGGAATATCAGTGTGGGTGACTGGGCCCCCGCTTGCAGCAAAATCGAAAGCGGACAGGCTGCTGCTGATCCGCGCGCGTTCTTCCAGTTCTTCTTCACGCCTTATGAAACGACATCCGGTAGTTATAAAGAAGGCCTGTTCACGGGTTACTATGAAGCGGCCCTTAAAGGCTCACGCACACGCAGTGCTACGTACAACACACCGTTGCTGAAACGTCCTGATGATCTTGTGATGGTGGAACTAGGTGAGTTCCGCGATACGCTGAAAGGCCAGCGCATTGCAGGGCGCGTTGTGAATGGCGCCCTAAAGCCCTATGAAACACGCGCCGATATCGAAGCGGGTAAGCTAAAGGATGCCGTGCCCCTCGTGTACGTTGATGATCCGGTGGATGCGTTCTTCCTGCAGGTACAAGGCTCAGGCCGTGTAATGCTGGATGACGGCACCGAGATGCGCGTTGGTTATGCTGCACAAAATGGTCACGTCTATTACGCGATTGGCCGCGAACTGGTGAAGCGTAACCTGATGAACAAAGAAGATGTGTCGATGCAGTCCATTCGTGACTGGCTGGAAACACACCCCGATCAGGCAGCAGAGTTCATGAACCTGAACCCGTCTTACGTTTTCTTTGATGAGTTGAAAGGCGAAGGCCCGCTGGGCGCACAGAATGTAGCATTAACCCCCGCACGTTCGATGGCTGTTGACCGCACCAAGGTGCCGTATAGCACGCCATTGTGGCTGGATATCAAGGAACCCATCCCGGGCAAAGGCGATCTGCAGCGTCTGGTGATTGCACAGGATACAGGCGGCGCGATCAAAGGCCCTATCCGTGGTGATTTTTATTGGGGTTACGGACCAGAGGCGACACATAACGCAGGCCTGATGAAAGCGACAGGACGTTACTGGCTGCTGCTGCCGCGCGTGGGACTGGATTAGATCAATTATAATTTTTAACAGGAGAGCAAAATGACAAAACTGAATTTAAAAGATTATGATGTCACGCCAGAGCGTGGCTTCCTGACGCCACATGAAATGGATCATGTGAAACTGCCTGCGGACTTTGATCCGATTGTAAACGCCCGTCAGGCGATGTCAGGCTGGATTACATCAGGCCGTTGCCAGACTTTCATGAACGCGCTGCCTGAGATTGATATGGATAAGCACCTGCCGAACCTGGATGATGCGCAAGTACGTATGCTGATGGTGCATTATTCTTTTATCGTTCAGGCTTATGTATGGGGCCAGGCAGACGCCGCCAAGGTGCTGCCACGTAACCTCGCGGTACCTTACTGCAAATTATCCGAACGTATCGGCCAATTCCCGCTGCTGCCTTATTCATCCTATACACTGGATAACTGGGGCAAGCTGGATCCGAAAGGTCCGATTGCACTTGATAACATCTACGTGATCCAGAATTTCTACGGCGGTGCCGATGAGAACTGGTTCATCATGGTACATATTGAGATCGAAGCCAAAGCCGGTGCTGCATTGGCCGCCATTCCTGACCTGATCGAAGCCGTTGATGCCAGGGACGTGGCCAAGGTTGTCTCAGGCCTGAAAACCATTCGTGCGGCATGGGAACAGATCAACCCTGTGTTCGACCGCATGCCCGAGAAATGCGACCCCTACATCTATTACCACCGTGTACGTCCATACATTCATGGTTGGAAAGGTAACCCCGCATTGCCGGACGGCCTGATTTATGATGGCGTACCGAAATATGCTGGCAAACCACAGCCGTTCCGTGGCCAGACAGGCTCACAAAGCTCGATTGTCCCGACGATGGATGCACTGATGCAGATTAATCATGAGAATGATCCGCTGAAAGAATTCTTGGATGAGCTGCACCAATATCGCCCGCCACGTCACCGCAAGTTGATTGAAGATGTAGGTGCGCGCAGCCATCTGCGTGATTTTGTGAAAGCACAGAATAATGTGGAACTGACCAACCTGTACGATGACATCATTGATCATGTGCAGAAATTCCGTACACGTCATCTGGAGTATGCAGCCAATTACATTAACAAGCAGGCCCGCGATTCCGAAGGCAACCCGGTTGATATCGGCACTGGTGGCACACCATTCATGAAGTACCTGAAGAAACATCGTGATGAGAGCCGTCATCACTTCATCAACCCAGACCGCGAACAAAAGCTCGCGAGTTAGTACGGAATATATCGAAACAAAAACCCCGCCAGTTGGCGGGGTTTTCTTTATTCTTTAACCGATTAGATACCGGTTTGGCAGGATGCTGCACCATCCAGAGCGGCACTTGGGTCGCTACCGAAGGTCATGTTCACGATGGTGCCGCCAGAAGCCGCTGCCATTGTGTCGCCCCAGCATGTGCTTTCACCGAACTGCTGTTGGTTTTGCTGTTGCTGCTGGCCACCTACTTGTTGGTTGCCGCCTTGCTGACCATTACCACCGGCTGCCGGAGCGATGTTTGCAAGCTGTTCAACCAGGCTTGCAAATTTCTTCGGCTGCTGACCATTACCACCCGCTGCTGGGGTGATGCTGTTCAGGAAGTTACCGATATTGCCGGAGAAGCCCGGAATGATCGGCATGCCTGTGATGGTCAGGTTCAGCGGTCCGTTACCTGGTTTGAAATTAGCCAACGCACGGTAAATGTCCTTGTCATTGATATTCGGAACGATACCAAAGAAGAACAGGCCGAGAGAGTTCAGATCATTGTAGTGATATATCTTCGCTTCGATCGCATCGTACTGTGCCTGAGACAGGATGCCGCCAACCGTTGAAGGACGGAAGCCATCAAATGTGGCATTCAGTGCATTCAGGATTGTCGGTGTACCCGGATTGAACAGGGCACCATTCAGCAGTTCCACATAGTATTGTGACTGGCCGTTGAATGTTGTTGTGCCGAGTGTACCGCCGAATACCGGTGTACCATCGTTCACGAGGTTCAGTTTTGCAGATACCGTTTCGAATACAGGGTAATAATCGTAGTAACCGCCTTCGCCTTCACCGTAAGGAACGAATACTTCTTCCCAACCCGTGAGCTGTGTCTTGGTTGCCGGGTCGAACTGCAGACCAACTTCACCGCCTGTGATGGTGTTTGTGGCACCAGTCAGGTCAATGTCGCCGCTTTCGAAACGCGCACCGACTTTGTTATCTGTCAGGTCGTTACCTGTCAGAACCACATCGCCGTTGTCAAAACCGCTGGCCAGAATACCGTTGGCACCGCTGTTCAGAACACGGTTGATGTCGATTGTGGACATCGCCATGTTGCGTACTTCGATACCGTCAGCACCTGAGTCGGTGACATCGTTGTCGCGAATAACAACCAGTGCAGGCTCGAAACCGTAGTAGTCGAACATTTTCGGCATGAAATCGCCGGAACCCTCGCTACCGCCGTTGCCTTCACCTGTGCCCAGACCTTCAACAACGATACCGTCATCGTAGGCGTGGGATACTGTGTTACGTTCGATCAGTGTAGAAGCAGAGTTGTAAACGTCGATACCATCGCCATTCAGTTCCTGAACGAGGGACAGGCGCAAAATCTCTCCGCCTTCGTCGTTGCCATCGGAATTGTCATCGCCTTCATCGTCGCCAGCATACATTTGGCCCGCATCGGTGATGACGTTGTCGGAGATGATCAGGCCGTAGTAATCGCCGGATTCTTCACCTTCACCCTCGCCTTCACCTTCTTCTGCCAACAGGGCAAAAGCAGGCATCATGAAGCTGTTGCCGATATCGTAAGCCACGATACCGTCATCGCCTGTTGTGGTGATGATGTTGCGGAGGATACGTGCTTCGTCAGCATAGCCAACTTCGATACCGTCATCGCCAGCGTTTGTAATAACGTTGTCGTTCACGTTTACGTAGTCGAAGCCTGTAACGCGCACACCGTCATAAGCGACGTCTGTCACATTGTTGTTCAGAACATCAACAACATATCCGTAGTCAGCTACGACACCGTTCTGGGCACCGCTGATGTTGTTGCGAGCACCTTCAGCGCCGCCGATGGTCACAAACTGGCCATCGTAGACGTTGATGCCGTCAGAACCGATGCTGTCCGCATAGTTTTGGCCGATCTGGTTGCCTGTAACTGTCAGGTAGCCATATAAGCCGTCAGCAGAAACGCCATGTGTACCGGTTTGGTCGATGGTGTTGCCATCAACGGTCAGGTTGTAACCGTCTTCGCCACGTACGCCTGAGAGGCCTGTGTCGCGAATAACGTTATCCAGAACGTTGCTGTTGGTTGTACCAGACATCCAGACTCCGACGCGGTCAACACCTGTAACCTTGTTGTTTTCAACGGTTACGTTGTCGCCGCCGGAAACGCGGATACCGTCCCATTCAGCATTGGTGATGACGTTACGGTCAGAGCCTTCGCCGCCGATTTCAACATTGCTGCTGTTTTTGACGCTGATGCCGTTACCAACAGTGTCGATACGAGCGATTGTATCATTGATACGGTTGCCTTTGATTTCTGCGCCGTTAGAACGGTCAACAAAGATGCCATCGCCATTGATGTTGCCACCGTTAACGCCGATCTTGTTGTTCAGAACATCCAGGTCAGCCACGCCGACAGCGGAGATACCGTTAGTACCGGTGTTGTCGATGCGGTTGTTAATGATGTCGACATGGTTGCTGCCTGAGCCTTCGGCACGAATACCGGAGAGGCCTGTACCGTTTACACGGTTGCCGCTCGCCACAGCATTGGTCTGGCTGTTCAGCCAGATGCCTGTGCCTTCCACGTCAGAAACATTGTTGCCTTCAACTTGGTTGCTGTCGCCGCGATCCAGACGGATACCGTCACGTGCTGCGCCCTCAACCTTGTTCTGCACCACTTTGGTACGGTCGCTGTTATCCAGACGGATACCATCGTTGAAACCGGTGATGTAGTTAGCGCGCAGTTTTGTCAGCCAAGAACCGTTACCGCCGATTTGGGCATCATCGCTGCTGCCTTTCAGCTGGATACCGCTGCCGCCGTTAGCGCCAGTGCCTTGTTCAATGCGGTTGCCCTGAATTTTCAGACGCTGTGCATTGTTGGCGATGATACCGTTCTTCACGTTATCGATGTTGTTGCCTTCGAACAGGGATGTACCCAGCAGAGCCACGTCCCAACCGCCGATGACAACGTCGTTGCTGCCGTCGATATTGATACCGGTTGCGAAGTTGCTGATGTCGTTACCCTGAACAGTTGCATTATGGCTGCCGGAAACGATGTCGATACCGGTGACAGAGTTACCTGTCAGGCTGTTATCGAGAACGTTGGCATTTGTTGTGCCAGAGAGTTTAACACCGTAGTGAACGTTGCTGATTGTGTTGTTCACAACATCGTTCTGTGTGCCGCCTGTAATCGAAACACCTGTATCGAAGCTGCTGATACGGTTGTCTTTATCTGTGGTCTGGAAGTAACCCTGCCATGGCCAGAAGCCTGTTTTCACCCAGACTGTTGTGTCATGATCGCCCACATTCACATCGGAGCTGTTGGTGATTTTAACGCCTGTACCGCTGCTGGAGCCGCGACCAACGATGTCGTTGTTGTAAACATCGAGGCCGTTAGCTGTATCAGCCACAACACCGTTCAGTGCTGTTGCGATGTCGTTATTGATAACGTCAGCATTTGTTGTGTTTTTCACAACGATGCCGGCACCTTCGATGTTGTTAGCGCCACCGACTGTACCGGTTTTGTTGATGTAGCCCACAAAATTGCCGGAGATTTCCAGACCGTTGGTGATGCGTGCCGCTTCGATACCGTTCCACAGTGTGGAGTCTGATTTCGTGCCGACCGTGTGAACCACGTTGCCTTTGATCGCAACATTTTTCGCATCGTTAACAACTACGCCGGATTCACCGGTGTTGGTAACAGTGTTGTCCGTCACGGTCACACCGTTGGTGCCGCTGACAGCCAGACCCTTACCGCCGGCCTTGCGGACGATGTTTTGTGTCAGAACTGCTGCGCTGCCGCCTTCAACCTGCACAGCGTTCCAGCCGACATTGTTGAGGTCGTTACCTGTCAGTGTCAGGCCGGCCACTTGTTCTGTGCGAACGCCTTGGTTGCCGATTTTGTTCAGAACGTTGCCTGTGAGGGAAACGCCCGTACCGCGATCAACATTGATACCGATTTTCGCAACTTTAGCGATCTGGTTGGTGTTGATTTTCGCACCATCAGAGTAAGCCACGTTCACGCCGTTGCCGCCGACATTGTTGTTAGCGCCCTCGGTGCCCACTTTGTCTGTGTAACCAATGAAGTTGTCAGACACCGTCAGACCAGCCACCTGGTTTGCATTCACGCCGTTATTGGTTACGCCGTAGATCACGTTGCCAGAAACGGTGTTTGTGCCGCCGTTCAGGTACATCATGACGCCGTGGCCACTGCCTGTAACGGTGTTGTCAGATACATTGATGTTGGAACCCCAATCAACGGTGATGCCGCCGTAAGGTGAGCCGATAGCCCCGGTTGTATTGCTGACCAGATTTTTCTTGATAGTCAGGTTTTGTGAATTACCAGCATAGATGCCGACGCGGTCAATGTTCGAAACGCTGTTGTTTTCAACAACAACACCTGAACCACCCTCGATCTTCACGCCGTCCCAATCAGCTTTTGTGATTGTGTTGCGTTCTGCATTGGTTGCACCACCAATAAGCACATTATTGCTGTTGTTAACGTGGATGCCGCTGCCCTTGCCGCCTGTCGCGGAGTAGGTTTCAGTGATTGTGTTGCCCTGGATCCATGTGCCAGCAGAGTTATCGACATAAATGCCGTCACCCTTGATGTTATTGGCACCGAAATAGAAGCCGAGCGTACCGATCTGGTTGCCCAGGATACGTGCATTCGCGCTGCTGAGAACCTGAACGGCATCGCCACCGGTCTGGTCAACATAGTTAGCAGAAACGGTTGTGCCCGCACTACCGGAAACAGAGACGCCTTCGTTGGTTGTATAGAAGATTACGTTGTTTGAAACATTAGCAGCTGCAGAGTTTTGTACAGACACGCCCTTGCCGGAGACATTATTAACACCGAAATTAACGTAAGAACCGCCACCCAGAGCTTTGGACCCTACAGCATTGCCTGTGATCTGTACGCTTGCAGAGTTGGTTACATCAATGCCATCACCATTTGCGAACCAGACGCTGTTACCAGTAACCTGAGCACCCGCCGTGTTGATGACTTGGATGCCATCGCCGCTGTTCGAGCCATCAGAGCTGTATTTGTTTTCGCCTGTGTAGCTAACAAGGTTGCCGCTCACGGTATTCAGTGTGCCGCCAGCGTTCTCAACGCGGATACCCACTTCGTCAGCATGGGTCACTTCGTTCTTAGAAACAGTCAGATTTCCGCCGCCCAGTGTGTAAACAGAAGCCCAACGGCCTGTATTTTTCACGACGTTGCTGTCGATGGTGCTGTTTGTCATGTTGTGCGCATAGATACCTGTGCGCGTTGTGCCATCAATTGCGTTGCCCTGAATCAGGTGGCCGTCAGCTGTCGCGCCGTCGGCACGTACGGCGATACCGTCTTCAACGTTTGTGATGGTGTTCTTTTGACCAGCACCCAGACCGCCGATTGTGGAACGATCAGATTTCACAACCAGAATACCGACTTTGGCATTGTTGATGGTGTTGCCCTGAATAACGGCATCATCGCCATTGCTTACCAGAACACCGTTACCACCAACATTGTTGATGGTGTTGTTGATCAGTTGGGCAAAGTTACCGTTTTCAACGCGGATGCCGTCCTGTGTGAAGTTCTGGAAGGTGTTGCCGTCAACGACCAGGTAGTCAGCGCCTGAGGCGTTAACACCGTATGCTGCCGTACCCAAACCATCAAACACGAACGGATCGATGTTCACGTTATTGGCTGTGACAGTGATCAGGTTGCCCGCTGTGCCTTGACCTGCGTTGGTCACGTCATAACGCAGTGTCGCGCCATCCAGACCATTCAGTTTCAGGCCTTTCCAGACCAGCAGATTTTCTGTGTAGGTGCCTGCGTTTACGTTTACGGTGCCGTTTACAACAGCCGCGTTAATCGCTTCCTGGATCAGGCCAGATTGTTGTGCGCCTGCATCAGTTACGTACAGATCGCTTGTTGTGCCTTGGTAGCCCGCTGTTGCCAGTTGCTGATCAACGCCAGAACCCTGGTACGGAGATACATCAACCTTGTTCAGGCCGGTGATTTTTGCTGCAACGCCCGCTTCGCTTGTTGTGCCCCACCAGTTGAAGGAGGCATCAACAATGTTGTTTGTGGTGTTAACGATGTTTTTGCCGTTGGCTTGTGAACCGTCTGCTTCAGCAAAACTGTTGTCGTATACTTTTACGCCGCTGACGTTCGCCAATGAGTTATCAACGTAGATGCCGTTGGCTGAGCCATGGATCCAGTTGTTCTCGATACGCACATTGTTGCTGCCGTCGCGCAGACGAATGCCGTCCGCTGTGTTGCCGTTCAGGTCGTTTGCCTGAATCAGCGCGCCGCTGCTGGCGTCAGCATAAATACCGATGCTGTTGCCGTTTACAGTGTTGTCGTAAACTTTGATATTATCGCTGCGCTTGAGGATAATACCTTTATCTCGGTTGCCGCTGGCGGTGTTACCGGAAACGGTTACAGCGCCCAGAGTTGCCGGGTCTGTATCCTGAACGCGGATACCATCGGTGTTTCCTGTTGCTGTGTTGTCAGACACAGTCACTGTGCCCAGCATGTTTTTCAGGAAGATACCAATGCCTGTCTGCCAGTCGCTGGCTGAACGGCCCGCATCTGTGTCTTTGTTATTGGTGACTGTGTTGTTCTGCACCAGTGTTGTGCCTGAACCGCCGTCAACAACGATACCATTGATGAAGCCTGAAACTGTGTTGCCGTCTTCTGCGTTCGCACCACCAAGGGTCAGACCATTGATGTTTTGTGTCCAGATACCAACACCTTTGCTGTTACCAGTCAGGGTGTTGTCAGCGATCACAGCGTTTGTACCGCGTACGCGCAGGGCTGCTGATGTTGTTTCGCCGTCGAATGTGTTGCCTGTAACTGTTGAACCGTTTGATTCAATCGCCACCAGCTGATTTGAACCCGCATCACCCACAACATTGTTGTTTGTGAATGTCAGGTTGGAAAGGCCCTTGTTCAGAGCCACCAGTTGACGTGGGCGGTTTGGAACTTCGAATTGGTTACCTGTGGTCGCGTAGGAAGAACCAACATATGTCTTGCCGTCAAAGATGTTGCCATCGATCACGAAATCGCTGTTGTTGAAGCCATATTCTGTTACCAGCGCTTCGTCGCCAGCCGCTGTGATGCGGTTGTCTTGTACTGTTGCGCCAGCATGGTTGCCCTGGAAGTACAGCGCAGCGTTTTCAATGCCCGGGAAACCATTGTCGAAGCCGACGATTGTGAAACCGGCATCTTCGGCACCAATGTTCGCGCCATTTACGTTATCTGTCACAACCACTGTACCCAGTGCGCCCACGTTCGCAATACCCGCGATTGTTGTCGCGTCACGGCCGTTCAGAGAACGCAGTGTCAGTGATTTGTTTACAACAACGTTTTCACTGAAGGAGCCATCTTCAACATAAACAGTGCCGCCCGCTTTGGTCGCGCCGATGCCTGTGTTGATAGAAGCGTTGGTTGTGTAGAGTTGTGGTACTGAAGTGCCGCTTGGTGAGCCAACATAGTTAGAGGCGCCCGCAGCCTTCACCAGTGTTTTACCAACACCCGCAGCCGCGCCTTCGAGAGCCACAGTCACATCACCGGCAATCGCCAGATCATAAGGTGTGACAACAAATGTATTGCCTTCGCCCAGCGTTACTTTTGTGCCTGTCGCGTTAACATTGAGGCTGCCAGAGTTTGTTGGATCGTTGGTGTTCTCAACCAGAATACCGTAGTTGGTGTGATAGCCAAACTTCACATTCCTGATCAGCAGATCGCTGACCGCGCCTGTGTAGAAGCTGCCGTCTGTAACCCAAACGCCCACGTCTGTATTTTTCAGGAACCCGCCATCAACAACCGCACGGTTTGTGCTGGTCATGTTGGTGAATTCATAAGCAGCAGATTGTTTGCCTTCTGCTGCGCCAGCGCCTTCGATGTTGTTGTTCTGGAACAGGGTAGCCACGCCACCTTGTTGAGAGATCACATCAATACCTGTCCAACGTGCGCCGATGTCGCCGCCCGCGTTGATGGTGTTGTTGCTGATCTGGAAGCCGCTTTGTGTGCCATAGGACAGGTTGTTACGAATACCGATGCGGCTGGCGAGGATTTTGTTGCCATCGATCAGTGTCACATCACCTGTCGGGCTAGCAGCCCAGAAGTTTTCTGTGGTGACACCGACGCGGACTGTGCCGTGTGTTTCATCGCCCAGTGTGTTGTTCAGTACGTCGTAATACTGGTTTTCACCAATATAGATACCGTGTTGTGCAATGTTGGCGATCAGGTTGTCCTGAATAACGCCATCAACCGGCGCGCCACCCCATGAAATGATACCGAATGTGGCGTTCAGAACGATGTTGTTCTTGAAGTCGAGGTCGTCAGCGTTTTGTGTCCAAACCGCATCACCGTCGCCAGCAACCGCACCCTGAATTGTCAGACCATCAACGGTTACATCATTTGCCTTTACCAGCAGTGAGTAGTTGTTTGTGCCTTTCAGAACTGTTTCTGCAACGCGTGAGGCATCTGTACCGGCAAGGCCGTCATTGGCACCTTTGAGTGTCAGTGACTTGTTCACTTCAACGGATTCATTGTATGTGCCCGCAGCCACATCAACGGTTGCGCCGCCCGCATCATCAGCCAGCCATACGCCTTGCTGAACGAGAGCATTGTTTGATTTTACATTCACCAGATCAGCATTGCTGCTGATGCGGTTATCGCCGAGCACGATGGTGCTGCCCAGTGTGTCCAGACCATAGAGCTTGCTGTTCAGGTTTACTGTGTTCGCATCAACTGTCAGATTACCCTTACCGATGGTCAGGTTCTTGTTGAAGTTGATGGTGTTGGCATCCAGCGTCAGGTTGGCTTGTGTTGTGCCTGAGTGGTTGATCCAACCGTAGTTGTAACCTGTGCGCCAGCCGAACAACCAGTATTGGTAGGTGCTGACAACGCCCCATGTATCATAGTCATAGTGTGAGAGGTCGATATCGCCTGTGCCTACGCCCGGGACCCAACCCAGTGTTGATGTACCCACGTCGATGGTGTTGTCCGCTTGCACGGTTACCATGCCGTTGTTTTCCATGCTGCGTGCGAGCGCTTCTGAGCTCAGGAACAGCTCAAAGCCGAGCAGATTGTTCAACCAGCCGGAGTGAATGATGGAATATTGAGGATCGATCAGGAAGCGACCTGCTTCACCGTTAGGAGCCAGCGTGCTTACGAAACCGTCAAAGCCCACTTCGTTACCTGCAGAGATTTCAACGAAACCGCCGTTGCCGCTTTCATCACCGCCGAGAGCAAATGCATTACCACGGAAGATTGTTTTGTCATCACCATAAAGGTAGATGCTGCCGCCATTACCATTTTCGGTAGCGCTGGCATCAAGAACTGTTTCCTGATCAACAGCGATTGTTTCACCGGTGATTTTGATATCGCCGCCGCCTGTGGCACCGGAAACATCCAGTACTGCACCATTCTCAACTTTAACTGTGCCGCTTTTGCCGCCGGAGAGAACGATCTTGCCGCCCTGCACGGTTGCGCTGGACGCGTTTACGATACCGCCCAGATTGATCACATCGTCAACAGCTGATTTTGCTGTTTGTACGGACATTGCCACAACGCCTGCTTCGGCATCGATCACGCCAGTGTTTTTGATCAGGCCATCTGTTGATTCATCATCAACGGCAATTTCGATCAGGTTATCACCGTAAAGATCGAGCGTAACTTTGTCGCCGGATGCCAGCGCCACCTTGCCCATCTTGGCTGTGATGATGCCATTATTTATAACTTGTGGCGCTACGAGCGCTGCAAGGCCGCCTTCTGCAACTGTGATAGAACCGTGGTTCTCGATCTTGCCGCCTGTGTTTACATCAACGAATTTAAAATTTTGCGCTTGAATATCAGCGTCAGAGATGTGGCCTGTTGACGCGATCAGTGCGCCGACGTTCACAACAGAGTCTTTGCCGAAGATTGTGCCTTGTTCGTCAAAGATGAAGATTTCGCCGTTTGCGTTCAACGTACCCATTATCATGGTTGGGTCGGCTTCGATATCATAGAGAACGTATTGTGAGCTTACGTTCGGCTGCATCACATTGACGGTCCAGCCTGCGTTGATGTCACCGTCGCCGCGTACTTTGACGAATTGATCATACTGCGTGATGTTGGTGATGTTTGGCGTGTTGGTATCAATCGAGATGTTGCCAACGTCTGCAACGTGGTCTGTCCAGTTGTCAGCGTTTGCGGGAGCGCCCATCGCCATCAGGCCTGCTGCTGCGAGCGTTGTTGAAGTCAGCAGCTTTGCTACCTTCGCGCTTTTCGCTTTTGTGTTTTGTGTTTTCGCAGCGGTTGATTTTGTTGCGCTCATAATGATGGCCTTCCTTTTGGAATGTCTTTTAAATATCTTGTTTCAATACGCGAGTGAGAACGAAGCCAGGGGCAGGCATTTGTTTTTAGTTTTCCGCACCTTGTAGGCCTTTATTCACAAGAACCCCTTCTGCGGGCCTATTAGCGGATTGATGCACTTTATAGTCGTAATCAGGGGCCAGTAGCAAGGAATTGTTAAGTGAAAATTAACCATTTGCGTGCTATCGCAGGTCTAATTTTATGAAAACCGTATAACGACCCCAGCCAATCCCTTGTGACTCTAGGGTTTCCAGAACCTTTGTAATTTTATTGCGTTCTCGTGCCCGTGCGTTTCTACCAAGGGTAGCTCTGGCTTGGCTTTTACCCGGCACTACTCCAGAATGGTTCTGGCTTATTGTTTGCTCTTGTTAATAAGGGCATTTTTGTCATACAAGGACAGTCATTTAGGAGGCCTTTTTAAGGCCTGATCGATTTTCAAAGAAGGGTTATGGGGAAAATGCGTTTTTGGTCACGCCATATTGCGCTCGGTGTGCTGACGGCAGTCAGCGTGTTGTCAGTTACAGCAGACGCACATGCACAGTTGAATGCGCAGACACGTAGTGCCAGCCCGGGGCGCGTTGAAGAACAAATTCAACCCGGTGCCGTTTTCGAACCGCGCGTGATGCCACGCGTTGAAGTACGCGAAGGCGCCGTTGCAGAAGCGCCAGCCGGTTCTGATAAAATCAAGCTGACACTGAAGCGCCTGAATATCGAAGGCGCCAGTGTTTATTCGGAAGAAGAACTGGGTAAAGTATTCGCTGACAAGATTGGTCAGAATATTACACTCGCTGATGTTTACGGCATTGCCGCTGAACTGACCCGCAAGTACCGCAATGACGGTTACATCCTGACGCAGGTTGTGGTTCCCCCACAAACCATCGATGGCGGCACAGTGAAGCTGGTTGTTGTTGAGGGTTACATCAACAACGTTGAAGTACGCGGTGAAGGCAACTACGTGAATGATGCCGTTTCTCTCGCTGATACTTATGCAGGCCTCGTGCGTGCGGGTTCTACAGCGCTGAACGTAAAGCAACTGGAACGCACATTGCTGATGATCAACGATATCCCGGGCGTCAGCGCGCGCGGTATTCTGAGCCCGTCGGAAACAACACCGGGTGCGGCCGATCTTTTGATCGTTGTACAGCGTGATATTTTCGAAGGTCAGGTTTCACTGGATAACTACGGCAGCCGCTTCCTCGGTCCCGTACAGTTTGGTGCCTCCGGTGTTCTGCAAGGTCTGCTGGGCCTGAACGAACGCTTCACAGGTCAAACTGTTTATGCGCCGGGCGATGATTTCAAAGACGAGTTGAGCTATTTCTCACTCGGCTATGACATGCCGATTGGTGATTTTGGTACAGCACTTAACGTTCTGGGTAGCTACACCAACACAGAGCCGGGCTATACGCTCGAGCGTTTTGATGTTGATGGCGACTCTCGTTTCGTTTCTGTTGGCCTCAGCCATCCTTTCGTACGTACCCGTAACTTCAATGTGACAGGCCGTACATCTTTCGATTGGCGCAACGTCGATACAGACAACAACATCGAAGCTGACCGTAAGGATCACATCCGTGCCCTGCGCGTTGGTGGCCGTGTTGAATTCATCGATACACTGATGAACGTTGCCTATAACATTTTTGATGTTGAGTTCGGTCATGGTCTGGACATTTTGAATTCCAGCAGTGACAGCGACACACGCGTCAGCCGCCCGGGTGCGGATTGGGACTTCTTCAAAATGGAAGCCGAATATCAACGCCTGCAGCGCGTAACCTCCAAGGTCAATCTGATGGTTGGCATCAAAGGCCAGATGTCTGATGAGGCTCTGTGGAGCTCTGAAGAGTTTGGTCTGGGCGGCGTGAGCTATGGCCGCGCTTATGACCCTTCAGAAGTGACGGGTGATGACGGTATCGCCGGGAAGATCGAACTGCAGTGGAACCAGCCTGTTAAGGTGGGCGTGCTGGAGAACTATCAGTTGTTCAGCTTCTATGATGCGGGCGTGGTCTGGGATAAAGATGCGACCACAACCAAGCTGAAGCGTGAAGAACTGACATCTGCGGGCTTTGGTGTTCGCGCCGATTTCACATCAGCCACACAAGCCGGCATGTTCATCGCATGGCCGCTGAACCGCGACGTCGCTACACAGCGTGATGATGATCCGCGTGTTTACATGAATGTTAGCCACAAGTTCTAAGGGACTTCAGGCATAAAAGAAAACCCGCCAATCCGGCGGGTTTTTTATTGTCCTAAATTCTAGCGCTTTACCCAGATCGGGTCGGTGATAGATTTCAGCAACAACTCGTGGGCTGCCAATTCTTCATCAGAGGGTCTGAAGACGCGCGGCTCACGATAGGTCCGTTGACGCACGGACTGCATGGACACAACATCGCCGTTGTTTGACGTGTTTTCCTGCGCCAGCCCTAAGCCGTGCTGACGGCCGCCCATCATCTCAAGATAAACTTCAGATAAAAGCTGCGCATCGAGAAGCGCGCCGTGGAACTCACGACCTGAGTTATCAACCTGAAAGCGACGGCAGAGTGCATCAAGGCTGGCGGGTGAGCCCGGGAATTTTTTACGCGCAATCGCGAGTGTGTCCGTAACGCGCTTATCAGGAATGGGTTTATGGCCGACCTTTTTCAGTTCAGCATTAATAAACTTCATATCGAATTCGGCGTTATGGATGACCAGATGGCCCTCAGCCACAAAATCGAGGAAGTCGGTATAGATCTGCGAGAAGACTGGTTTGTCCTTCAGGAAGGCACTGGTGAGGCCGTGAACAGCCACCGCTTCGGCAGGCACTTCGCGCTCAGGATTGATGTAGACGTGATATGTGCGGCCTGTAGGCACGTAATTCATCACCTCAACGCAACCGATCTCGACCAGCCTGTCACCTTGTGACGGGTCCATGCCTGTTGTTTCGGTATCGAGGATAATCTCGCGCATATTGTCCCTTTTATCGTGGCAGAACGCGTGCCAGCCATTCTGTCATAAAGATTTCGGTGGCCTTTGTCATCCCCTGTAGATGGGCGGCCGTGTCCGTCTTCAGGGTTTTGTGCAATTCGGGATGCTTTGTAAACACGCCCGCATCTTGCACATACCAATCCGCCAGAATGGGGGCCGTCACTTCGATATGCCCCTGAAAGCCAATAGCATTGCGTCCATAGCCGATGACCTGATTTTGATATTTCTCGCTGCTACCCAATAGCTTTGCGCCCTGTGGGAAATCGAACGTATCGCCGTGCCACTGCATGATTTTTTGACCATTAAAGACCTCTAGCCCGGTGCCGTTTGCCTCATCGGTGACTGCTAAATCGAACCAACCGATCTCCGGCCCTGCGCTGCCCTTATAAACCTTGGCCCCCAGCGCCGCGGCCATCAGCTGTGTGCCGAGGCAAATACCAAAATACGGTTTATCAGCAGCAAGGCGTTGTTCAATGATGCGCAGCTCATGTTTCAGGAAGGGATATTCATCAGCCTGATAGACACCGGGCGAGCCGCCCAGCACCAACAACACATCAGGTTCGAGCGCATTGAAGTTCGATATATCTTCATAAGCCGTGCGCACCACGCGACATTCAATGCCTTGCTTTTCCATGACGGTTTGCAAGGTGCCCGCCGGGTTTGATGCCATGTGTTGGAGGATTACTGCCTTCATCTAATTACTCCTTGAGTGAAGAAATAACGCGCTCTAGTTCTTTTCTGGTTTCGGCCATGCCGATGCCTGTCTCAATTACGAAATCAGCGCGACGACGCTTTTCGTTATCGGACGTTTGCGCTGAAAGTATGGCAGAAAATTTTTCCTCGGTCATGCCGGGGCGCGCCATCACACGCTGTCTTTGGATGAATGCCGGGGCGCTGACCACGATCACTTTGTCCACGCGCGCTTCGGCACCCGTTTCATAAAGCAAAGGTATATCGAGCACGACCAAAGGTGTCTTAACCCTTGTGTTATCAGCGATAAACTTACGTTGTGAATCAACGACCAGCGGATGGGTAATCGATTCCAGAACCTTACGTTTTTCATCATTTCCAAAAACTTGTGCGCCCAGCGCCGCGCGATCAATGCTGTGATCTTTTTTATTCAGCGAACCCGGAAACGATTGTTCGACCAGATCAACAGCGGCACCCTTAGGTGCTAACAGAGCATGCACAGCCTCATCCGAACAGTGCACAGGGATACCCATATCGCGCAGCATGGCGGTCGCCACTGATTTGCCCATGCCAATCGAACCCGTCAAGCCGATGATTTTCAAAGCGCACGCTCCGCGATCATTGCATTCAGTTCATTTGTAACGTCCGGCATAATGCCTGTCCACGCCGCGAACGCAGGACGGGCCTGATGCAAAAGCATACCTATTCCCGTAACAACCGGAAGGCCGCGCGCTTTGGCATCCAGAAGCAATTGCGTATGCAGCGGTTTATAAACGATGTCATAGACGGACGCATGATCAGGCAGCTTTGATAAATCCATATCCAGAGCAGCCTGCCCCTTCATGCCCAACACCGTTGTATTGCTGAGTAGATTGGCGTCTTCACAGGCCGCTGCGCGATTATCCCAATCGACAACTCTCACGTTCTTAAAGTCGCGCGCCAAGGTATCTGCATTATCACGCGTGCGATTGGCCAATCTGATTTCAGGAACACCCTCAGCCAACAGGCCATAGATCACAGCACGTGCGGCACCACCCGCACCCAACACCAGAGCCGGTCCGGTTTTGAAATCAAAGGCAGGCAATGTCTGTTTTAAATTACCGATGTAACCGAAGGCGTCTGTATTGCGGCCCTCGATTTTACCTTTCTTAATCACCACAGTATTCACAGCACCAATCGCACGCGCCGTGTCATCAAGTACGTCACAGCAATCCATGATCGCTTGCTTGTGTGGCACAGTAACGTTGAATCCAGCATAGCCATCCTGACGTAAAGCGTTGGTGCGCGCGATCAGATCGTGCGGGGCAATATCGATGGCCTGATAATCGCCATCAATGCCGTGCTGTTTGAACCAGTAGCCATGTATCAATGGCGACAATGAATGCGATATCGGATGACCGATGACGGCAGCCTTGATCATTACAGAAGCTCCCGTTGACCCGCAATTTCACGGCGTTTTTGCAGGATCATGAAAATCTCGGCAGCGGTTTCCTCGACGGAGCGACGCGTGACATCAATCACGGGCCAGCCCTGGCGGGTGAAAAACTTGCGTGCTTCCAGAATTTCTTCTTCTACACGCTCGGGGTCCAGATAGGTGCTGTTGCCGTGATGATGATCACCATGGTCAGCCTTCAATCGGTTTTGACGCAGATGAATCAGGCGGTCCGGGTTTTCTGTCAGGCCAACAAATACAGGCCCGCGCAGATGCAAAACCTTTTCAGGAATGGGAATGCCCGGTACGTAAGGAATGTTGGCAGCCTTGATACCCTGACGCGCGAGGAAGATACAGGTCGGTGTTTTCGATGTGCGCGATACGCCCACCAGAATCACATCAGCCTCATCAATACCATCATAGCTTTGCCCATCATCGAAAGAGAGCGCGAAATCGACTGCGTCCATGCGTTTAAAATATTTATCGTCCAGCGCATGCTGCAGGCCTGGGATTCCCTTGCTGGGCAGGCCCGTGAAGGCCGAAAGCGCCTTGATGATGTGGTCCATAACAGGGATGCAGGGCACGTGTAGATCCTGACACGCTTTTTGCAGACGGCGGCGCTGATCTTTGTCCATCAGCGTGAATAACACAGGCCCGGGATTATCGCGGATATCATCGATGACGCGTTCAAGTTGCTTTTCCGAGCGCACAAGCGGCCAGAAACGCTCGATAGGGTCAATATCGTCGAACTGTGCAAGACACGCACGCGCCATGCCCTGTAGCGTGACGCCGGTCGCGTCCGATACCAGATGCAAATAGAAATGGCGCTTAGGGTCCGTCTTACTCATGACGGAATCATAGAGGAATATCGGCTTATCGGAAAGCGGTCTTTACCGAATACGGGTCTGATCGGCACCGGGGAAAATCATGCGCGCCAAGCGGGCATCACGGAACGGCACGTTGTGCACCATCACGACTTCCATGTCGTACATCAGGTGGAACAGGTGCGTTTGATTGACCGGATCATGCAGGCCCGCAAAGAACGGATCGCGCATAATGGTGTCAGCAAGACCCTTGAGGTAGCAACGGCCATCCGGCAAGCATGTCAGGCGTTCGATATCTTCCGCAGACAAACGGCGATCACCGAACGGACTGGTCATGCCGTTATGGTCGAGCAGGATATTATCAAGCGCCTCAAGCGTATCATGGTCAGTACCATCAACACGGGATTCATCGGCATACCATTGACGGAAAGCATATGCGAGGGCAGAGCCATCGAACAATGCTGTCGGATCGCGCTCGAGGAAGCGTGTGAAAATCATCGCCATATCGCCCTCTTCCGAGCCGATGAGGTGTCGCCAGATTTCTGTGTAACCGGCACCGCGCAGTTCCCAGCCGACCAGCATGGCCACGGTGTCGCAATCAGCGGCACGCACGCGCTCCAGCATCAAAGCCGCTTCGGGAGCAAATTCATCTTCGAACGCGCCGGTTTTTTCCTCGTGCCAGATATCACGCAGCGCACGAACCAACGCTACGATCAGGGCATTACGGAAGTAAGGGGAACGCCCCAGCGCATCGGGGCGCAGAGCGTAGTTATCCAGCAGCAATACCTGATCTATCATATCAAGATGGAACCCGCTGTTTTTCAGATCGGCGATGCCGACCTTCCAGCCCGTGCTTTCAGCCTCGATCCACAGACGTGATGCTGTGGGACTGTCAGCCAGCATGGCAGCGGCCCAGGCCATAATGTCATCGCTTTTCTGGAATGCGAATGGCAGCTGGACGATGTAGTCCTGATCAAGTTGCTGCGGCAGATTGACGTGGGAGAAATCAATCAGCTGCGTGCGGCCTTCATCAGGCTTGGTAAGATCGTATATTTCGAGGTCGTGCGCCGGGTTATCGGCACGGTAGGTGCGACGTGTGTGGGCTTTTCTGCTCAGTCGTTCATCGGCCCGCATGTCGTCCCGATATTCCCTTCTAGTATTTACACATGTAACTTCGCAGGGGGCCTCATCTGCAGGCCCACCATCATCAGGCCTTGCTATTACGGAACTCGATAACCTGGGCGCCACCAGAGGCGTCCTTGCGGCTGCCTTGGAAAACCCCGGAGTGCGCCTTGCCGCGGGGCAAGGAGACGATGTCTGCTTTTTGTTCATGTTGGTCGCCAAACCGTTTGCTGTTTTTGCTTTGTGCATCCGGCTGGATCTTCTGATGAGCCCCTGAAACCGGATTGGTTTCTTGGGTTTGCAATTCCTGTTCCGTTTCGCGGAAGGAACGCTCGAACTTGATAAACCACAGGAAATTCGCGTTTGAACGGTCGCGGATTTCCGTAAACAATGCGTCATTCATGATCGCACTGACATATTGTGACAGGTAATTCTTGCCGCCGCCGTTTTCCTGCGGCTGGCTGCCTAATGCCAGAATCAATTCACTGGTGACGGCCGTTGACGGATTTATGTTTTCAAAGACATAACCCTGATAGTCGGCCAGCATTTGCTGGATCAGACGGCGATCTTCCTGACGGCAGCGTTCGGACAGGAACCAGGCCTCGAAAACGGCAGCAGATGCTTCGCCATTATTAATAGAGCGGAAATCCATATAAGCTTCGCGGGCAAACGCACGAGCAAGATCAGCCATGGACGAATTTTCCAGACGTTCCCATGCCTGCGCATTACCGGAGAGTTGCAGCTCCCACGCACCACGCACCATGGCCACACAAAGGTCAGCCACTTGTGAGCGATGAACAAGCACAGCCTGATCAGGATGGAATGTCAGCGGGTGCACCAGCGCACCGTTACGGTGTTGCCAGATACGGCGCAGTTCACGAGAGAGCAGCAGCAGCTGATCAACTTCGTTTAATTGCGGGTTGATAAATACGGTGTTCTGGCGGCGATCATAAACAGCTGTAGACACCGCACCGCCCATTACGAATTTGGTTTCGTATTTGCGGGCGTTTTCGATCAGCTGTGCGCTGTATGCGGATTTCGCCAGTTGTGAGAGAAGATATTCGGCATCTTCCAGCATCGCGGGTTCCGCAGAACCGTTTGTTGTCGCGAAAGATGTGTCATTCATAAAGAGTTCGAGAATGGCGGCAGCACGTTCCTCTGACTCGAGGTCGAGCGGCTGGGCATCGTCGTGCAGCGCGCGCATCACGCGCTCTTGCAGTCTTTCGACGCCTTTCTCAATGGCTTCAACAGATTCCAGGGCCGTATCAATAGGAGATACATGATCAAAGAAGTCTTCGGTGCCGGCAGCAAAGCTGTCCGCTTCCATAGACCCTTCGTAATCCATGAAAAACAATGGCTGATCGCCAATGATCGTGCAGCGCACCGGCTGATAATTATTCAGCGTATAGGCGATACTCACCTTGCGGCGGTAGCCGAAATTCAGATGCGTGACGTTAGAACCTGTATTTTTACTCATGTTATTCCCCAAAAGAACCAGTTTGCTTGGCTATGACGTCCAACCCCTCTGATTGCTTGATTCGGGGGCCCTTCTTGGGCGTCATGGTTTTATTATGCGTGGGGAGGGTTAATGAGTTCCTACTAAATTGAGGGAACTAATACCGAGGAGACTCTTTTTTATCCCTTTTTTCTCAAAGGGTTAATGCAAGTTTAAGAAACGGTATAGGAATGGTTAATACCCGCGGGGTTTTCCCGGGGTTTTCCACAATCAGCAGGGGATAATTTGGATCGGTTACTGCCCGAACGTATCATCAAGGACCGGCATATCCTCGATCAGAAGCTCTTCATCGGACAGATTAACCTGCCCGTTGGCCTGCACATTCACCGTCGTTTTGAACAGGGAATCCCGGAACATCATCCGGGCACTCAGCTTGAAGTTGCCAGCACCATCACGGGTGGTGATATGGAGAGGTTCCAGCATCTTGGAAATGGCTTTACGGGCCGCTGGCGGCGGTTCCTCGCGCCACATGACGTCTTCGGTGCTTTCGGTGATGATGAAGCGGCCATGGCGACCGCGCACATAGGTGAAGAAGAAACGGACATATTCGGCAACCGTCGTTTCATCAAGAACGATCGGAGCGCGTTCATTCAGAGCGTATAGCGGTTCGTTGGTCCAGTTCAGGACAACCACATCACCGGGCTTATAAAGGGCGAATTTGCGGATATTCGGGGTGGTTTCGTAATCGGCAATATCAAGGAAGCGGTAACCCGGATAAAATGCTGGCTCTTGTGCCAATATCGTCACGGTGGCCGGATGAAACTGGCTGCCTTTTAGTGCGGGATTGATCTCTTCGAGAACGGTTTCACATTCAAGAAGGTCAAGTTTCACGAATTGGTCGTGGCCTGTTTCTTCGCCTAGCGTCATAAAGCTTACTCCTGCTTTTTGTTATAGGAAGAATAAGGGTTTGAGTAAAGCTATGCCACTGAAAATCGATTCGGTTCCGGGGGCATGATAATTATCCTCAGGACCCTGTGTGAATCTGCGTATGGGTAACTGGTATAAGTTTGGGAAAAGAAATATCCCATTTTCCGCTTTGGTTATCCAAACCGGTTATGAGTCTGTGGGAAAGCAAAATTGGGTATTGTGTGAATCCATCGGGGAACTTTTATCGACTCGTGGGAATCCCAAGATGTTTTGCGTATGAATGATTGTGCATAGGTCAGGGGATTGATTTTCATCCCCATGACTCACAGGCTCTACTAACAACTATTACCTTATAAAAT
>Ga0247823_10000777_pt1 | contig 26846 bp, 25 predicted proteins | sample 13C_PalmiticAcid_2_FD_192426 | JGI IMG/M metagenome (GOLD analysis project Ga0247823, IMG submission 192426) | Soil microbial communities from agricultural site in Penn Yan, New York, United States - 13C_PalmiticAcid_Day30 | ecosystem: Environmental > Terrestrial > Soil > Agricultural land... | reverse complement strand
TCGCCAGTTCCTGAATGTTCATCTGGATGCTGGCTTCGCCGGCGATGTCGATCACCAGCGCTTGCGGATTGCCCAGCTGCGCGCCGATTGCGGCGGGCAGGCCATAGCCCATCGTGCCGAGACCGCCGCTCGTCAGCCACTTGTTGGGGCTTTCGAAGTGGAAATGCTGCGCGGCCCACATCTGGTGCTGGCCGACCTCGGTGGTGATGATCGGCGCCTGGTCCTTGGTCGCTTCCCACAGTGCACGGATCGCGCGCTGCGGCATGATCTCGTTGCTGTCCTCCGGGAAGTCGAGGCACTTGACCGCGCGCCAGCCCTCGATGCGCCGCCACCATTCGGACAGGTCGGGCTTGGGATGCTGCCGCGCCTTCCAGATGCGAACCATGTCCTCCAGCGCGTGGCCGACATCGGCGACGATCGGCAGGTCGACGCGCACCGTCTTGTTCATCGACGAGCGGTCGATGTCGATATGGATTTTCCGCGCATGCGGCGCGAAGGCATCGAGCCGCCCGGTCACCCGGTCGTCGAACCGCGCGCCGATCGCGACGATCAGATCGGCCTGATTCATCGCGTAATTGGCTTCATAGGTGCCGTGCATGCCCAGCATGCCCAGCCACTGGTCGGACGATGCCGGGAAGGCGCCAAGACCCATCAGCGTCGAGGTCACCGGTGCGCCGGTGATCCGCGCCAGTTCGCGCAGCAGCTGCGACGCGCCCGGACCCGAGTTGATGACGCCACCGCCGGTGTAGAACACCGGGCGTTCGGCTGCGGCCAGCATCTCGACCGCGCTCTCGATCAGTGCCTTGTCGGCCTTGACCTGCGGGCGATAGGTCTTGTGCTGGATCGGGCCGGGCTTGCTGTAGCGCGCGGTGGCGATCTGGACGTCCTTGGGGATGTCGATCACGACCGGACCGGGGCGGCCCGATGTGGCGATATGGAACGCCTCATGGACGATGCTGCCCAGCTGCGCCGGATCCTTCACCAGATAGTTGTGCTTGGTGCAGTGGCGCGTGATGCCGACCGTGTCCGCTTCCTGGAAGGCGTCCGATCCGATCAGGTGCGACGGCACCTGTCCGGTGATGACGACCATCGGGATCGAATCCATCAGCGCATCGGTGATGCCGGTGACGGCATTGGTCGCGCCGGGGCCGGAGGTGACGAGCACCACGCCGGGCTTGCCGGTGGCGCGGGCATAGCCCTCCGCCGCATGGGTCGCCGCCTGCTCGTGGCGGACCAGGATGTGCCTAATCTTCGACTGCTGGAAAATCGCGTCGTAAATGGGAAGTACAGCGCCGCCTGGATAGCCGAAGATGACTTCCACACCGAGGTCGTTGAACGCCTCGATCAGGATGTCTGCTCCGCTTTTCTCGGTCACTGTACGTCTCCTTCTGTTTTTCCGCACTGCAATAGCAGTTGGGGAATGGCGCTGCTATGCGTATGAAAACTACGTGTCAAGCATAAAGATTATAAGAATCGTGCAAAATGATCGACATGTTTGGAAATATCTGTCGCGTCGGTGCGCGGCCAGTCCGCAGGGGGTTGATGCCGCAGCCAGGTATATTGCCGCTTCGCATATTGCCGCGTCGCCGCCTGCGCGCGCTCCAGCGCGGCGTCGCGGCTAAGCGAACCCTCTAGAAACGCTGCGATTTCCGCGACGCCGATGGCGCGGCGCACGGGCGCGTTGGCAGGAATGTCGTTGCGCTGCAGCAGGCTTTCGACTTCCTCTATCGCGCCGTCGTCCAACATCGCCCCTAGACGACGATCGCAACGTTCCGCGAGCCAGGCGCGGTCGGGAAGCAGGATCAGCGGCGCCAGATCGATGGTGTCGCCGATCCCGCCGACGCGCTCGCCTTGCCACACCGCCAGCGTCCGTCCGGTCGAACGCACCACCTCCAGCGCCCGCGCCACGCGCGTGGTATCGGCGGGACCGAGCCGCACGGCCGCTTCCGGGTCCGCCTGTTCGAGCTGGCGATGCGCCTCCGACACCGGCAGCGCGCGCACCTCGGCACGGATCGCTGGATCGATCTCCGGCACCGGCGCGATGCCGTCGAGCAGGGTGCGGATATACATGCCGGTGCCGCCCGCCAGGATCGGCAGGCTGCCGCGGTCGTGCGCCGCGGCGATCTCCGCCTTCGCTTCCCCGGCCCAGCGCGCCGCGGAATAATCTTCGGTTCCTGCGACATGCCCGAACAACCGGTGCGGCGCCTGAGCTTCTGCCTCCACCGGCGGCCGAGCGCTCAGCACGCGCAACTCGGCATAGACCTGTGCCGAATCCGCGTTGATGACGGTGCCGCCCGTCCGCTGCGCGAGCGCAATCGCCAAAGCGGACTTGCCGCTGGCGGTCGGGCCTGCAATGAGCGCCACCCTTGGCTTCCGGGAGTGCGGCATGTTCATCGTTACGCTGATAGCAGCGGATCGGCTTGAGGCGGGTGATATTTCCTCCGCGCAGGACAAGCTGCGCGATGCCGGTTGCGCGCCGGCGGCGGCAGTCGTCCTCGAACCCGGCAAGGCGGCGGACATCGCCTTCGTCTCGGCCCCCGATCGAGCCCGCGCCGCGCTCGAGGGTGTGTTCGACCGCGTCGATGTCGTCGTCCAGCCCGCAGAGAATCGCCGCAAGCGCCTGATCGTCGCCGACATGGATTCGACCATGATCACCGTCGAGTGCATCGACGAGCTTGCCGACTATGCCGGGATCAAGGCGCAGATCGCCGAGGTGACCGAAGCCGCGATGCGCGGCGAGCTCGACTTTGCTGAGGCGCTCGACGCGCGTGTCGCATTGCTCAAGGGGCTGGGTGCCGACGCCATCGACCGTTGCCTAGCCGAGCGTGTGCAGTTGATGCCCGGCGCGCGAACACTCGTGCAGACGATGAAGGCGAACGGCGCGACCGCGATCCTCGTTTCGGGCGGCTTCACCCGTTTTGCCGAGCCGGTGGGCGAACAGATCGGTTTCGACCGCGTCATCGCCAACGAACTGCTGATCGAGGCGGATGCGCTGACCGGTGCCGTCACCAAGCCGATCGTCGATTCCTCCACCAAGGAGACGACTTTGCTCGATGCCATGGCCGAACTCGGCCTAGACGCCGGCGCGACGTTGGCGGTGGGCGATGGCGCTAACGATCTCGCGATGATCAAGACGGCGGGGTTGGGCGTCGCCTATCACGCCAAGCCGATCGTCGCCGCGGCTGCCGGCGCGCGGATCGATCACAACGATCTGACGGCTTTGCTCTACGCGCAGGGGATTCCGCGCAGCGAGTGGGTCGACTGATCCGCTAGTTCCGCACCGGCACGCACGATCCGATGCCGCGGCACGCGCCGCTTGCTTCGGCGCTGGAGGCAAACGGGCCGACCAGCACGCGGGTCAGCTTGCCCGCCTTCACATAGGCGATCTGCCGTCCGGGGAAACGCCCGCTCATCTGTGCGCCGAGCCGCTTGGCATTGCCCGGGTCGCCGAACGCGCCCAGCTGGAGCTTCCAGCCGCCATCGCGCACCGGTGCGGGACGGACTGCCGCCGGCTGCGAAGCAGGTGCGGTCTCGCGCGGCACTGGCCGCACGATCGGCGGAGCGGGGCGCGTCTGCGCGGTCTGGGCCGGACGCGATGCCGCAGGGGCAGGGGGCTCGACCCGCGTGACCGGCGCGCTCGACGCGGGCGGCGGCGTCACCGCTGCGATCATCGGCCGTCCAGCATCGCGCTCGTATTTCCGGGCGAGTTCCAGCCCCTTCTGCCGGTCGGGCAGCGGGATATGGCGGTCCATCTGCGCCTGCGCGGTCGACGCCTGCGTCATCCCCTGGGCCGCCGCGCGCACGGTCAGCGCATAGGCGCGCACCCAGTCGCGCGCCACGCCGTCGCCGTTGAAGTACATGGTGCCCAGCACATATTGCGCGCGCGATTCGCCGCGGCCCGCGGCCTTGAGCAGCCACTCTTCCGCCTGCGCGCGCTTGTTGTTCTCGAACAGGGTCAGGCCATAGCTTTCCTCGGCCTGCGGATGACCCTGAAGCGCGGCCTTGCGATACCAGTCTTCGGCGATGGCAAGATCGACGGGAACGCCGCGGCCCAGCTTGTACGCCTGGCCCATGTTGAACTGCGCGTCGGCGTCGCCGGCCGCCGCCGGGCCGCGCCACTCGCCCAGCGCTTTCTTGTAGTCGCCGCGCTGCCAGGCATCGACGCCGGTCTTCACGTCCGCCAGCGCCGGCCCGCCGTGAAGCGCGGCCGCAGCCAGCAGGATCGCCAAGGAAATCTTACGCATACCGCCAATCCCCGCTCGCATCGGCACTGTTGGATAATGCCAGTTAACCATCCTCTGGCCAAGCAATGCTTGAACAAGCGTTAAACCCGCCTCGAAATGAACGTGTCGTCGCTGCCGCACCATTAACCGCTTCTTAGCTTCCCACTGGCATCCCAGTGTCGGGCAACCGGGATTTTCAGAGGGGTAGATGCGCGTACTCGCGATGGCATCACAAAAGGGCGGATCGGGTAAGACCACGCTCAGCGGGCACCTTGCGGTGCAGGCGCAGCGCGCGGGCCATGGCCCGGTCGTGCTGATCGACATCGATCCGCAGGGGTCTCTGTCGGATTGGTGGAACGAGCGTGAGACGGATTTCCCCGCCTTCGCTCAGACCACGGTCGCCCGGCTCGCCGCCGATCTGGAAGTTCTGCGTCAGCAGGGCTTCCGTCTCGCCGTGATCGATACGCCTCCCGCCATCACTATGGCGATCCAGAGCGTCATCCAGGTCGCCGAGCTGATCGTCATTCCGACGCGTCCGTCGCCGCACGATCTGCGCGCCGTCGGCGCCACGGTCGATCTGTGCGATCGCGCCGGCAAGCCGCTGATCTTCGTGGTCAACGCTGCGACGCCCAAGGCCAAGATCACCAGCGAGGCCGCCGTCGCGCTGTCGCAGCACGGCACCGTCGCTCCGGTCACGCTCCATCAGCGCACCGACTTCGCATCGTCGATGATCGATGGCCGCACGGTCATGGAGATCGACCCGAACGGCAAGTCGGCGGCAGAGGTCACGGCGCTCTGGCAGTATATCGGCGACCGGCTCGAAAAGAACTTCCGCCGCACCGTGTTCACCGCGCCTGCCGCGACGCATGTCGCGTTCGCCGGACGCCCCCAGGGTGGCTTCGGCCGCCGGGTGGTGAGCTGATGTTCGGCTCCGCCAAACCCACCGCCTCGCTGTCCTCGGGTCTGCTGGCCCGCAAGGGGCAGGCGCGTCCTGCGATGCGCCCGCAGGGCTTTGTCGGTCTCAATCCGGGCACCTCGCTCGACGATCTGGGCTGGAACGACATGGGCTTCGAGGGCTTCGAGTCCGCGCCTGTGAATCATGAGATGCCGCAGGTTCTCGCCCAGCGCCACGCGCTCGCCGAGGAGTTCGCACCAGTGCCGCAGGCTCAGCCCGAGCCGCAGCCGGTCGCGGCTCAGCCGCCCGAGCCGCAGCCCGTCGTCGCACGCCAGCCGGAACCTGCACCGGTCGCTGCGCAGCCACAGGTTCGCCGGGAACCGGTCGCGCAGCCCGCGCCCGTCCTTCAGGCCGCGCCCGAAGCGCCCGCGCCGCGCCCCGTTTCGACCGCCACCGCCGCCCGTATCGGGCGTGAGGTTGCCTCGAAGAAAGGCAAGGCCGCGTTCACGCTGCGCCTCGACACCGATCGTCATCTCAAATTGCGTCTCGCTTCTGCGCTGTCGGGCCGTTCGGCCCAGCTGCTCGTCACCGAAGCGCTCGACGCCTTTCTCGACACATTGCCTGAAGTGGGGGCGCTGGCTGACCGGCTCCCCACTGGCAAGGCTCGCTGATCAGGGGGATTGGAGCCATGAACGCACGTCGTATTCTTACCATCGGGGTCTCCGCCCTGGTGCTCGGGGCACCGGTCGTGGGCGGCCCGTCGCTGATCGGCGGCCTCGCCGTCGCCAGCGACACCGTCGCGCAGGATGCGAAACAGGCTGCGAAGCAGGCTCAGGCCGCGCGCAAGGCGCTCAAGGGCGGCAACGCGCAAAAGGCCGTGACGCATGCCGAGGCGGCGGTCGCGTTCGATCCGAAGAACGGCGAGTATCGCCAGCTCCTCGGTGAGACCTACCTGTTCGCCGGGCGCTTCGTCTCGGCGTCTCAGGCGCTCAATGAGGCGCTGTCGCTCGATCCGGCCAATGGCCGCACCGCGCTCAATCTCGCGCTCGCGCAGATTGCGGTGGGCGAGTGGAACACCGCGCGCCGGACCCTCGAAACCCATGCCGACAGCATTCCCGCCAGCGACCGCGGACTCGCGATCGCACTGGCCGGCGATCCGGCTACCGCGGTTCAGGTGCTCAGCGCCGCCGCGCGCCAGCCGGACGCGAATGCCAAGACCCGCCAGAACCTTGCCCTCAGCCTTGCCCTTTCGGGTCAGTGGCAACAGGCGCGCGCAGTGGCCGGGGTCGATGTCTCGCCGGGCCAGCTCGATGCACGCATGCTGCAATGGGTCAGCTTCGCGCGTCCGCAGAACGCCTATGACCAGGTCGCCTCGCTGCTCGGCGTCACGCCGGCTGCCGATCGTGGCCAGCCCGAACAGCTTGCGCTTGCCCGCTCGATGACCACTGCGGTCGCCGCTCAGCAGGTTGCCGATCCGGTCGAGGCCTATATGCCCGATACCGGTGCCGCGACGGGCGTCGCCGCGGTCGCCGCGCCGGCTGCCACCGCCGTCGATACGGCGATGAAGGGTGTCGAGATCGCCCCGGCGATCACCGCGCCGAGCGGCCAGCAGATCGTTTTTGCTCCGCGTCAGGAAGTCGTCCAGGCGGTTCCTGCTGCGGCGGCGGTCAAGCCCGCGGTCGCCCGTGTCGAAACCGGCGCGCGCAAGCCGCTTCAGATCGCGATCAAGACTGCGGCTGCCCCGGACGTCGCCGGCTTCAAGCCCGGCAAGGGCAGCTGGTTCGTTCAGCTCGGCGCCTATGACAATGCCGGCGTGGCGCAGGATGCGTGGGGCCGCGCGGTTCGCCGTACCCCGGCGCTCCAGGGGATGACCCCGTCCAGCGCCAGCGTCACCACCGGCGCGGGCAGCTTCCAGCGGCTCGCAGTCGGCGGCTTCGATCGCGCCGGCGCCGATACGCTGTGCCGCAAGGTGCGCGCGGGCGGCGGCAATTGCTTCGTCCGCTCGGGCGCCGGCGACAAGGCGGCGAGCTGGGTCAAGCCTGGCCGCGTTCAGGTCGCGTCGCGCTAAGCCAGCGGATTTCAGGAACAAGGGGGAAGGCCGGGCGATCGCCCGGCCTTTTCCGTTTCAGGCGATCTCGGCACCGCCCTTGAACAGCCGCACCGCCTTGCCCTGAACCGGCAAGCCGTCGAACGGCGTGTTGCCCGCTTTGCCGGCCATGCGGTCGGAACTGATCTGCCAGGGCGCCTCCGGATCGATCAGCACCAGATCCGCGGGCATGCCGGGCGCCAGCGTTCCGGCTTCGATACCAAGCAGTTTGGCCGGATTGTTTGCAACCAGTGCGAACAGCCGGTCGAGCGTGATCCGCTCGTCGCGAACCAGGCCGAGGCCCAGGGTGAGCAGCGTCTGCGCGCCCGCCATGCCCGGTGTGGCGTCGGCGAAGGGCAGGCGCTTTTCCTCCGGGCCTTGGGGGTCATGGCTCGAGCACAGAATGTCGATCGTCCCGTCCGCCAGCGCCGCGAGTGCCGCCCGCCGGTCGCTCTCGTCGCGCAGCGGCGGGGAGAGGCGGGCGAAAGTACGGAAATCGGTGACGTTGATGTCCGACAGCAGCAGGTGAGCCGGGGTGATCCCGCACGTCACGGCGATCCCGCGTGCCTTGGCGGCGCGGATCAGGTCGAAGCCTGCGGCAGTGGTTACCTGACGAAAATGGATCGCCGCGCCGGTCTGCTCGGCGAGCATCAGGTCGCGCGCGATCGCCAGCGCCTCGGCAACCGCGGGGGCGGAGGGGAGGCCGAGCCGGGTCGCCGTCTCGCCCTCGGTCGCCACCGCCTGTCCGGCAAGTCCCGCATCCTCGGCATGGGCGATCACCGTCAGCCCGCAGTCGCGCGCATAGGCCAGCACGCGGCGCATCACGCCCGAATCGGCGATCCAGCGGCGTCCGGTCGAAACCGCGCGGGCGCCGGCTTCGGCGTTGATCGCGAATTCGGCCAGGTCGGTGCCTTCCAGCCCGCGCGTCGCGGCGGCGATCGGGTGGACCCACAATTCCGGCTTGCCCATGTCGGCGGCGCGCTGGACGATGCCGGGGCCGTCGAGGACGGGCGACTGGTCGGGCATCAGCCCGATGCGCGCGATGCCGCCCGCGCGGCACGCCGCCTTGTCCATCGCGAAGGCGCCAAGGTCGATCAGGGCGGGGGCGAGCAGCTTGCCCCCACAATCGATCGTCTGCGCGTTGTCGGGCGCCTGCGCGGCGATCTCGTGATTGGCGACGAAGAGGTCGCCGTCGCGCTCGCCGCCCTCCGGGCAGACCAGCCGGGCGTTGCGGAAGGTCAGGTTCATGCCCAGCCCTCCACGCCGCGCGCGCGCCGGGTCAGCACGTCGAGGCACGCCATGCGCACCGCCACGCCCATCTCGACCTGCTCGGTGATCGCCGAACGGCCCGGCATGTCCGCGACCGACGAGTCGATCTCGACCCCGCGGTTCATCGGTCCGGGGTGCATCACCAGCGCGTCGGGCTTGGCGCGCTTCAGCCGCTCCAGGGTGAGTCCGTAGTTGAGGTGATATTCGCGCGTCGAGGGGATGTACGCGCCGGACATGCGCTCATTCTGCAGGCGCAGCATCATCACTACGTCCGCTCCTTCCAGCGCAGAGTCGAAATCGGTGTAGGGCGTGACCCCCATCTTCTCGATCGCCGCCGGCATCAAGGTCGAGGGCGCGACCACGCGCACCTCGGCGGCGAGCGCGGTGAGCGCGAGGATGTTCGAGCGCGCGACGCGGCTGTGCAGGATGTCGCCGCAGATCACCACGCGCTGATGCGCAATGCTCCCGCGGCGGCGGCGGATCGTCAGCGCGTCGAGCAGCGCCTGTGTCGGATGCTCGTGGCTGCCGTCGCCGGCGTTGAGCACCGGGCAGTCGACCTTGTCGGCGATCAGCTGCACCGCGCCCGACGACATATGGCGAATGACGATCACGTCCGCGCGCATCGCGTTGAGCGTCATCGCCGTGTCGATCAGCGTCTCGCCCTTTTTCACGCTCGATTGCGCGGCGTGCATGTTGACGACGTCCGCGCCCAGCCGTTTCCCCGCGATCTCGAACGACAGCAGCGTGCGCGTCGAATTCTCGAAGAACGCGTTGATCTGGGTGAGCCCGTCCAGCCGGTGGTCGCTCTTGGCGCGGCTGCGGTTCGCTTCGATCCATTGTTCCGCCTCGTCGAGCAGGAACAATATCTCGTGCGGCTGAAGCCCGGAAATGCCCGTCAGGTGCGCGTGCGGAAACACGGCGCGCCCCTGAATCTGGGCGCCGGGGCGATGATCGATCGGCGGTTGCATTAAAGCCTGCGGTTAGCGGGCACCGGCCCGGGGCGCAAGCGCCCCGGTGGGTGTTTCAGCCGCCCGGCTGGGTGGCCGGGCGCGGCGCCGGGCGGGCAGGGGCCGCCAGCGCCTTGTCGTACCAGCGGCCGAGATCGGCATGCATCTTCGCCAACTCGTCGGGGTTGAGGTACACCATGTGCCCCGCCTCATAGTAAGTGAAGTCGATGTTCCGCTGTAGCGCTTCGTCGAGCAGCATGTGCGACGCATCGAACTCTGCCCCGAAGAAAGGCGTGGCGAAGTCGTAATAGCCGTTGACGAACATCACCTTGAGATAGGGGTTGGTGCGCATCGTCCAGGCAAGATCCAGCCCGGTGTTCGGCGTGGTCTGCGGCTGGTTCGCGTTGGGTGCGCGGTGGTTCCAGTCCCAGTTGAACCCCGGCCCGCGCGCGGTCATGCGATAGGTGAGGTCGGTCTTGTAGCCCAGCACGCGCGTCGCATAGTCCTGGAACGTCGCGACGAACGCGCCCGAGATCGCCGTCGACGAGGGATCGTCGCCGGGGCTGTCGGCATTCGCGTCGGTCATGTTGAGCGTGTAGCGCGAATCGAGCCGTCCCGCCGCCAGCCGCCGGTCGCGCAGCAGCTCGGTCTGGAAATGCGACAGGTCGATGCGCAGGTCGGCACGCAGGATGAAGGCGTCGCTGAGGCCGATATAACCAGCCATCTGCTTCGCCACCGCCTGCTTCTCGGCCGCCGGGATGTTCGACCCCTTGGCCAGCGCCGCGGCATAGGCACCGGTGGTGAAGCCCCGCACTTCGTCGAGGAAGGTGCGCAGGTCGGCCGGGCGGTTGGGCAGGCGGTTGTGATACCACGCCGTCGCCGCCATCGTCGGCAACAACGTCAGGTAATTCTGGTCATAGCCGGACTGGCGCACGCCATAGTTCATGATCGTCGAAAACTGGACCATGCCGTTGAGGCTGACGCCCGCCTGCTCCAGCTTCGCCGCGACCACCGGGTTGCGCAGCGTGCCATAGCTTTCGCCGAACAGCACCTTGGGGCTGCGCCAGCGGTTGTTCTTGGCGATGTAGCGCGTGATCGCCCGCGCAAAGCCCTCGGCATCCTGATCGACGCCCCAGAAATCCTTGCCGCTCTTCTCGCCCAGCGGCCGCGACCAGCCCGCACCGATCATGTCGATGAAGACGAGGTCGCTCTTGTCGATCAGCGAATAGGGGTTGGGGCCGAAGCCATAGGGGGCGGGGCGGATATATTCGGGGTTGGCCGTGGTCACACGCACCGGCGCGAAGCTGCCCATATGCAGCCAGATCGTCGGCGACCCCGGCCCGCCATTGTAGAAGAAGGTAACCGGTCGGTCCGCGCCGCCGCCGTCCCTGGTATAGGCTGTATAGAAATAGCTGGCGGAAGGCTTGGCGTCGTCGTCGCGGATCGTCAGCGTGCCCGCAGTCGCGGTATAGGCAATGCGCTGCCCGCCCACCGTGACGCTGCCTTTGCTCACCGCGCTCTGCTCTTCCACCGGTGCACGTACCTGTGCGGCCTCGGCTTCGGCCTTGGCGGAGAGCGGCGCATCCTTGGCGGGCTTGTCCTGCGCCAGCGCTGCCGATCCCAGAACGGGCGCTGCAAGGAATGTGGCGGCGAGAAGCAACTGGCGCATGAAAACCCCCGAGTCTTTGAAGTTGCGCGACGCTGCCCGTTTGGGCGCGGCTTCGCAACAGGTCTCGCGGGAAACCAGTCAGCCGGTGGCGAGCCCGTCGATCGCCCCTTGCAGGATGTAGCTGGCGGCAAGCTTGTCGACGCGCTCGGCGCGTTTGGCGCGCGACAGATCCTCGGCGATCATCTGGCGCTCGACCGCCGCGGTCGACCAGCGCTCGTCCCACAGCAGTACCGGCAGCCCCAGATCCTCGACATTGCGGGCAAAGGCGCGGGTAGACTGGGTGCGCGGGCTGTCGCTGCCGTCGAGGTTGAGGGGCAGGCCGATCACCAGTCCCTTGACCTGCTGCTCGGCGATCAGCGTCGCCAGCGCCGCCTTGTCCGCGGTGAACTTGGTCCGCTTGACGAGATGCGCGGGGCTGGCGAACGACCAGCCCGCATCGCACAGCGCCGTGCCGATCGTCTTGGTGCCGACGTCGAGGCCGAGCAGCCGCCCGCCGTCCGGCAGTGCCTCGCGAAAGGCGTCGCGATCGGTGGTGATCATGGCTTGAACGCCTTCAGCCGCCGCTCGGCGTCGGCGCGGATATTGGCCCAGAACAGCGAATAGTCGAACACATGATAGTTGTTGCCGGGCAGCACATACTGCCCGCCGATGCCCTCGGGCGGGCTGCCGATCATCAGCACACCGCGTCCGTCGCACCGCGCCCCGACGGCGTTCTTCCGGAGCGTAGCGCTCGAGAAGTCGGCGGAAGGAATAAGGGTGCCGACATTGGCAGCCGCCTCCGCGCTCGCGCCCGGCGTGCCGGTGATCGGGTTGGTGCAGATCATCGGCGTGCCCGCGCGCTTCTGTCCGGTGAAGCCGTTCGAGGCATCGAAGGTGTCGAGCAGCAGCGATGGATCGGCCGGCTCGGCGAAGCTCTGCCACGACAGGATGCACCCGGTCTGATCGGCAGTGGCGCATTCGGACAGGCCCAGTTTCGGGAGGTCCGCGGTCTTCGACACCGGCCAGCCGACGACATAGGCCGCGACCACGCGGCTGGCGAGCGGCTGGCCCGCGACCCGATCGTGCAGCAGGCGCGTCAGGTGCAGCGCGCCCTGGCTATGCCCGGCCAGGATGATCGGACGGTCGCCCGCTTCGGTCAGGAACTGATCGAACGCCGCGGTGACGTCGCGATAGGCGAGGTCGAGCGCCTGTTGCGCATCTTCCTTGCTGGTCAGGAACGCGCCGAACGTCGCCTGCCGATAACGTGGTGCCCACACCGCGCCCGCGCCGTTGAACGCGCTGGCCTGCCCGCGCAGGAACAGCGCGGCGCGCTCGTTCGCCTCCTTGTCCTCCAGCGGCGCATTCCAGTGCGCGCGGTTGAGGTACGAGGTCGGGTGGATGAAGAAGACGGCGGCTGTCGGCGCCTTCGCCGCTTCATAGCCCGTGGGCGTCCACAGCGCGGGATTGCCCGGCTTGTCGGGCCGCGCCAGCCACATTTCGGGCCGCTTGTAGCTGTCGGCGGGCAGGGCCGCCTGCGATTCGAATCGCCCGCCCGGCACCATCGCCTGCCGCAGCAGTTCGGCGCCCCAGATTCGATATGCAAAGGTTGCTGCAAGCGCGAGCACGATCAACACCGCCACGATATAGAGGAACTTGCGCGCCACTCGGGGCTCCTATTGTGCATTGCAGCATAATGCGCTGCCGGGCAATCGCGTTCCGTTGCGCGATGGTTGCGAAGGATGCAACCTCGATGACGCACGAGTGGGAGAGGGCAGGGCATGACGATTCGCATTGAGGATCAGGACGAACGCTGGCCGCTGCTGCCGTTCCTGCTGGCAGGACTTGGCCTCGCCACCGGATTGGTCGCCCACTGGATCATCGGATCGGACTATCAGCCGCAGATCGGCGCGATTCGCCTCGCGTTGCTCAGTTTCGTCAGCGTCTCGGCGCTGGTGTTCAGCTTCGTCGTCGTGCGCGAAGACCTGCGCCGCTCGATCGCCTTCGCGCTCGGCTGCGGCGTGGTTGCGGCGCTGATCCTCTACTTCAACGGCGCGACGTCGGACTGGAGCAGCACCGAGGGGTGGCGCGTGTTCAGCCTCGCGCTCGCCATCGGCATCGCCGCCCCGCTGTTCCAGGCGGGCCGCGAATCGGGTTTCCACCCGATTTCCTATCCCGCCGCGTACGACCATGCCTGGACCAACGCGATCCTGTGGTGCCTCGGCTGGGCATTCGTCGGCGTGACGATGCTGCTGTCGTTCCTGCTGGCGGCGCTGTTCCAGCTGATCAAGATCGAGTTCCTCAGCGACGTCCTTCAGAAGGAATGGTTCTGGCGGCCGCTGGTGGGTCTTGCCTTCGGCCTCGGCCTTGCGCTGTTGCGTGAGCATAGCCGGATCGTCTCGCTGCTCCGGAATGTCGCGATGCTGGTGCTGGGCGTGCTCGCGCCGGTGCTCGCGATCGGGCTTGGCCTGTTCCTGCTGTTCCTGCCCTTTACCGGGCTGCAACCGCTATGGGACGCGACCAAGTCGACCACGCCGATCCTGCTCGGTTGCACGCTCGGCGCCTTGCTGCTGGTCAATGCGGTGATCGGCAACGGTGCCGACGATGCCCCTCGTAACCGCGTGTTGCGCTGGGCGGCGATGATCCTCGCAGTGGTGATCTTCCCGCTCGCTGGGATCGCGGCGGTCGCCACGGGCCTGCGCATCGGCCAGTACGGTTTCACGCCCGAGCGGCTGTGGGCGCTCACCTTCGTGATCCTCGCCAGCGTGGTGGCGGTGGCCTATCTCGTCAGCGTGATCCGCGGGCGCGCGCGCTGGGCGGAGAAGGTGCGTCCCGCCAACCTGCACCTCGCCATCATCACCTGCGGCGTCGCGCTGCTGCTCGCGACCCCGATCGTGAGCTTCAATGCGATCTCGACCCGCGATCAGGTCGCAAGGCTCGAATCGGGGCGGATCGCTCCGGAGAAGTTCGACTGGCGCGCGCTCGCCTTCGACTTTGGCGAAGCCGGGCGTCGCGAACTCCAGCGGCTCAAGCGTTCGCCTTCGGCACGGATTCGCCAACTCGCAGCCGGTGCGGAGCAGGCGGAGCGGCCATGGCAGATGGTCGCCGCCCAGGAACGGCGGGAGAGCCGCGCCAATCTCTTGCGCACGGCGCGTATGCTCCCCTCCGGCGCGACTCTGCCGCCGGATCTGGCTGACGTTCTCGCAGACGATACAATTTGTCCGGCGGGACATTTCTGCACAATCCTCCTGGCCCAGGGAGGCAAGGAGGCGTTCGCGTTCAGTGGCTATTGTCTCGAAAATGTGACGCGGCAAAAGCCAACCAGCGATACGTCATTGGGCGTATGCCTCTCGCCGCGCCGCTTCGTTCACAACGGCGTCGGCTGGAAGCGGGCGACCACGCCGGATACGATCGCCACGAATAGCGAACGCCAGGCGGCGATTGCCGCCTACACCGCTGGCCAGGTTGAAATCCGCGCCGTGCCGCGCCGCCAGGTCTTTGTCGGCGGTGTGCCGGTCGGCGACCCGTTCGAATAACCGTGCTTGATGCAATGGGGGCGTCGCTGCTAGGCGCGCCCTTATGTCCGTAGATACCGCAACCGTGAAGAAGGTCGCGAGCCTCGCGCGCATCGCGATCAGCGATGCCGATGCCGAGCGCCTCGCGCCCGAGCTCAACAACATCCTCGGCTGGATCGAACAGCTCGGCGAGGTCGATACCTCGGCCGTCGAGCCGATGACCGCCGTCATTCCCAACACGCTGCGCCTGCGCGACGATGTCGTCACCGACGGCGGCATCCGCGACGATGTGCTCGCCAATGCCCCGCTCGCCGAGCATGGCTTCTTCACCGTGCCGAAGGTGATCGAATAATGACCGATGTCACCACCCTCGGCGTTGCGGCGATCCGCGACGGAGTCCGCTCGGGCGACTTCTCCGCGGTCGAGGTCGCTAACGCTTTCGTCGCCAAGGTGAGCGCCGCCAGGCAGCTCAACGCCTTCATCGTCGAGACCCCCGATCACGCCATCGCGGCGGCGAAGGCCGCCGACGCCGCGCGCGCTGCGGGCGAGACGCTCAAGCCGCTGGCCGGCGTGCCGATCGGCATGAAGGATCTGTTCTGCACCAAGGGCGTGCAGACCACCGCCGCCAGCCACATGCTGGAGGGGTTCACGCCGGTCTATGAATCGACCGTCTCCCAGAAGCTGTGGGACGCGGGTGCGGGCATGCTCGGCAAGCTCAACCTCGATCAGTTCGCGATGGGCTCGTCGAACGAGACCAGCTATTTCGGCAACGTGATCAGCCCGTGGCGGCGCAAGGACGGCGGCAACGCCGCGCTCGCGCCGGGCGGCAGCTCGGGCGGCTCGTCCTCGGCGATCGCCGCGCGGCTCGTCCCCGCAGCGACCGGCACCGACACCGGCGGCTCGATCCGCCAGCCCGCCGCCTTCACCGGCATTTCTGGCATCAAGCCGACCTATGGCCGCTGCTCGCGCTGGGGCGTCGTCGCCTTCGCGTCGTCGCTCGATCAGGCCGGGCCGATGGCGCGCGACGTGCGCGACTGCGCGATCATGCTTGAGGCGATGGCCGGCTTCGATCCCAAGGACGCCACTTCGCTCGACATGGCCGTGCCCAATTGGGAAGCGGCGCTCTCCGCCGACCTGCGCGGCAAGAAGGTCGGTATTCCCAGGGAATATCGCGTCGACGGCATGCCGGCCGAGATCGAGGCGCTGTGGCAGCAGGGCATCGACTGGCTGAAGGATGCGGGTGCCGAGATCGTCGAGGTCTCGCTGCCCCACACCAAATACGCCCTCCCGGCCTATTACATCATCGCCCCGGCCGAAGCCTCGTCGAACCTCGCCCGCTATGACGGCGTGCGTTACGGCCAGCGCGACCTGCCCGACGGTGCGAACCTTCAGGAAATGTACGCCGCGACCCGCGCCGCGGGCTTCGGCCCGGAAGTGCAGCGCCGCATCCTGATCGGCACCTACGTGCTCTCGGCGGGCTTCTACGACGCCTATTACACCCAGGCGCAGAAAGTCCGCACGCTGATCGCGCAGGATTTCGAAAAGGCATGGGCGCAGTGCGACCTGCTGCTCACCCCGACGGCGCCCTCGGCTGCGTTCGCGCTGGGCGAGAAGTCGGCCGATCCGCTGGCGATGTATCTGAACGACGTCTTCACCGTGCCGTCCTCGCTCGCGGGGATCCCGGCGATGTCGGTGCCGGGCGGGCTCGACAAGGACGGGCTCCCGCTCGGCCTGCAGATCATCGGCAAGCCGTTCGACGAGCAGGGCGTGCTCAACGCTTCGCTCGCGATCGAGCAGCGGGCAGGATTCACGGCACAGCCGGAGCAATGGTGGTAGAATGGGGGAGATCCTCGCTCGCTTCTTCCTCGAAGTGATTTTCGAAGGCGGCGTGGAACTCATTCGACAGGTATTCAAAAGGCCAAAGCATGGTTTCGTGCCTACGAAATCGAAGCGGAAGCCCCGAATAAGACGGCGCAGGCAGGGCCGAAATAAATGAGCGAATCCGCATACCGCATCAAAGGCGCAACCGGTGAGTGGGAGGTCGTGATCGGCCTTGAGGTCCACGCCCAGGTCACGTCCGACGCCAAGCTCTTCTCGGGCGCCGCGACCGAGTTCGGCGCCGAGCCGAACACGCAGGTGTCGCTGATCGATGCCGCGATGCCCGGCATGCTGCCGGTCCCGAACCGCGAGTGCATCCGTCAGGCGGTGCGCACCGGCATGGCGATCGACGCGCAGATCAACAAATGGTCGCGGTTCGACCGCAAGAACTATTTCTACGCCGATCTGCCGCAGGGCTACCAGATCAGCCAGCTCTACCACCCGCTGGTGGGCGAGGGCGAGATCGAGATCGAGGTCGAAGGCGCCACCAAAACGATCGGCGTCGAGCGCATCCATGTCGAGCAGGACGCCGGCAAGCTGATGCACGACCAGCATCCGCGCCTGTCCTATGTCGACCTCAACCGTTCGGGCGTCGCGCTGATGGAGATCGTCTCCAAGCCCGATATGCGCTCGCCGGCCGAGGCCGGGGCGTATCTGTCGAAGCTGCGTTCGATCCTGCGCTATGTCGGCTCGTGCGACGGCAACATGGACCAGGGCTCGATGCGCGCCGACGTCAACGTCTCCGTCCGCAAGCCCGGCGAGGAATTCGGCACCCGCACCGAGACCAAGAACGTCAACTCGGTCCGCTTCGTCATGCAGACGGTCGAGATCGAAGCGCTGCGCCAGATCGACGTGCTGGAGAGCGGCGGCAAGATCGTCCAGGAAACCCGCCTGTTCGACCCGGACAAGGGCGAGACGCGGTCGATGCGCTCCAAGGAGGATGCGCACGACTATCGCTATTTCCCCGATCCCGACCTGCTCCCGCTCGAGCTGGACGACGCGTTCCTCGATGCGTGCCGCGCCTCGCTTCCCGAGCTGCCCGACGCCAAGCGCGCGCGCTACCTCGCGCTCGACATCACCCCCTATAATGCCGGCGTGCTGACCGCCGAGGTCGAATCCGCGCGCTATTTCGACGCGCTGCTCGATGCCGGGGCCAAGGGTCCGGCGGCGGCCAACTGGGTCACCTCGGAACTGTTCGGCGCGCTCAACAAGCTCGGCAAGGATATCGAGAACAGCCCGGTCTCGCCCGTTCAGGCCGCCGAACTGCTCGGCCTCGTCGCCGACGGCACCCTCTCGGGCAGCCTCGCCAAGCAGGTGTTCGAGATCATGCTCGAAACCGGCGACAATCCCGGCAAGATCGTCGAGGAACGCGGCCTCAAGCAGACGTCGGACACCGGCGCGATCGAGGCGGTGATCGCCGAGGTGCTGGCCAAGAACCCCGGCCAGCTCGAACAATATCGCGGCGGCAAGGAGGCGCTGTTCGGCTTCTTCGTCGGCCAGACGATGAAGGCGATGGGCGGCAAGGCCAATCCCGGCGTGGTCAACGACCTGCTGAAAAAGGCGCTGAACGGCTAGCCGTCGCGCTCCGGAAGCACGGGCGGCCGGCAGCCGTCCGCCCGTGCGCCGTCCGGATCAGCTCTTCTTGGGTGCCCGCGCCGCGATGCCCTTGCGTGCGTTGGCGGCATATTCCTCGAAGTTGCGCTTGAAGACCGTCACCAGCTCGTCGAGCGCGGCGATCGAATCTTCGCCTTCCTTGGGCGGGAACAGCTTCAGGCCGTTGCCGCCCCATGCCTTATACTCGAAATCGATCTTCTGATCGGCGCCGAAGTCGCGCAGCATGAACAATGTCTTCAGCGAGCGGCCATAGATCGCGGCCTTCTGGTAGAAGACGTCGGCGACGATCAGCTCGCGATAACAGGTCGCGGTCGAATCCGAACGGCGGGTCTTCACCTTGTTCATCGTCTTGCGTTCGAGCGGGGTGTCGTGGGTGACGATCACCGTGCCCGGCGTCAGCATCAGCAACTCGGTCAGATCGAGTGGCTTCAGCGCGTCGAGCTGCGACGGGCTGTCCAGCGCGCTCGCCAGGCTCGCCTTGTTGCTCGCATCCTTGCCGCTGTGGAGCGCCGCATCGAGCAGGCCGCCCCCCAGCAGGCCGGTCGTCACCGACGTCATGCGCTCTGCGGGCCAGATGTGAAGCTCGCACGGCGCGCCGGCCTGCGCGGCAGCGCCGCCAGCGGCAAAGAGCGCGAGGCCGGAAATGGCCAGTGCCGCGCTGCGGATATGTCGTTTCATTGTTTCCCCCGGTTACCTGGTGATCGCTGTGGGTTGCTGCCGCCTTGCGAGCAGATCGGAAAAGGCGGCGGCGTTGCTTCGCAGCGCCGAAGCAAGTTCATCGAGCGCAGGCGCGCTCACGTCGAGCGGATCGAGCGAGAAGACGGTCAGCTTGGTCTGCGCCCAGATGCCGAAGCTTCGCCGCGGCGCCGCGCCGTCTCCGAAATCGCGGAAGCGGAACAGGGTCTTGAGGTTTCGGCCCCGGCTATATTCGCGCGAGTAGACGACGTCGTCGACAACGAGATCGGCGTAGCAGGGGGCGGTTGACTGGACGTAGCGCGTCTTGACCGTCCGGATCGTGCGACTGTCGAGCGGGGTGTCGTGGAAGATCGTACGATATCCGGTCAGTCCGAGCATCTCGGCCCACGAAAGCTCGGACAGGATATCCCTTTGCCGCGCCGTCGCCAGTGGTTCGGGTGTCTCGGATGCTGCCAGTCCGGCAGCGGCTCGGGCATCGGCTCGCGCCGCGCCGTCCACCTGCGCTTCCCGAATCAGCTCGGGAATCAGGCCGGCGCTCCGGTTCGATTCGAATCCGCGCTGGCGCACGCTCGTCATCCCCGCGCCGGGCCAGATGTGCAGCTCGCACGTCGCATCCTGTGCCGCTTCGGGGGCAGGCAGGGCGCCGGCAAGCGCCAGTAGCAGGAAGGATGGCTGCACGCGCTCGTGCTCCCGTCAGGGCTTCTTCGCGGGTTTTCGCAGCGCGTCGGCAAACAGCGAGATGTTCCGGGTGAACGCCGAACGGAACTCGTCCGGCAGCTTGTCGGCGTCCAGCGGCCGTTTCGGCGAGAACCCGGCCAGCGGCGCCTTGACCCAGGTGCCGAAGGCCCGGCTCGGCGTCTGTCCGGCGCCGAAGTCGCGATAACGGAACGACACGCGCAGGAAGCTGCCGTTGACCCAATCCTGCTGCAGCAGCACGTCGTCGACGATCAGTTCGGCATAACAGGTCGATGCCGACGGATCGATGCGTCCCGGCGTGCTGCGGATGACGCGGCTCGAGAGCGCCTCGTCGTGCATCACCAGCTTGTGCCCGTCGAGTTGCAGCAGCCGTTGCGGTTGAGCGGCTTCGAGCAGCTCGCGCTGTACCGGCGTGTCGATCGGGTTGGGCGGTACTTGCGGATAGCCGTCGCGGCCGGTGACCGCTCCGTTGACGATTCCGCCGTGGAACCACCCGTGATAGACCGAGCCGAGACCCGAGCCGGGCCACACATGCAGCTCGCACGCGCCGTCCGCGGGCGGAACACTATCCTGTGCTGCCGGCGCGGCAAGCATCGCCGCGGCAATGAAAATCACCCCCAAAGCATCCATCCCCCAACAGAGCTTCGCGGACGCTAAGCATTGCCGTGCGAACCGGTCAACGCTCTATTTTCGGTCTCGATTTCCGGGGGCGGGAGGTCAGGCCACAGGCTGCACCGGGGTTGCCGGCGGCGCGCCGTCCGGCGTCGGCGCCGGTATGTCGATGTCGGGTTGGGGCGGGTGGATCTCCGGTCCGCCCGGTACCGGCTGGCCGGGTTGGGGCATCGGCGGCGCTTCGGGCGGCGGAACGCTCGGTTTCGCGGGCGGGATGGGCGGTTCTACGGGCATGGGACTACTCCTTTGCCCCGACCAACGCGCCACGCGGCCACGTGGTTCACCGCCGCCCGTCTCGCCTTGCACGGCGTCCGTCACAGCGCATGTGCATCGCCGCTTGCCCCCGGCTGCTGCCTTGCTATAGAGCCCGCCGACCTGCGGTGTCCCTGAATGCGGGCGTGGCGGAACTGGTAGACGCGCTGGTTTTAGGTACCAGTATCGAAAGATGTGGGGGTTCGAGTCCCTTCGCCCGCACCAGTTTCCGCCCGGCGCACGTGGTGGACGCCGCGAAACCGATTCCACTTCCAGAGCAGGAAGCCTGAAAGAAATGCAGACTGTCGAGACGTTGAACGAGGGCCTGAAGCGCGCCTACACCCTGAAGATCACCGCGAAGGATATCGACGCGCGCGTCGATGCCGAGGTGAAGCGGGTGGCGCCGACCATTCGTATGCCCGGCTTCCGCCCGGGCAAGGTTCCCACGAACCTCGTCCGCAAGATGCACGGCGAAGCCCTGACCCAGGACGCGCTCAACACGACCATCCAGCAGGGCGTTCAGCAGCTTCTGGCCGATCACAAGCTGCGCCCCGCGATGCAGCCCTCGGTCAGCCTCGAAGGCGACTTCGCGCCCGGCAAGGACGCCGAGGTCAAGGTCGAGCTCGAAGTGCTCCCCGACGTCCCGACCCCGTCGATCGAGGGTCTGAAGCTCGAGCGTCTGCTCGTCCCCGTGGACGAGAGCGCGATCGACGAGCAGCTCGCCCAGATCGCCGGCCAGCAGAAGGCGTGGGAAGACGCGCCTGCCAAGCACAAGGCGAAGCAGGGCGATCAGGTCACGATGGACTTCGTCGGCAAGGTCGATGGCGTCGCCTTCGATGGCGGCACCGGTGAGGCGATGGCGGTCGAGATCGGCACCGGCCGTCTGATCCCGGGCTTCGAGGATCAGCTCGTCGGTGTGAAGGCCGGCGACGAGACCCAGATCGAAGTGACGTTCCCCGAGGATTATGGCGTCGACACGCTCGCCGGCAAGCCCGCGACCTTCGACCTCAAGATCACGTCGGTGAAGACCTCGGGCGAGACCAAGGTCGACGAGGATTTCGCCAAGAATCTCGGCCTTGAAAGCCTCGATCAGCTGCGCGGCATCCTCAAGGGCCAGATCGAGGGCGAGACCGGCGGCCTGACCCGCACCTATATGAAGCGCAAGCTGCTCGATCAGCTCGCCGCTGGCCACGACTTCCCGGTTCCGCCGTCGATGGTCGAAGCCGAGTTCCAGCAGATCTGGGCCCAGCTCGAGCATGAAGCGAGCCACGAGGAAGATCCCGAGGCGGCCAAGGCCGAGCTGGAAGCCGAGAAGGGCGACTATCAGGCGATCGCCGAGCGCCGCGTGCGTCTTGGCCTGCTCCTGTCGGAAATCGGTCAGGCGAATGGCGTCGAAGTGACCCAGGCGGAAATGAACCGTCTGATCGCCCAGGCTGCTCAGCAGTACCGTCCCGAGGACCAGCAGCGCTTCGTCCAGTACATCCAGCAGGAGCCGATGGCTGCCGCTCAGCTGCGTGCGCCGCTGTACGAGGACAAGGTGGTCGACTTCCTGTTCGAGAAGGCCGAGATCACCGAGCGCGAAGTGACGCGCGAGGAGCTGGAAGCCGCGATCGAGAGCGAGGAGGGCGCCGTTCCTCACGTTCACGGCCCGGGCTGCGGTCACGACCATGACCACGACCACAAGCCGGCGAAGAAGGCCAAGGCCAAGAAGGACGACGCCGCGCCTGCCGCCGAAGAGGTGAAGCCGGCCAAGAAGGCTGCCGCCAAGAAGGAAGCCGCGGCTGAGGAAGCCGAAGCGCCTGCCAAGAAGGCGCCGGCCAAGAAGGCGGCTGCCAAGGCCGACGACGCGGCTGAGGAAGCCCCGAAGAAGAAGGCTCCGGCCAAGAAGAAGGCCGACTAAGGCTTTCGCTGCGCAAGCGGCATTGAAGACCCCGCCTCGCCACCCGGCGCGGCGGGGTTCTTCGTTTCAGGCGAAGACCCGGGCCGTCGAACGACAAAGTGGTCGAATCGTTACGATTTCGGCCCTATGGCACCGCTATGGAATCCAAAGTCGCGGTCATCCTGCCCTGCTACAATGAGGAAGCCGCGATCGGGCAGACCGTCGCGGCGTTCCGCGCCGCGCTCCCCGGCGCCCTCATCTACGTCTACGACAACAACAGCCGCGACCGTACGGTCGAGGTGGCGCGCGAAGCCGGTGCCATCGTCCGCAGCGAGCGGATGCAGGGCAAGGGCAATGTCGTCCGCCGCATGTTCGCCGATGTCGATGCCGATATCTATGTGATGGCCGATGGCGACGCGACCTATGATGCCGCCGCCGCGCCGGCGATGATCGACAAGGTGCTGAGCGAAGGCCTCGACATGGTCGTCGGCACGCGCATCCATGAAGCGGCCGACGCCTATCGCCGCGGCCACGTCCTTGGCAATCGCGCGATGACCGGGCTGCTCGCGCGGCTGTTCGGGCGCAGCTTCACCGATATCTTCTCGGGCTATCGCGTCTTTTCGCGTCGCTTCGTGAAGAGCTTCCCGGTGCTCTCTGCCGGGTTCGAGATCGAGACCGAGATCAGCGTCCACGCGCTCGAACTGAAGATGCCGGTGGGGGAGGTGGAGACCCGCTATCTCGCCCGGCCTGAAGGCTCGGCGTCGAAGCTGTCGACCTATCGCGACGGCTTCCGCATCGCGCGGACGATCCTGACGCTCTATCGCATCGAAAAGCCGATGCTGTTCTTCGGCTGGGTCGCGGGGCTGCTCGGCCTGCTCGCGCTGATCCTCGCGGTGCCGCTGGCGATCACCTATGCGCAGACCGGCCTCGTCCCGCGCTTTCCGACGGCGGTCCTCGCCACCGGCCTCGTCATCCTGTCGGCGCTCGGCCTGTTCGCCGGGCTGATCCTCGATACGGTGGTGCGCGGGCGGCGCGAAATGCGCCGTCTCGCCTATCTGGCGGTGCCGGGGCCGTTGTCGCAGCCCCGGCAGCCCTAGTTCCTCAGAAGCGATAGGCCAGGAACAGCCCGCCCTGCCACTGGTCGGGCGATCCGCGCCGCACCACCAGCGGTGCATCCGCGGCATCGCCCAGCAGGCGCGAATAGCCGCCGATCGCGGTCACCATCCAATGCTCGCCGAGCATGTAGCTGAGGTTCAGCCCCGCGCCGACATCCTTGAGCCCTGCTTCGGCGCGATAGGCCGGCAGCCCGCTCCGCGCCGCCTGCGCCGCGGTCACCCCGAAATAGGTGCCCATATAGTCCTTGTCGGCCCAGCTCGCCTTCGCGGTTGCGGATGCGCTCAGCGTGTCGCTCAGGTTGAAGCGGATGCCCGCTTCGCCTTCGCCGACCAGCCCCTCGTGACCGCCGGCGACGTCCTTGGCGAGCGAGACGCGCAGCCATGCCTGCCGGTATTCGAGCGCCAGCGCCCCGCCGACCTCGATCGCGGTGTCGACATCGCCCAGCCCGCGCAGCGCGGCGTTGCGCTTCTCCTTGCGGTCGCGGCGATAGCGTACCAGCGGCCCGGCCTTGATGCCGAAGTCCTCGGACGCCTGCAGGCGGATCGCGTTCACCCCGATCTCGGGGCCGCGGATATAGGCGATGTCGCGATATTCGACATGGACGAAGGGGAAGGGCTGGACCTCGAACTCGTCCGAACCCTCATAATCGGGCGCATAGATCGCGCCCGCGCCCAGCATCACGGTCCAGTCGCCGCGCTCCTGCTCGCCGGCGGATTGCGCGCGCGCCTGGGTGGCGATCAGGCCGATGGCGGGAAGGATCAGAAGCGGCAGCGTGCTTCGCAGGCTGACGCGGCAGTAAAATGCAAGCATGACGGGCATCGGGGATACTCCATGGGGATGGGGTAGCCGCGCTATACGCCGCGCCCTGCCGCCGCCGATTTCGCGCCGATGTCGGATTGTTGCAGAATGTTACGGGTGCAGACTCGGTTTTCGCGCCGGGTTATTGGGCGGCATGGCCAGGCAGGAAAACCCGCATATCCTCGTCGTCGACGACGACCGGCAGATCCGCACCATGCTGGCGCGCTATCTCAGCGACAACGGCCTGCGCGTGACCGCGGCCGAGGACGGGCGCCAGATGACCGAGTTCATCGGCAAGTTCCAGTTCGACGTCGTCGTGCTCGACGTGATGATGCCCGGCGACGACGGCTTCACTCTGTGCCAGCGCCTGCGCGCGCGCAGCACCGTGCCGATCATCCTGCTCACCGCGCGCGGGGACGAGACCGACCGGGTGATCGGGCTCGAGCTCGGCGCCGACGACTATGTCGCCAAGCCGTTCAACCCGCGCGAGCTGCTCGCCCGCATCCGCGCGGCGCTGCGCCGTGCGGCGATGGTCGCCAGCACCCCGCGCGAGATCGTCGCCGACCGCTACCGCTTCGCTGGCTGGGTGCTGGATACCAGCCGCCGCACGCTGGTTTCCCCCGGCGGCGCGCTGGTCGAGCTGACCACGGGCGAGTTCGACCTGCTCGCCGCGCTGGTCCAGCACCCGCAACAGGTGCTCAGCCGCGACCAGCTGCTCGACTATGTCCATGGCCGCTCCAGCCTCAACATCGACCGCAGCATCGATGTCCAGGTCAGCCGCCTGCGCCGCAAGGTCGAGGCCGATCCGCAGGTGCCCGAACTGATCAAGACCGTGCGCAACGGCGGCTATTTCTTCTCCGCCACGGTCGATGCGGTGGCCATCGCATGAGGCCGCGGCTCCCCCGCCTCAAGCTGTCGGTGCGGCTCGGCATCGCGATCGTGCTCGCGGTGCTGGCGTCCTTCCTGCTCGATCAGGCGCTGCGCGTGCTGATCCCGCCACCGCCCTTCCTGATGGTCGAGCGCGGCTGGTTGGTCGCAACCGTCGCGCGTGAGGCGCATGCCCCGCCGGGCACGCCGCGTCCCGCCGAAGCGTCGGACTATCTCCTGTTCGAAACGATGGCGGCCCCGCCCTTCGAACAGGGCGGGCGCGGCGCCGAGTTCGCCGGCATGCTGCGCACGGCGCTCGCCGGGGCGCTCGGGCAGCCGGAGCAGGCGGTACGCGTCTGGGCGGATACGTTCAGCGACAATGCGTGGGAGCGCTCGGCCGACACCGCCGTCGCGATCATTCCCCGCGTGCCGACGCTGCTGACGGCGGAGGAACTGGCCAGCAACCGCAGCAGCGTGCTCGGGCGGCTCGAGATCGCGGTGCGCCGCGCCGACGGGCAATGGCTGGTGGTCAAAGCGCGGCGGACCACCGACGCGCGCTGGCATTATATGCGCACGCTGCTCACGGTCGCGGGCAATTTCCTGATCCTGATGATCTTCTCGATCTGGATGGCGCGCAGCATCGTCGCGCCGCTGACCCGCCTCGCCAGTGCCGCCGAACGGCTCGGGCGCGACCGCGAGGCGACGCTGATCGGCGACATGCGGTTGCCCGAATTCGCCGCCATCGCCAACAGCTTCGACACGATGCAGCTCCGCCTCAAGCGCTTCGTCGACGAGCGGATCCAGATGCTCGCCGCGATCTCGCACGATTTGCGCACCCCGCTCACCCGGCTGCGCCTGCTCGCCGAATATGTCGCGGACCCGGATCAGCGGACTCAGCTGCGCTCCAACGTCGCCGAGATGGAATCGATGGTCGCCGACGCGCTCGCCTTCATGCGCGAGGAGGCGAGCCAGGAGGCGCTGGAGGTGGTCGATCTCGCGGCCCTGCTCATCAGTCTTGCCGACACCCATCACGATCTCGGTGACGAGGTGCTCTATGAAGGCCCGGATCATTTCGACATTCGCTGCCGTCCGGTCGCGATCCGGCGGGCCTTCGCCAACCTCATCGCCAATGGCTGCAAATATGGCGAGGCGGTCCATATCGTGCTCGAGGCCGAGGACGATTGGGTGTCGATCGCCTTCCGCGACCGTGGCGCGGGCATCTCGGTAGAGGATGCCGAACGCGCCTTCGCCCCGTTCGTGCGGCTCGAAACCTCGCGCGGGCGCGAAACCGGCGGCACCGGCCTCGGTCTCACTATCGGCCGCGACGTGATCCGCAGCCATGGCGGGGAAATCGGCTTCGAGCGGGAAGGGGCGTTCACCGTCCGCGTGCGGCTGCCGCGCCGCGGTGCCTGATCCGCGCGGCGGGCCGTTCACCCTCTTGCCCCCTTGCGCGGCGGGGTGCGAGCGCCGATGTAGTCCACGGGCAAACACAAACGCACGAGATTCCCGCACATGCATCCCCTTATCGGTCAGATGACCGCCGATCCCGTCACCGGCGCGCTGGTTCCCATCGTCATCGAGCAGTCGAGCCGCGGTGAGCGCAGCTTCGACATCTTCTCGCGGCTGCTGCGTGAGCGCATCATCTTCATCACCGGGCCGGTCGAGGATCACATGGCCTCGCTGATCACCGCCCAGCTGCTCTTCCTCGAGTCCGAGAACCCGAAGAAGGACATCTGGATGTACATCAACTCGCCGGGTGGCGTGGTGACCGCCGGCATGGCGATCCACGACACCATGC
>Ga0247823_10000775_pt1 | contig 26875 bp, 25 predicted proteins | sample 13C_PalmiticAcid_2_FD_192426 | JGI IMG/M metagenome (GOLD analysis project Ga0247823, IMG submission 192426) | Soil microbial communities from agricultural site in Penn Yan, New York, United States - 13C_PalmiticAcid_Day30 | ecosystem: Environmental > Terrestrial > Soil > Agricultural land... | reverse complement strand
TGCCTTCCCACTCGACCGAGGTCGGCTTGGCGAGAATGGTGATCCCGCGCTCCTTCTCGAGGTCGTTCGAATCCATCGCGCGCTCTTCGACGCGCTGGTTGTCGCGGAAGGTGCCGGACTGGCGGAAGAGCTGGTCGACGAGCGTGGTCTTGCCATGATCGACGTGGGCGATGATCGCCACGTTGCGAAGGTTCATGCGAATATCCTGGATGCCGCGGAATCGCGGGTTGCGCGCGCCCTTAGCGGAATTTGTGCGGCGCGGGAAGTACCGGCGATTCGTCCGCCGGTTCGGCCTTCAGCCGGTAGGCCTTGTTCAGATCGACGACCGCGGGAGAGGGCTGGGCAGCCGTGGAGACCGGCACCCACACGGCGATCGAACCGGCGATCATCATCTTCAGCCTGCGTTCCATGCCACCTATCCTAGCGCGCATATGTTAACAGCCAGCGTCATCTGGAACCCCTGACAACATCGGTCGGTTGCACCATAGTTCAAGTGTATTATATTGGCGATACACTTGAAGCGTACGCGGTTCCCGTTCATCTTGTGAGGAACCGCTGGAGAGATGGGCAAATGGCGACCGAGACTGCGACTGTCGAGAAGACCGATGATCTGGTGCTGACCGCACCGGAACCGCTCAAGGAGCGGCCGCCCGAGAAGATGGCGGGGCTGGTGCCCGTCGAAGACGCGAAGAAGACCGAGCTGGTCGCCCGCGTCGAGAGCTTCGTCGACGATCTGGTGGCGCAGGACGTGAACTCGCCCGAGTTCGGCAAGCGCGTCGATGCGATCACCGCGATGGGATCGAAGGAAATCCGCGACGCCGCGGGCCAGTCGAACCGTTTCCTCGACCGGCCGGTGCGGGCGATGGACAAGGATGTCGGCGTCGGCAAGGACCTGGCCGAGCTGCGGCGCGTGGTCGAGGATCTCGATCCCGGCAAGAAGGGCAAGCTGACGCAGCGCAAGAAGCTGTTCGGCCTGATCCCGATGGGCAACGGCCTGCGCAACTATTTCGACAGCTACAAGTCGAGCCAGACGCATATCGCCTCGATCCTGAAGAGCCTGCAGTCGGGCAAGGACGAGCTGCTGATGGACAATGCCGCGATCGACGTGGAGCGGCAGAATCTGTGGGCGGCGATGGGCCGGCTGGAGCAGATGATCTACATCTCCAAGGAGATGGACCAGAAGCTCGAGGACAAGGCGCTCGAGCTGGACCATAGCGATCCGGCAAAGGCCAAGGCGGTCCGTGAGACGGCCTTGTTCTACACCCGCCAGCGCACGCAGGATCTGCTGACGCAGATGGCGGTGACGGTGCAGGGCTATCTGGCGCTCGACCTGGTCAAGAAGAACAATGTCGAGCTGGTGAAGGGCGTCGACCGCGCCTCGACCACCACCGTGGGTGCGCTGCGCACCGCAGTGACGGTGGCGCAGGCGCTGACGGCACAGCGGCTGGTGCTCGACCAGATCACCGCGCTCAACACCACCACCGCGAACATCATCGATTCGACCGGCAACCTGCTCAAGCAGAACACGGCGATGGTTCACGAGCAGGCCGCCAGCAGCACGATCCCGATCGAGACGCTGCAGCGCGCCTTCCAGAACATCTATGACACGATGGACGCGATCGACACGTTCAAGCTCAAGGCGCTCGACAATATGAAGACCACGGTCAACGTGCTGTCGAACGAGGTCGAGAAGTCGAAGGGCTATATCGCCCGGGCTGAGGGTGCCGCCCAGAACCAGGTTTCGGGCGGGGCCGAGCAGTTCAAGCTGGAGGCGCTGTAAGTCTGCCATGCCAAGCGAGATCGACCGTGAGATTGCCCGTGCCGACGCTGTGCTCAACCGCTCCCGGGAGCGCTACACGGCGCTGAGCACGCGCGCGAAGAAACGGCGCGACGCCGAGATTCTGACCCGTGTCGGCCGCATTGCGGGCGCCGTGGGCGTGATCGTGATCGGCGCGATGATCCTGGGCTGGTTCATTCCGCTTGGGATGGGCGGCGCGCTGCTCGTGATGGCGCTGTTGATCGCCGCGACGCTGTTCTTCGGGCTGGCCCCGGCGAGCAAGGAAGTCGCGCCCGAGAAATTCGGCGAGGCGCCGCTCGTCACGCTACCGCTGCGCACCGAGGAATGGCTCGACCGTCAGCGGACAACGCTTCCCGGCGCGGCGATGCCGCTGCTCGATTCGATCGGGATGAAGCTCGACGTGTTGGCCGGGCAGCTCAAGACGCTCAATGAGGGCGAGCCCGCGGCGGCCGAAGTGCGCAAGCTGGTCGGCGAGCAGCTGCCCGAGCTGATCAAGGGCTATCAGCGCGTGCCGCAGAATCTGCGCGGACAGGACCGGTTCGGCCAGTCGCCGGACAAGCAGCTGGTCGACGGGCTCAGCCTGATCGATCAGGAGATTTCGGACATGTCCCGGCAATTGGCACAGGGCGATCTGGATGCGCTGGCGACGCGTGGGCGCTATCTTCAGGTCAAGTATCGCGGCGATGACGAGGTCGGCGGCGCTTGATGCTGGCCTTGTTGACGGGGATCGCGGCACCGGCATTGCTTGCCGCAGCCGCGCTTTCCGGCCCGCAGAACGGCGTCTACACGCCGCGTGTCGGCAGCGCGGAACGCACCGCGATCATCAGCACGCTGAAGGGCGATGATGACCCCCGGCTCCGCTATACGTTCAAGAGATTGCGCGTCTTTCACAACGGCAGCCGGGCCATTGCCTATGCCGAAGGTGAAGGCGGCGTCGGCGGCTTTCAGGTGATCCTGACACGCGAAGGCAGCTCGCCGTGGCGCAGGGTCTGGGGCGAGGGCGATGGCGGCAGCGACAGCTGTGCCGCCGGCGCGCGCCACTATGAATGGGCGTTGCGGCTGATCACATCCTACAAGGTCGCGCCCGATGCCCTGTTTCCGGGCATCATCGCACGGACGCGCGAATTGAAGCGGATGGCGGTGAAAGAGCCCGACACGCAGTGTGTCGGCGACCTCGAGGGCGGCGCGAAATAGGCGCCTATCGTGGCCGTCCGAGCGCCTCGACGGCGCGGCTGCGGAGGTGATCCGCCGCAGCCTGATGGATGCCCGGCGCGGCGGTGAGCACGCCGAATGCCTCGCCCGCGGGCGTGTTGAAGCGCAGCTTCTTGCCAAGTGCGTCGGTGACCTTCGCACCCGCTTCGCGGCCGATCAGCGTGGCGGCGGCGATGTCCCACTCGTTTCCCCAGCGGAACGTTGCGAGCAGGTCCGCCTCGCCCGAAGCGACCATCGCCATGCGCAGCGCGATCGAATTGGGCTTGTCGACCATTGTCAGGTGACGATCAACCTTGGGCAGATCGTCCGCGGGGACGCGTGCGCCCGTGAGCTCGGTACGACCCGAGGCGGCGAGGGGGATACCGTTCCGTGTCGCGCCCTTGTCCTTTTCCGCCAGCCAATGCTCGCGACGGACCGGCGCGTCGAGAACGCCGATCACGGGTTGGCCATTCTCCACCAGCGCGATCGAGACCGCCCAACCGGGGCGGTGGCGCAGGAAGTCGCGGGTGCCGTCGATCGGATCGACCACCCAGACGCGGCTGGCCGACAGGCGGGCAAGATCATCGGCGGTTTCCTCCGACAGCCAGCCGGCGTCGGGGAGCAGCGCGGAAAGGCGCGTGCGAAGCAGCTCGTCGACCGCCAGATCGACCTCGCACACGAAATTGTTCGGGGACTTCTCCCATTTGCGGACATCCTGCCCGTAGCGGGCAAGCGCCAGCCGGCCCGCCTCGGCAGCGATGTCGCTGACCGCGGAGGCGAGCGTCTCAGCCACTGGCGATGGTCATCCCGTCGATCCGCAACGTCGGCACATTGATACCGTAACGGAACTCCAGATCGTTGGCGGGCACCAGCGCCGCGAACATCTCCTGGAGCGTGCCGGCGACGGTGAATTCAGAGACGGGGCGCGTGATCTCGCCATTCTCGATCAGGAAGCCGGCGGCGCCGCGGCTATAGTCGCCGGTGATGATATTGACGCCCTGGCCAATAAGTTCAGTCACATAGACGCCATAGCCGATATCGGCGATGAGCGTTTCGACGGGCAGCTTGCCCGCCTCCATGAACAGGTTGCTGGGGCCGACACCCGGGGCGCCGCCGATGCCGCGGCTGGCATGGCCGGTGGGTTCGAGGCCGAGCTGGCGCGCGGCGGCGCTGTCGAGCAGCCAGGTTTCGAGCTTGCCATCCTCGATCAGCGCGGTCGGGGAGACGGGCAGGCCTTCACCATCGAAGGGGCGCGAGCGCAGGCCGCGCGGGCGGTGAGGATCGTCCTGGATGCGGATGCCGGGCGCGAAGACCTGCGTGCCCATCGCATCCAGCAGGAAGCTGGTCTGGCGGGTGATCGCGCTGCCCGAGATCGCGCCGCTGAGGTGGCCGAGCAGGCTGGTGCCGACGCGCGGGTCGAGCACCACCGGCATTGCGCCGCTTTTCACCCGGCCGGGATTGATACGCGCGACGGTACGCTCGCCGGCGCGGCGGCCGATATCTTCGGGCGATTCGACATGCCGGGCGTGCCGCGCGCTGTGGTGGGCATAGTCGCGCTCCATCGCGCCGGTCTCGCCCGCAAGCACACTGGCGGACAGGCTGTGGCTCGTGACCGCATAGGCGCCGGCGAAGCCGTGGCTGGTGGCGAGCGCCCAGATACTGCGGCTGGCCGATGCGCCGCCGCCCTCGCTGTTGGTGACACCGGGCACGGCGCGCGCGGCATTCTCGGCCGCGAGCGCGCGGGCCTTGAGCGCCGCGGGGTCGCCAAGCTCGCCATCGTCGAGATCGAGATCGGGGACATTGCCCTTGAGCAGCCGGTCGGCGGGGGCGAGGCCGGCCCATTCGTCCTCGGGCGCCTCACGCGCCATCGCCACCGCGCGTTCGGCGAGCGTGTCGAGCGCGGCGGGGGTGAGGTCGGTCGTGGAGATGCTGGCCGATCGCGCGCCCACGAAGATGCGCAAGCCCAACTCCTCATGCTCGGCACGGCCGACATCCTCGAGCGCGCCGAGGCGGACGGAGACCGACAGCGATTCGCCGCCGGAGAGCATTGCATCGGCGGCGTCCGCGCCCGCCTTGCGCGCGCGGGCGATGGCGTCCTGGACTCGATCTCGGGCCTGTTCTGGGGTCAGCATCGCGGCGATCTAGGAAGTCGATGCGCCGACGTCAAAAGGCTGTCGTCCCGACGACGAAACAAGCGGCGAAGACGAGCAGTCCGGTGAACCGGTTCGAACGGAAACGGTGGAGTGCGTTGGCACCGTCGGCGGGTACCAGCGTGCCGACCTGCCACAGCAGGTGGATCGCGGCGGGGGCGAGGGCAACGAGGGCGAGCTTGTCGGGGCGGATCTGCCACAGGGCTGCGCCCCAGAGCGTGATTGCGACGGCATAGAAAGCGGCGACGCCGAGGCGGACATTCTCGCCCAGACGTCGGGCGGAGGAACGCACACCGACCAGCGCATCGTCCTCGACATCCTGCAGCGCGTAGATGGTGTCGTAGCCGATCACCCAGAAGATGCACCCCGCGTAGAGCATCAGGGCGGAGGCGGGCAGTTCGCGCGTCACAGCCGCCCAGCCGACCAGCGCCGCCCAGGAGAAGACGAGGCCGAGCCACGCCTGCGGCCACCAGGTGATGCGCTTCATGAAGGGATAGGCGGCGACGAGCGCGAGGCTGGCCAGCGCGATGGCTGCGGCGAAGGGGTTGAGCTGGACGAGGACGGCGAGGCCGATCAGGCAGAGCGAGACGAGCCAAGTCCAGGCTGCCCGGAGGGTGACGGCGCCGCTGGCGAGCGGGCGGCTTCGGGTGCGTGCGACCTGCCGGTCGAGGTCACGATCGACGATATCGTTATAGACGCAGCCCGCGCCGCGCATCGCGATGCTGCCGAGCAGGAACCACGCGAGCAGGTCCCAGCGCTGCACCGCGCCGCCTGCCAGCGCGATCGCCCAGGCGCCCGGCCAGAACAGCAGCCACCAGCCGATCGGCCGGTCGAACCGCGCGAGCAGTGCGTAGGGCCGCGCCGCCGCGGGGAGCAGGCGCATCAGGCCGCGATGCTCCGTATCGGGGACGGTCTGTGTCGCGTCGGTCATATCGGATCCTGCTGCCACAGAGAGGGGGCAGCGGAACAGCGAATTATCCGGCGAGCGCGGCTTTTTGCGTATCCCGGCGCAGGCGCGAGAGGCGCGCGATCGCATAGGCTGCGGCGATGCACATGAAGGGCATCGCCGGAAAATGGTAGCGCGTCTGCCCGGTGAAGCCGAAGGCGAGCGCGGTGCAGAAGAAGGGCATCGCGCCGATGATCAGCAGCGGCGCCACGCGCATGTCGCGCTGCCACACCGCACGGGCGGCGATCGACAGGGCCAGTGCGCCCAGACCCAGCAAAGCGAGATAGTAGAGCTGGTTGGCCGCCTTCACGCCGGTCCATACCGGCTTGCGGTGCGCATGACTGGCGTCGAGCGACCAGAAGGCGTCGCTGTCCTTGCCCCAGAGCGTGGCGACCTTGCGAAAGCCGAGCAGGAACCAGTCGGCCGGGTTTTCCCTGATCCAGTCGATTGCCATCGCCTTGAGCCGCCGGTCCATCTCTACCTGATCCTGAACCCGGCGGCGGAAATCGATGCCGGTATGCTGCCAGAGCGGAGACTTCTCGACCTGGAAATAGCCGCCATTGGCGAGCGGATTGGCCCCCGCCTGAAGCGCGATGCCGCCATTGGTGGAAACGAGGGCAGGAGTGCCGAGCACCACCGCGTTGCGCGCGGTCCAGGGCAGAACCACCAACATCAATGCGCCATAGGCCGCGACGCCGCTGACCAGGGCGCGGCGCCAGCCATAGTCGCGCAGGGTCAGCCACATGAGCGCGATGAGTAGGGGAGCGAGCAACAGCGTCTGGGGCCGCATCAGCGTGGCAGCGCCGAAGATCAGCCCGGCGAGCAGCGAGAGCCCGATCCGGCCGCGCGCTGCAACCAGCACCGCCATCGCACCCATCGTGACGGCGGTGGCCGTTACCTCCGACGCCGCGGTGCCGGCGTAGACGATATGCGCCGGATAGACGGCATAGAGGAGCGCGGCGCCGCGCCCGATCGCTTCGCCCAGGCCTAGCCGGCGGGAGAACCACAGGATCAGCCAGAGCTTGAGCGCGACCGCGGTGAGATTGAGCAGGATCGGGCCGAACAGCGACGGGCCGAAGACCGCCATGCTTGCGGCGAGCAGCGCGGGATATCCCACCGGCCAGAATGCGGTCGGATGGCCGGCTTCCTGATATCCCGCGCCCTCGGCCATCTCGCCCGCGCGCTGCAGATACCAGAGCGCATCCGAGTCCGGCTGAATTGGTATGAAGATGATGCTGAGGACGCGCAGGGCCAGTGCAAGGGCGAAAACCGCGGGAACAATATGCGGTGAGGTCGCAAAATGGTTAACCGCCCGTCGCGATGCTGTTTGCACGCCGCTGCGAATCATCGCCCTGTCCATGTGCCCGACGTTCGGGATGATTCGCGGATATTGGTAGAATAGTTCATGATTAATGCGCCGCTGTCTGCGGACTATTATGGGACATCAATCCCCATATTCGACTATTCTTGGTTAATCCGGCCGGGGAATAGATGCTTTCGCGTCCATCGGATCGCGTTACAAGGCCGCGATGCAAGTCTCCGGAGAGTCCGTGATCGCTACCCCCGCCTGGCCGCCGCAATCGACGCCGCGCCTGTTCGTGGAACCCGCATTGACCGAGGGCGAGCTGCGGCGGATCGACGGGCCTCAGGGGCATTATCTGGCGAGCGTGATGCGGCTGAAGGCGGGCGATCCGGTCAAGCTCTTCGACGATGCGACCGGCGAGTGGCTGGCGGTCGCCGCCGAGGTGCGCAAGCGCGACGTGACGTTGGAGGTGCGCGAGCAGCTGCGGGTGCGCGAGGCGGTGCCGGATCTGTGGCTGTGCGCCGCGCCGATCAAGAAGGGGCGGATCGACTGGGTCGCCGAAAAAGCGTGCGAGCTGGGCGTCGCGCGGCTGGCGCCGGTGCTGACCCGGCGCGCGGTGGTCGACAAGCTCAACCTCGACCGGCTGCGCAGCCACATGATCGAGGCGGCCGAGCAATGCGGGCGCACCGCGCTACCCGAGCTGGTCGAGCCGGTGAAGCTGGCGGCGATGCTCAAGGACTGGCCCGCGGAGCGCGCATTGTTCTTCGCGGACGAGACTGGCGGCGTCCCTGCGCTGGAGGCGATGCGCGCACATCGCGGCCCGGCGGCAATCCTGATCGGACCGGAGGGCGGGTTCGACGCGGACGAGCGCGATGCGATTCGCGCGATGCCGCTGGCAATGGGCATCTCGCTCGGCCCGCGGATCCTGCGCGCGGAGACCGCGGCGGCGGCGGCGGTGAGCCTGTGGATGGGGGCCGCGGGGGACTGGTGATTTCCTACTGAAAATAGGGTGTTTCGTCCCCTCTTTCGCGGATCGTTACGCGCGCCTACATGCCGCGCATGAGCACCAAGACGGCTGTAAGCAGCAACGCGCCTGTCATCGAGAGCCGTCAGCAGCTCCTCGATTATTTTGCCGGTGGCGAAAAGCCCGCCGAGCGCTGGCGAATCGGTACCGAGCACGAGAAGTTCGTCTATTCGACTAAGGACCATCACGCGCCGTCCTATGACGAGCCGGGCGGCATCCGCGATCTGCTCGCCGAGCTGACCCAGTTCGGCTGGAAGCCGGTGACCGAAGGCGACAATGTCATCGCCCTGTCCGGTCCCGACGGCACGGTCAGCCTCGAACCCGCCGGGCAGCTCGAGCTCTCGGGCGCGCCGCTTGAGAATCTCCACCAGACCTGCGCCGAGACCGGCCGCCATCTGCAACAGGTCAAGGCGGTGGGCGAGAAGCTTGGCCTCGGCTTCCTCGGCCTTGGTATGTGGCCCGACAAGACGCGCGCCGAACTGCCGATCATGCCCAAGGGCCGCTATGGCATCATGCTGCGCCACATGCCGCGTGTCGGCAGCCTGGGCCTCGACATGATGCTGCGCACCTGCACGATCCAGGTGAACCTCGACTATTCGAGCGAGGCGGACATGGCGCAGAAATTCCGCGTCGGCCTCGCGCTTCAGCCGCTGGCGACGGCTTTGTTCGCCAACTCGCCCTTCACCGAGAAGAAGCCCAACGGTTATCTCTCCTACCGCAGCCATATCTGGTCCGACACCGATCCGGCGCGCACGGGCATGCTGCCCTTCGTGTTCGAAGACGGCTTCGGCTATGAGCGCTACGCCGAGTACGCGCTCGATGTGCCGATGTACTTCGTTTATCGCGACGGGAAATATATCGACGCGGCAGGCCTGAGCTTCCGCGATTTCCTCAAGGGTGAGCTCTCCGTCCTGCCTGGCGAGAAGCCGACGATCGACGACTGGGCCGATCATCTCTCGACCGCCTTCCCGGAGGTTCGGCTCAAGACCTTCCTTGAGATGCGGGGCGCCGATGGCGGGCCGTGGAACCGAATCTGTGCGCTGCCCGCATTCTGGGTGGGCCTGCTCTACGATCAGGGTGCGCTCGATGCGGCGTGGGATCTGGTCAAGGACTGGGACATGGCCGGGCGGCAAGAACTGCGCGATTCCGTACCGAAGCTCGGTCTCGACGCGCCGCTGCCCGGCGGCGGCAAGCTGCGCGACATTGCGGGGCAGGTGATCGATATCGCGGGTTCCGGCCTCACCGCACGCGGCCGCCTCAATTCGGCGGGCGACAATGAGAGCGGCTTCCTCGATCCGCTGCGCGAGATCGTGCGGACGGGCAAGGTGCCCGCCGAAGTACTGCTTGAGCATTATCGCGGCCAATGGGACGGCGACGCCTGCCGGATGTATGCCGAGAACCGGTTCTAGGATCGCCGGCACGGCTTGACACGCAGTGACGCCGCCGCTCTTGTGGCTGGCGATGGGGGCAGCGATCCCCCCATGAGGCGTCAGCCGAAGCATCGCATCCCCCGGAATTTTCGAAGGATGCGCCGTGCTGCGAATGATCTCTCTTGCCTGTCTTCTCGCCTGCGCCATTCGGCCCGCCGTCGCGCAGCAGCGCGAAGGGCTCGACCTCTCCACGACGATGCGATTGCGGTACGAAGCGATCGACAACCAGCTGCGTGTCGGGTTCGATCCCAGCGACACGCTGGTGAACCTGCGTTCCACTTTGCTCGCCAGCTATCGCGAGGGGCCGCTGACCCTGACCGCGGAGCTATGGGACAGCCGCGTCTGGGGCGACGACCCGGGCACGCCGGTCAGCACGGGGGAGGTCAACCCCTTCGAGCTGGTTCAGGTTCACGCCGCGTGGCGCACCCGGATCGGCAAGGCGCGCGTGACCCTGCAGGGCGGCCGGTTCACGCTCAATATCGGCTCGCGGCGGCTGGTCGCGGCGGACGATTATCGCAACACCACCAACGGCTATACCGGGCTGAGGGCCGATGTCGTGGCGCCCGGCGGGGTGAGCGCGACCGCGGTCTATGTGCTCCCGCAGCAGCGCCGGCCCGACGACAATGCGGCGCTGCGGCGCGGGCGGGTCGAATGGGATCATGAAGGGTTCGATCAGGTGCTGTGGGGCGGCACCGTCGCCAAGGCGAAGGCGATTGGGCCGGTGAGCGTCGAGGCGAGCTTCTTCCACCTTGGCGAGCGCGATACGCCGGGACGGCCGACGCGCGATCGTTCGCTCAACACCTGGGGCGGGCGCATGATGCGCGATCCCGCGCCGGGCAAGGCGGATTTCGAGGTTGAGGCGTTCCACCAGTCCGGGACGGTCAGCGTGTCGGCGGCGGCCAATGCGGCGCGGCTGCCGGTCAGCGCGAGCTTCGTGCACGCCGATCTCGGCTACACGCTGACCGATTCGTGGAAGACGCGGCTGTCGCTGGAGGTCGATCGCGCCAGCGGCGATCGCGCGGGCGGGCGCTATGGCCGGTTCGACACGCTGTTCGGGATGCGCCGCGCGGATCTGGCGCCCGCGGGTCTCTACAATGCGGTCGGACGGGCGAATATCGTCTCCTTCGGGCCGCGGATCGAGACCGCGCCGTCGAAGCGGGTCGATCTGACCGCGACCTGGCATGCGCTGTGGCTGGCGGAGCGGACCGACAGCTTCTCGACCACCGGCATTCGCGACGCCGGCGGGCGATCGGGCAGCTTCGCCGGGCACCAGGTCGACGCGCGATTGCGCTGGTGGCTGCAGCCCGAGCGGCTGCGTTTCGAATGGACCGGCGTGGTGCTGGCGAAGGGCCGGTTCCTGCGCGATGCCCCCAACGCGCCGCGCGGGGGCACCACGGTCTACAACTCGCTCAACCTGACCGCGAGTTTCTGACCGTCAGATCAGCAGCCCCATCGTCTCCTGCACCTTGCGGAGCAGAGGCGCGGCGAGCGCGGCAGCGCGGTCCGAGCCGTCGCGCAGCACCGCATCGACCGCGGCGCGATCGGCGGTGAGGCGCACCATCTCGTCGCGGATCGGGCCGAGCTTGGCGACCGCAAGGTCGGCGAGCGCAGGCTTGAAGCTGCCGAAGCCCTGACCCGCATATTCCGCGACGACGTCGTCGGGCGTGCGATCCGACAGCGCGGCAAAGATGGTCACGAGGTTCTTCGCCTCGGGCCGGTCCTTGAGGTCCGTGAACGTCTCGCCGAGCGGCTCGGGATCGGTCTTCGCCTTGCGGAACTTCTGCGCGATGGCGTCGTCGTCGTCGATCAGGTTGATCCGCGCCGCCTCAGACGGGTTGGACTTGGACATTTTCTGCGTCGCGTCGCGCAGGCTCATGATGCGCGGCGCTTCCTTGCTCACCAGCGGCTCGGGCTGGACGAGCAGCTCAACGCCATAGTCGAGGTTGAACTTGGCGGCGATATCGCGCGCCAGCTCCAGATGCTGCTTCTGGTCCTCACCCACGGGGACGTGAGTGGTGGAATAGATCAGCACGTCCGCTGCCATCAGCACCGGATAGTCGTACAGCCCGACGCTCGCGCCCTCACGATTCTTGCCCGCCTTGTCCTTGAACTGGGTCATGCGGTTGAGCCAGCCGACGCGGGCGACGTTGTTGAGCAGCCAGGATAGCTCGCTATGCGCGGGGACGCGGGCCTGGTTGAACAGGATCGACTTCTTGGGATCGATGCCCGAGGCGATCATCGCGGCGGCGATCTCGAAGGTGTTGGCGTGGAGCGCCGCCGGCTCGATCCATTCGGTCAGGCCGTGCAGATCGGCGATGAAGTACATGCTCTCGCCGCCCGCGGCATCGACATCGGCCTGCATCCCCACCCACTGCTTGATGGCACCCAGATAGTTGCCGAGGTGGAGGTTGCCCGTGGGCTTGATGCCGGAAACGACGCGCATTGCACTTCTCTGTGTTTGGATGGTTCCTAGGCGGCGCGGCGGCGGAACAGCGCCTTGAGGTCGCCGATCCGGACCGCTCCGGTGCCGAAGCACGCGACCGCGTACACGATGCATCCTGCGCCGACCAGCACCAGCATCGCGGCAGTGCGGATCGTCCAAGCGCCGTGGATGTAGGGCGTGAACAGGTCGTTGAGGAAGAACATGACAGCGCCCATCGCCACCGATGCGCCGACCAGCCGCCAGACGCGGCGCTTGAGCTGGTCGTCGGCGACGACATGGCCGCGCTTTGCCAGGGCGTAGTAGAGCAGGGCGACATTGACCCAGGCCGCGACCGCGGTGGCGAGCGGCGGCCCCATATGCTGGAGCGGCACGATCAGCGCGAGGTTGAGCGCAAGGTTCACGGCGATCGAGACGGTGGCATAGCGCACGGGGGTCTTGGTGTCGGACCGCGCGTAGAAGCCGGGGGTCAGCACCTTGACCAGGATATAGGCGGGCAGACCGACCGAGAAGGCGGCGAGCGCCTGCGCGGTCTTGATCGTGTTCTCGGCGGTGAAGGCGCCGTGCTGGAACAGTGCGGCAACGATCGGGCCGCCGCAGATCACCAAGGCCGCGGTGGCGGGCAGGGTAAGGAACAGCGCCAGTTCCGCGCCGCGATTCTGCGTGTGCATCGCCGCGTCGTCATTCCCGGCGCCCAGTTGGCGGGCGATGGTGGGAAGCAGCACGGTACCAAGGCCGATGCCGATCAGCCCGAGGGGGAGCTGGTTCAGCCGGTCGGCATAATAGATATAGGAAACCGATCCCTCGGCCAGCAGGCTGGCGGCGAGCGCGGTCGAGATGATGAGGTTGATCTGCGTCGCGCCCGCGCCGGCGGCGGCGGGGCCGATCAGCGACAGCAGCTTCTTCACGTCCGGCGACAGACGCGGCGCGCGGATGCGCAGCTTCACGCCACTGGCCCGGCAGGCGAGGATCAGCCAGAGCAGCTGAAGCACGCCCGAAACCGACACGGCGATCGCCTGGTTGCGGGCGGTCAGCAGCGTGTCGTCATTATGGAAGAACAGCAGGGCCGCGATCAGCGTCAGGTTGAGCAGGATCGGTGCAGCGGCGTTGACCCAGAATTTGTGGAGGGAATTCAGGATCCCACCGAGCAGCGAGACCAGGCTGATCAGCAGCAGATAGGGAAAGGTGATGCGCGACAGCTCGACCGCGAAGGCGAACTGGCCCGGCGTCACGTCGTTGAACCCGCCCGACATTGCCCAGACGACCGGGTAAGCGGCGATCTCCATCACCGCGGTCATCAGGATCAGGACCGGCAGCAGGACCGACAGCGCCTCCTCCGCGAAGGACAGCGCCGCTTTGGTGTCGCCGCCGGCTTCGCCCACCTTCTTGCTGAACATCGGCACGAAGGCGGCGCTGAATGCCCCTTCCGCGAACAATGCGCGGAACAGATTGGGCAGGCGGAAGGCGATCAGAAAGGCGTCGGAAGCGAAGCTTGCCCCGACATAGCGCGCGAACAGCGAATCGCGGACCAGCCCGAGCACGCGGCTGGCGAGCGTCAGCCCGCCGATCGACCCGAGTGCCCGGACAAGGTTCATTTGCTGCTCCCGAGACCGGGATCAGGCCTGGCCGGCTTCCCCGGCGGCGCCCTCGGCGGCGCGCGCCTCGAGCTGCTGGTAATAGAGACCGTTGAAGTCGATCGGCTCGAGCATCAGCGGCGGGAAGCCGCCGTCGCGGACGGCATCAGCCAGCACGCGGCGCGCGAACGGGAAGAGCAGGCGCGGGGCTTCGCCAAGCAGGAAGGGCTGAAGATGCTCGGCCGGAACATTGCGGACCGCGAACAGGCCAGCATAGGAAAGGTCGACGACGAACGCGACCTGGCCTTCATTCTCGGCGCGCACGTCGATCTTGAGGACGACCTCGTGCACGTCCTGCCCGACTTCGCCCGAACCGATGTTGAACTGCACGTCGAACTGCGGCTGGCCCTGCATCTGGTAGACCGCGGGCGCATTCGGATTCTCGAACGAGAAGTCCTTCACATATTGCGAGATCACGCCCACCGAGGGGGCGGTATCGGCGCCGTTCGCGAGCGGCTCACCCTGCGGCGCTGCGTTTTCCGGCTCGTCCATCGTTCGAAAGTCCTTCTTGTCTGGGATACATGTCGCGGCATGCCGCGTTTGGAATGACGGTCGCGCCTAGCAGGGGCGATGCAGTGTTTCAACGGGCGTGCGCACTCCCTCGGCGCGGGGCGTTGTTCATGCTATATTTGAATCGGACGCGTATCCTGCCTATGTGGAGCATGAAAACGAGGTGTCGCAAGTGTATCTAGTCGTCCTGTTTGCAGCGATCGCGGCCTTTCTGGCGCTCCGGCTTTATTCGGTGCTGGGCAAGCGCACCGGCCATGAGCAGCAGCCGCTGCCGCGCGCAGCGGACGAGCGGGTCGGCGCGCCGCCGATGCCGCGCACGATCGACATTCCGGCGGAGGTCCGCGACGCCGGCCCGCGCTCGGTGGAGCCGGGTGCCGAGGGCGGACTGCGTGCGCTGGTCGCCGCCGATCCGTCGTTCGACGTCGCTCAGTTCGTCGAGGGCGGCAAGTCGGCCTACCGGATGATCCTCGAAGCCTTCTGGAAGGGCGATCGCGATACGCTGTCCTGGCTGGTCGAGGATTCGGTGCGCGACAGCTTCGTTGCCGCGATCGACGCGCGCGAGGCTGCGGGCGAGACGCTCGACAACCGCCTGATCTCGATCGAGCGCGCCGTGATCGCCGAAATTGCGGTCGAAGGCCGAATGGCGCGCGTCACGATGCGCTTCGATGCGGATATCGCCGCGGTGACGCGCGACAAGGACGGCAATGTCATCGCCGGATCGCTCACCGACGCGGTCGATACGCATGACGTGTGGACGTTCGGCCGCGATCTGCGCAGCGACGATCCGAACTGGAAGCTCAGCGATACCGACGAAGCCTGAGGGGTAATGATGCGCGCTTGGGGGGTAGCGGCGCTGGCCGTGGCGGTTAGCGCCTGTTCGTCGGGCGTGGTGCCCTCGCGGCCGGGAGCGGTGCGGCCGGCACCTTCCGGCCCGCCTGTCCGCCAGCCGACCGCTTCAACTCCCCTTGCGCCCAAGCCCGCGCCTGCCGCCACGGCGAGCACCGCGACTGCCGCATCGGCGGGACTGGTCGCCGGGCCGGATATTGCCACGCTTCCGATCACTGCGATCGGCGCGACCCGCGCGCTCGAGGCGTTCCGGATCAGCTGCCCCAGCCTGGTCAAGCGCACCGATGCCAGCGGGCTGACCCGCGCCGAGGACTGGCGCGCGGCATGCGATGCGGCGCGGACAACGCAGCCGCGCGACGCCACCGCGTTCTTCGCGCGCTATTTCGAGGCGGTACAGGTCGCGGACGGCAAGGCCTTCGCCACCGGTTACTACGAACCAGAGATCGCCGGCTCGCGCACGCGCCGCTCGGGCTATGAAGTGCCGATCTATGGCCGCCCTGCGGACCTGATCGACGTCGACCTCGGTACCTTCTCCGACAACCTCAAGGGCCGTTCGATCCGCGGGCGCGTTGATGGCACCAAGTTCGTGCCCTTCTACGACCGCACCGCGATCGAGCAGGGTGCGCTGCAGGGGCGCGGGCTCGAGATCGCTTGGGCGGCGGACCCGGTCGAGCTGTTCTTCCTGCAGATCCAGGGATCGGGACGGCTGCGCCTGCCCGACGGCGGGATCATGCGCATCGGCTATGCCAGCCAGAACGGGCGCGACTATACCGGGATCGGCAAGCTGATGATTGACCGCGGCGTCCTGCCCAAGGGGCAGGGGTCGATGCAGGGGATCATGGCCTATCTGCGCCAGAACCCCGAACAGGGCCGCGCGATCATGCGCGAGAACAAGAGCTATGTCTTCTTCCGCGAGCTGACCGGCGCCGGACCGCTGGGCGCGATGGGCCACCCAGTGACCGGGCGCGGCAGCGTCGCGGCGGATCCCAAATTCGTGCCGATGGGCGCGCCCGTCTTCCTGTCGATGGACCGGCAGGACGCGACCGGCATCTGGGTCAACCAGGATACCGGCGGCGCAATCAAGGGCAGCAACCGCTTCGATACCTTCTGGGGGGCAGGCGACGATGCGCGGGCGATCGCAGGCGGGATGTCGGCGCGCGGCACCGCATGGCTGCTGTTGCCCAAGGGAACGCTGGCGCGCCACGGCGCCGACTGAGCGATGAGCAGACCGCCGCGCACGATGACGCCCGAGGAACGGGCGCTATGGGCGCGTGTGATCGCCACGGTGACACCGATCGCGCGCGAGCCGGTCCCGGCCAAGGCAGCTCCACCCAAGCCGCCCGTGGCGCTTCCGCCGGAGGGCGCGCCGATCGCCCGGGTGAAGGGCCGTGTGCCGCCTGCGCCCGCCCCGAAACCCAAAGCGGCACCTCCCTCTGCCGATACGCTCGACGCGAGCTGGGATCGCCGTCTGAGCCGCGGGCTGGTGGCTCCCGAAAGCACGATCGATCTGCATGGCCACACGCTCGCCAGCGCGCATGCCCGGCTCGACCGCGGGCTGGATACGGCGATTGCGCGGGGCGACCGGGTGTTGCTGCTCATCACCGGCAAGCCGCCGCGGCCGGAATCGGAGCGTCCGCATGCACGCGGCGCGATCCGCGCGGCGGTCGGCGACTGGCTGGCGTCGTCGCGGCATGGCGACCGGATTGCAGCCGTACGCAATGCGCATCCCCGGCACGGCGGACAGGGCGCGCTCTATATCGTGTTGAAAAGGCAGCGGTCCGCTCCGGGACGGAATTTTTAACCCTTTCGGACCTATAGCGATCCTTCGTCCGCATCGGGCCGGGCAAGGGGGATAGCGCAGCCGCGATGAACGGATTTTCGCTCAAGAGTCGTGCGATCGTGTTTGCGATCTGCGCCGGGGCGTTCGTGTTCATTCTTGCGCTCGCAGCGACCTCGCAGGGCCATTTCGACACCGAAAATGCAGGACGTGCGCTGATCGCCGCGATCATCTGCGCCGCGATGTGCTGGGCCTATGCGGAGCGCACCATCGCCTCCACCGCCGCGGCGATCGACGCGGCGATCGAGCGCCTTTCGAGCGCCGCCAATGGCGACTTGCAGAGCGAGATTCCCGCCGAAGTCGGTGAATGCGTGCCCCCGTTGGCCGACGCGATGGACGGTCTGTTCCGCCAGCTTCATTCGAACCTCGAAAGCGTGCAGCGGCTTGCGCTGTTCGATCCGGTGACGGCGCTCCCCAACCGGATCCACTTCCGCCGCAGCTGCGAGCGGGTGCTGACCGAGCTTCCCCCTGAAGCGATGGCCGCGCTGTTCTTCATCGATCTCGACCGGTTCAAGGCGGTGAACGATACGCTCGGCCACGCGATGGGCGATCAGTTGCTGGGCATGGTCGCCAACCGGCTTCGCGCCGTGGCCGATCGTTTCACCGCGGAAGCTGATCTCCGCCAGCCCCTGATCGGCCGACTTTCGGGTGACGAGTTCACGATCTTCTTCCCCGCGCTGGCGAATGTACGCGATGCCGACCGGATCGGTCGCGGCATCCTGTTCGCGCTGTCCGAGCCGTTCGACCTTGCCGATCAGGAGGTGAGCATCGGCGCGTCGGTGGGGATCGCGATGCGGCCGGAGCATGGCACGACGCTGACCGATCTGATGCGCGCTGCCGATGCCGCCATGTATCACGCCAAGGGCAATGGGCGCGGCCGTGCCGAGCATTTCAGCGAAGGCCTTGCCGCGGAGATCGCCGAACGGGCGCAGCTTGAAAGTGACCTGCGCGGCGCGGTGGAGCGCGACCAGTTCGCGCTGGTCTACCAGCCGCAGATCAGCGCCGCGGATGGCCGGATCGTCGCGGCCGAGGCATTGCTGCGCTGGCAGCATCCCGAGCGCGGCCTGTGCCTGCCGGGCAGCTTCATCGCGCGCGCCGAGGAGACCGGCCTGATCGTCGAGATCGGCGAATGGGTGGTCGAGAATGTCGCCAACACCATCGCCCGCTGGGGCAAGCTCGGCGTCGAGCAGCGCATGGCGGTCAACATCAGCCCGCGTCAGCTCGACCATGCCGCCTTCTTCCGCCGGCTGCGCGATGCGATGCAGGCCGCGGGCGCACCAGCGCGCCTTCTGGAGCTCGAGATCACCGAGACGCTGGCGATGCATTGCTCGCGTGAGGTGATCGACGCCATCGCCGCGCTGCGCACCGACGGGGCGAGCATCGCGATCGATGATTTCGGGACGGGCTATTCCAACCTCGCCCGGCTGCGCGACCTGCCGCTCGACCGGGTAAAGCTCGACCGCAGCCTGGTCGAGCATGTCGCCACCAACGCTGAGGCGCGCACGATCGCGCAGGCGGTGATCGGGCTGATCCACGGCATCGGCTGCGAGGTCGTGGCCGAAGGCATCGAGACCCGGGCCCAACTCGACGTCCTGCGCGTGATCGGCTGCGACGTGCTGCAGGGCTTCGTCATCGCCCAGCCAATGGCGGAACGCGATTTCATCGCCTGGGCGCAAACTGCGCCCCAGCTCGAGGCGCGGATCGCCGGTTAGGCGTACACCCGTCGCAGCAGATTCTCGTAGATCGCCGTCAGCTTGTGGAGGTCGTCCAGCGCGACCGCCTCGTCCAGCTTGTGCATCGTCGCGTTGAGCAGGCCGAATTCGACCACGGGGCAGATGCGCGAGAGGAAGCGTGCGTCGGAGGTGCCGCCGCTGGTCGACAATTCCGGGCGAATGCCGGTCTCGGCCTCGATCGCATCGCCGACGAGGGTGGAGAGCGCTCCGGGCTCGGTCAGGAACGCTTCGCCATAGACGCGGCCACGCACGATCGCTGCGGGCGCATGGGTGTGGACGATGCCTTCGATCCGCTCGATCAGGTCGTGCCCGCGATGCTGGTCGTTGAACCGGATCGAGATGCGCGCCGCGGCCTTGCCCGGGATGACGTTGGTCGCGGGGTTGCCGACAGTGAGGTCGATGACCTCGATATTGGAGGGCTGGAACCAGTCGGTGCCCTGGTCGAGCACGATGGCATCGATCTCGGCCAGCGCACGGACGAGGCGGGGGATCGGATTGTCCGCGAGGTGCGGGTAGGCGACATGGCCCTGCCGTCCCGGCACTTCGATATCGATCACGGTCGATCCGCGGCGGCCGATCTTGATCGTGTCGCCGAGGCGGTGGGCGCTGGTCGGCTCGCCGACGAGGCAAAGGTCCGGCGTCAGGCCCGCCGCCGCCATCCGGTCCATCAGCGCGAGCGTGCCGTAGGTGGCCGGCCCTTCCTCGTCACCGGTGATGATCAGGCTGAGCGTGCCGGCAGCCGGGAGGGTGGCGACTGCGGCGGCAAAGGCGGCGATCGATCCCTTCATGTCCACCGCGCCGCGGCCGTAGAGCAGGTCGCCGCGTACCTCCGGCTCGAACGCGCCCGAGGTCCAGCCCTCGCCCGGCGGCACCACGTCGAGATGCCCGGCAAAGGCGAAATGCGGCCCCGGTCCGGCGTGACGCACGGCGAACAGATTCTCGACCGGGCCGTCGGGCGCTTCGCCCGCAACGAACCGGTCGACCGTGAAGCCGAGCGGCAGCAGCGCGGCCTCCAGCACATCGAATACCGAACCGCGTGCCGGGGTGATGCTCGGCGCGGCGATCAGGGCCTTGGTGAGTTCGATGACCTCGGGCAAAATGGCCTCCAACAAGCGCATTCCGAAAAGTGAGAGCGATTTCGGACGAGAATGCGCGACAACAAATAGCGTGGAGGCTCCATTGCCCAAGCTCGACCTCGACACAATCCCAGAGACCAACGCGACCGGCTATCCGCCCGAGCATGCCGGGGTGGTGCAGGAACGCTGGTATCGGCGGCTGGCGCCTGCGGCGGGGCTCACCGATTTCGGCGCGAGCCATGTCGTGCTCAAGCCCGGCGCCTGGTCGGCCCAGCGCCACTGGCATGAGGGCGAGGACGAGATGGTGGTGATGATCGCGGGTGAGGCGGTGCTGGTCGACGATGGCGGCGAGACGTTGCTGCGCGCGGGCGACGTCGCGGCCTTCGTCAAGAATGACGGCAACGGCCATGTGCTGCAGAACCGCAGCGATATCGACTGCGTCTATGTCGCGATCGGCAGGCCGTCAGTGACCGCCTGCCATTATCCCGATATCGATCTGCACCTGTTCCCGGGGGAGGGATTCCGGCGCAAGGATGGCTCGGAACTCTAGCGCCGGCGTCCCCATGGCCTGCGCGCCGCCGCTACGGACAGCCGTAGTAGAATTCCTGGCTGTAGAGCGTGGGCGTGCCGCTGTGGAAGGTGTGGCCATCGCAGAACCGGACGAACTGTCCCACGACAGTGGTGTGGTTCTCATCGTCATAATAGTCGATGGCATATTCCTGCTGGCCATGGGTCGCATGTGCAGGGACGGACATGCTGCCGGTGATGATGGCACAGAGCCCAAGAATTCGCAGAGCGGCTTTCATCGAACGACTCCTCAATCGTGAGGCGCCGAGGATGAGGTCGCGCGGGCCGGCAACACAATCCGGAGACTGACCCGAAGCGGTGCTATCGCGTCAGTTCGGGGCCTGCTCGAACTGTTGGAGCACCCATTCCTCTTCCTGCGCCGCCGCGATCCAGTCCTGCATGAAGGGGTGCTGGAGTACCGCCTGCATATAGGCCGGCGCAAAGCGTGCGACCGGGAGCGAGTAGGTAACAAGGCGGGTGACAACCGGCGCGAACATGATGTCGGCCGCCCCGAACTCACCGAACAGGAATTCACCGTTGCCGCCAAAGCGCGCGCGGGCCTGCGCCCACAGCTCCATGATCCGCTGGATGTCCTGCATGACATCGTCGTCGGGCTTCTTGGGTTCATAGACCTGGCGGATGTTCATGCTGTGCTTGCGGCGCAGCGCGGCGAAGCCCGAATGCATTTCCGCCGCCATCGACCGTGCCATCGCGCGGGCGGCGGGATCGGTCGGCCAGAATTTGTCGCCGCCCGATTTCTCGTTGAGATATTCGATGATGGCGAGGCTGTCCCACACCACGGCGTCGCCGTCCCACAGGATCGGCACCTTGCCCGATGACGGGGCGAACTCGTCGCCCTCGCGGCGCTTGTCCCAATCCTGATCGTAGAGCGGGACGACGACCTCCTCGAACGGCAGGCCCGAAAGCTTGCAGGCGAGCCAGCCGCGCATGGACCATGAGGAGTAGGCCTTGTTGCCGATGATGAGCTTGAGCATGGCCGGGGGATAGCGGCGGGGCGGGGCGGGGGCAACGCCGTTGGGCATGCTCCGCGCGCCTTTCGACCAACCGCAACTGGGTTCGATCGATTGCGTTGCGCGATCCGGTTGCATGCGAAACAATCCAACCATGGATATGATCGATCGTCTTTCGCGCCGTACGCTGATCGCTCTTGCGACAGTTGCCCCGGTTGCCGCTCTGGCAGGGACTCCGGCCGTGCCGAACCGCCTGAATGTCGGTGACCGCCTTGCCCGTTTCGGCCTGCTGAAGTCCGGGCGGCGAAGCTATCTCCGTTCGCAGATCCGGAACGGCGCGCATGTCGCGACCGATATCTGGCAGCGCGAGGTGCGGTTCGAACGCGTCGATGGCGTCGATCGGCTGCGGATCGTCCAGCGCTGGGACGGTACCGGCAAGGAGCCATCGCTGGTCGAGCGCGATTCGCTGTTCGAGACCGGCACGTTCCGGCCGCTGACGCATGTCCGCACGACGCGCGCGGGCGGCAAGACGGTGGTCGAGGGATTCCGCTTCGGCGAGAAGGCGCTGACCGGGATGCGCGAGCTTGCCGACAACAGCCAGGCCGCGGTCGATGTGCCCTTCCCCGAACCGATGTACAATTTCGAGACGGACATGGAGATGCTGCAGACGCTTCCGCTCGCGCGCGGCTACGCCGTTTCGATCCCCTTTTTTCATCCCGTCGGTGGCGCACCGGCGCGCTATCTGTGGCGGGTTGCGGCCGAAGAGGCGCTTGCCGGGCCGGACGGGCGCGGGATCGACTGCTGGCTGGTCGAGACCGACTATAACCGCCCGCAATCCCCGCCCGCGCGCTTCTGGTTCGCCAAGGGCACCCAGCAGCTGATCCGTCAGGAATCGCGCGGACCGGACGGGATCATCCATCTCAAGACATTGCTCTTTTAGCCACCCGGCCACTTGCGCATGCCCCCGGTTTTGCGCCACCTAAGTGCGGGTTTTCGGGGCGTGTGGGGGATCGATGTCGCGTATATTCTGGGCGGGCGTGTCTGCGCTCGCGTTGATGGGGAGTACGGGTTTGCGCGCGGCGCCTCAGGCCGCTGCGCCTCAGGCCGCAGCACCTGCTGCATCGGCGACGTCGGCCGCACGTACGGCGGCTCCGCGCACGCCCTTGCCGGTCGAAGCCTTTGCCGAACTGCCAGACGTCGAAAGTCCCGACCTTTCGCCGGACGGAACCCAGGTCGCCGGCAGGGTGGCGATCAACGGGAAGCAGTATTTCGCGGTCATCAAGCTTGGCGGCGAAGGACCGCCCAAGCTGATCAATCCCGGGGAAGCCGATCTCAACTGGTGGACCTGGGTCAATGACGAGTGGGTGATCGTCGGCATCGGCCAGGAAATGCCGGTGGAAGGCGACCACTGGTATGTGAAGCGTGCGATCGGCGTGCATGTACCGACCGGCAAGGTGACCCAGCTCGCCCCGCGCCACGTGGGGCAGAATGGTGACGATGTGATCTGGGCGGCGCGCGACGGCTCCGCGCGCGTACTGCTGTCGTACCAGACCTCGATCTACACGACCGACCCCGGCTTCTGGCCGCAGGTCGATGAGGTCGATCTGGTCACCGGCAAGCGGCGCATGGTCGTGGGGAGCAGGCCCGGCGTGTTCAACTGGTACGCCGACGGCGCGGGCCTTGTGCGCATGGGCATCGGCATGAGCGAGGATGGGCGCTCACGCCGCGTCCTCTATCGCGACCGCCTCAATGCGTCGTTCCGGACCATCGACCGGGCGAAGACGCGGGAGGACCGGCTGACCGTGCCCGCGCTGTTCCTGAACGACAAGACCAAGGCATTGGTGATCGATGACGACGACGGGGGCTATTCGGCGCTTTACGAGCTGGACCTGACGACGCTTGAGCGCGGCAAGCAGTTGTTCGCGAGCAAGGGGTACGACATTGGCGGAATCGTGCCCGACTCCACCGGCTTCGGCTATCTGGGCGTCAGCGTTGAGGAGGATCGTCCGCTGATCCGCTGGACCGATGCCGAGATGGCGGCGATGCAGACGGCCGTGTCCGGGCTGGTCAAGGGCGCACAGGTCCGGATCGCCTCGCTCAGCCGGGACCGCTCGCGCGCGTTGCTCGCCGTCGGCGGCGCGGACGCGCCCGGGGGCTATTTTGTCTACTACCGGTCCGAGAATGCGACCGACCCGCTGGGCTACAATAATCGCACGATCAAGATGCGCCGCATGCATCCGGTCCGCACGATCCGCTACAAGGCACGGGACGGGCTGGAGATCGCGGCGGTGCTGACCGTACCCGCGGCGCGCAAGGGCAAGCTGCCGCTGATCGTGATGCCGCATGGCGGGCCGTTCGCCCGTGACAGCGAGACCTGGGACTGGTGGACCCAGTTCCTGGCCGATCGCGGCTATGTCGTGATTCAGCCCAATTATCGCGGCTCGTCGGGCTATGGCACGGAGTTCGAGAAGAAGGGGCAGGGGCAATGGGGCCTGGCCATGCAGGATGACCTGGACGACGCGATCAAGGCGGTTGCGGACCTCGGCATCGCCGATCCGTCGCGCGTGTGCATGGTCGGTGCTTCCTATGGCGGCTATGCGGCGATGCGCGCGGCGCAGCGTGACGGCAGCAAGTATCGCTGCGCCGTTTCCTATGCCGGCGTTTCCGATCTCAACCGGATGCTCAAGCATACAAGGAGCTTCCTTGGCGGCGGTGCGCGGGGCGACTGGCTGCGCGAGCAGGCGCCGGATCTCAAGAACGTGTCGCCGCTCAACTTCCACGGGGATTTCGCGATCCCCGTCCTGCTCGTGCATGGCGAAAAGGACCGGGTGGTGCCGCTAGTCCATTCGAAGGCGATGGCACAGAAATTGAAGTCCGCCGGGAAGGACGTGACCTATATCGTCCAGCCCGAGGCCGACCACCATTTCAGCCGGGCCGAGGACCGTCTTGAATTCCTGAAGGCGCTCGAGGTGTTTCTGGCGAAGCACAATCCGGCGTAGCGCCGTCCGGTTCAGCTTGGCTGAACCGGGCGCCGGTGCCGAAACTCAAGCCACGCTCAGACGCTGACCGCTTCGAGCACCGCGGCACGCAGTTCGGCAATGCCGTCGGCCTTCTCGCTTGAGGTCGAGAGGATGTCGGGATGCGACGCGGGGCGCTTGCGCACCTCGGCGATCGTGCGTTCGGTGACGTCGACCAGCTCGGCGGGCTTGATCTTGTCGGCCTTGGTCAGGACGATGCGATAGCTCACCGCCGCCGCGTCGAGCATGTCGAGGATGTCGCGGTCGACCTCCTTGATACCGTGGCGGCTGTCGATCAGCACCAGCACGCGTTTGAGCACGTCGCGCCCGCGCAGATAGTCGTTCACCAGGAAACGCCACTTCTTGACGATGTCCTTGGGCGCCTTGGCGAAGCCGTAGCCGGGCATGTCGACCAGCCGGAATTTCAGCGGATCGCCGATATCGAAGAAGTTCAGTTCCTGCGTCCGCCCCGGCGTATTCGACGTGCGGGCAAGCCCGTTGCGGCCGGTCAGCGCATTGAGCAGCGAGGATTTGCCGACGTTCGACCGGCCCGCGAACGCGACTTCCGGCACCGTGGGATCGGGCAGGAAGTGCAGCGCGGGCGCGGACTTCAGGAAGGTGACCGGGCCGGCGAAGGTCTTTCGCGCGGCCTCGATCGTTTCGGGGTCGAACTGCGTCACTTCTTCGCCGGTTTCGCCGGGGCCGCTGCTGCGGTGGCCGGTTCCTTGAGCGCAGGGTGGCGGCTGTAGAGCCACTTCTGCTGCGCGATGGTGAGCAGGTTGGAGGTGATCCAGTAGATCTGGAGCCCTGCCGCGAACGGCGCCATCACGAACATCAGCACCCAGGGCATGATCGCGAAGACCTGCTTCTGGACATCGTCCATCGGCGTCGGGTTGAGCTTGAACTGCGCCCACATCGACAGGCCGAGCAGGATCGGCAGCAGGCCGATCGCCAGGAACGCCGGCGGGTTGAAGTCGAGCAGGCCGAACAGGTTGAGCACGTGCAGCGGATCGGGCGCCGAAAGGTCCTTGATCCACAGGATGAAGGGCTGGTGGCGCATCTCGATCGAGAGCATCAGCACCTTGTACAGCGCATAGAGGATCGGGATCTGAAGCAGGGTGGGGAGGCAGCCCGCGAGCGGGTTCACCTTCTCATCCTTGTACAGCTTCATGATCTCCTGCTGCTGGCGCTGTTTGTCGTCCTTGTAGCGTTCCTGCAGCGCCTTCATCTTGGGCTGGAGCGCACGCATCGACGCCATCGACGCGAACTGCTTCTGCGCGATCGGGAAGAGCAGCAGGCGGACGGTCAGCGTCAGCGCGATGATCGCCAGACCGAAGTTGCCGATCATGCGGAACAGCCAGTGGAGATAGTGGAAGATCGGCTTCTCGAAGATCTCGAACCAGCCCCAGTCGATCGCCTTGCCGAACTGGCGGATGCCGCCCTGTTCCTCGTAGTGATCGAGCAGGTTGATGTCCTTGGCGCCGGCGAAGAAGCGCGAGGTCTGGGTGACCATCTGTCCCGGGCCCACCTGACGGGCGGCGGCGGGCTCGAACTGGGCCTGGGTCGCGGTGCCGCCTGCGGGGCGGAACTTGAGTGCGACGTTCATGCCCTGATCGGGCACCAGCGCGGTGAGCCAATAGATGTCGGTATAGCCGATCCAGCTACCGCCGGCCGCATCGAACTTCTGCTCGCCGTCATCCGTGACGGTGCTGTAGTTGACGTCGTAATTGACCTTGCCGGGATAGGCGGCGACCGGGCCGGCATGGATCGTCCAGGTGTCGTGATCCTTGCCCGGGCCATAGCGGTAGAGATAGCCATGGCCGGCGACGCTGATCGGCTTCTCGCCGAGGTTCGCGACGCGCTGGCGGACGGTGAACATATAGCCGTCATCGACCGAGATCTCGATGATGAAGCGTTGCGAGCCGCTGCCCGTGGTGAGCTTGACCGGGGTGCTGGGCGTCAGCTTGTTGCCGCTTGCGGTCCACACGGCATCGGCGGCGGGGGCGGTGAGGCCGTTGCCCGACCAGCCGAAGCCCGCGAAATAGGCGTCCTGCGTGCCCGAGGGCGAGAGCAGGCGGATCGGCGGGCTATCCTTGGCGATCGTCTCCTTGTGCTTCACAAGCACCAGATCGTCGATGCGCGCGCCCTTGAGGTTGATCGATCCGCGCACGGTGGGGGTCTCGATCTGGACGCGCGGGGTTTCCGCGAGCACGAGCTTGCGGTCGCGGATCGCCGCCGGGCTGTCAGCCGCGGGGTCAGCGCCGGGGTTGGCGACTATTTCAGTCTTGCCGCCCTTGATTTCGGTCACCGGCGGATTGGCCGTCGGGAACAGCCAGCCGGTGACCATCGGCCACCCGAACAGCAGCAGCGCGGCGAGCACGGCGAAGAGCAGGAAATTCTTC